>WNFC01002179.1_pt1 | contig 21005 bp, 13 predicted proteins | sample 5400541 | NCBI WGS metagenome assembly WNFC01 (sample SAMN13153342, study PRJNA577476) | soil metagenome | isolation source: 120 cm saprolite under Douglas fir tree site 2 hole 2 replicate 1 | place: USA:California | collected 2015-04-18
TTGCGTTCTCGATATTGCAAAACACAGAGAATCACTCCTCCAAAGAAGCCGACGGCGTAAGACGTGTTGCCGATCAGCCCTGAAACGAAATCGCGAGCTCCTTGGGATCAGAAGGCTGCAGCCGCTTACCTCGATCAGCGGTCTCTTGAGGTTTGCGGTTCCGGAGCCGAAGTGGCGGCCCCCACGCCATCCGGGTGGATGGCATGCACGGTCACGAGATGAAACCCCAGAACGTCGAGGCCATTCTCCAGATCGACCTTGATCAAAGCTTGAAAGAATGGAGGCTGGCCTTCAGTTTTCTTTAGGCCCAGGGAGGTAAGTCGCGCCGTGAGTTCTGCGACACCGGGCTCGGAAGTGAGAAATCCCGTGGCGCCGGAACACCCCGAAGTGTCCAACCCTCCGACTACGGCGATATACCGGCCAGGGATGATCCCAGGCCCAACAGTGATGAGGGCGTAGTCCGACTTCACCGTTTGCGTGACCGGGTCACGCTCGGTCTTGTAGACAGGCGCTTCGCCTGGAAGAGGATGACGGTTGACGATGCGCCCGTTCCACAGTTCGTCCTCCATTTTGGGGAGCTCGTACACGAAATCTTGTCCCGTAGAAGGGAGCTGGGCGACGGCATCGTTTTGAAACGATGAGCCGATGAGGATGACATTGTGCTCCTGGAGATCATGAATGGTGACCAATCGGCTGCGCTTCAGAGTGGTGTCATAACCCATTCGCGAAAAGAGGCGGGTAAATCTCCAAATTGCTTCCACGTCGCCAGTGCCGGTGTAGCTATATTCGTAGAAGAGTGGCCCGGCCTTGGCCACGAGAGACGGATTGGAGGCGAATTGGCGCGCGAGATGCGGGTCTACCGGGGAGCCGCGGTTGTCGCTGGCGCCGCGTCGAAAACGAAATAGATCGTTAGTGCGGTCGATCAGAAACACGGCGTTAGCGTATCCAATGATGAGGCCGCGATCCTTGCCGAGGAAAGTAACCCAGAAATCACGGACGGCGTTATCGGGATTGCCAGCCGGCGGGTCGACCGCAGAAGCCGTCCGATGCAGAAATCCAATTTCGGACCAGTGCAATTCAACCAGGGTACCCGCGATGGCGAGCGCCGCCAACAAAGAGAGCGCGACGACTGGATGCGAAAGGAAAAATTGACCGAATTGTTTGGGACCCTGGGCTTTGGCAGCAGCGGTTCCATTTCCAGAACCGCGGGGCGTTCTAATCGCGGTGGTGGCGGCGGCAGTTGGTTGCGAGGGACTGTTCTGGGGAAGAGATAATGACGTCCGAATGCCGATGCTGGGAACGTAGTGACCGGTGGGAATTTCTACGAAGATAGGGTCGTTGGCGCCTTCGTTCTGATAATACTCCTTGAGTTTCTGGCGGATGCGGTGCATTTCGACGCGAACGACGGGGTCAATCTTGGGGTCGTAGCCGTCACCACGGCCGAATACATCTATACCAATCGTATATTCTTTCAGATGTGTGACTTGTCCCTCAGCGGATTTCGAGGTTACATACTGTAACAAGCGCTGTAACGCCGGAGCGTTTCGAAAAGACCCAGAGCGAAGAATCCGATCGAGCTGCTCTCGAACTTGCTCGGGAGAGGCCTTCAGATGTTGACTGGTTGCCGTGTCGTTTTCGGATTTCATGGCTCCTCAGTCTGGTGGCGGAGCGCATAGCGGCTTTCGCCGGACGAAAGGTGGCTGTAACCGACCACCTATCCCTTTTGTAACCCCATTCTACTTGTGCGGAATGGCCGACTTCAACTATTCGATTGACATAGGGGCGTGGGAGTGTTGGCTGCCCGCGTGAGTCTAAATGGGCTGACTCTTCGAAGGAGGGTGGGATGCGAAAGAACAAGGTCATAGCGTTTGCTGTTTTCCTGACTTTTATGGTTTTCTCCCTGAGTGCGGCGTTCGGTCAGGCGATCACGGGGACGCTGCTGGGGACAGTCTTGGACTCCTCGGGAGGCTCCGTCGCCGGTGCTGAAGTTACCGCGACCAATATGGATACTGGGGTGAGCCGCACAACCACGACTGGGCCCGAGGGCTACTATTCCATTCCAAACCTGCCCCCCGGTCGATACAGCGTCACCGTGAAATTCGCTGGGTTCAAAACGGCGACTTCCCACGACAACGTCGTTCAGGTGCAGCAAACGACGCGGGCCGATTTCACCATGTCTGCGGGTGACGTGTCGCAGACGGTCCAAGTGACATCGGAAGCGCCGTTGGTGCAGAGCACGTCTTCAGACATTGGCTCGGTCATTGAAGCCAAGGAAATTAACAACCTTCCACTGAATGGGCGGCTATTCGAGCAATTGGTGACGATCACGCCAGGAGCGGCGGCGGCGGGCTGGAGCGACTTTGCAGAGAATCCGTCGGCGGCCGGTGCGGTCACCCCAACACAGGCGGTGGTAAACGGGCTGCCGTGGTCGGGAAACCTGTACATGGTGGATGGAGTCCATAACGAAGAGCCGCTGAATGCCTTTATCAGCATCACCACGCCTCTCGCGGCAATTCAGGAATTCAAGATTGAGACGAGCAACCCGACCGCCGAATACGGCTCGTTTGGAGGCGCAGTGGTGAACCTCACGACCAAGTCAGGCACCAATCAATTTCATGGAGAAGTGTTCGAGTACATTCGAAACGACGCGTTTAATGCGCGCGATTTCTTCAACCATCGTCCTGGCAGCAGGAAAGCTCCTTATCACGCAAATCAGTTCGGTGGGGCGATCGGCGGGCCGATCAAAAAGGACAAGATATTTATTTTTGGGGACTACCAGCAATTGTTGCAGCACAATGGCGTGACGAATACGCGCACGGTGCCTACGGCGCTCCAGCGGCAAGGCATTTTCACTGAGGGAACGCAGCCTCCGATTACGAACACGGCTGCTTGCACGCCCAACCCTTGCACGAGTAATTCAGTTCCGGCAAGCGATATAAACGCAATTTCGAAAGCGCTTCTGGATCCCAGCGTGATTCCCTTGCCGAACGTCCCTGGAGCGCTTGTAAATAATTTTACGGTTAGCACGGTCAACACACAAAATGTACCGCAATTCGACGTGCGGGCCGATTATGCGATGTCTGACAAGAACCGATTTTTCGTCCGCGAATCTTATGCCCATCGAGACTTCACGAACCCGCCTCCGGGCACTATTTTCATGTTTAGCGACCCCAACTCAACGTCCGCGAACCACAACGCGGTAATTTCTTGGGACCACATTTTCTCGGGCACGACCACTAACGCGCTGCGCATCGGATTCAATCGCTACTTTACGAGTGATGCGGCCACCTCGAATAGCGTTGACGAAAATAATAAACTCGGAATTCCCAATGGGAACCTGGCAGCGTTTCCCAATACGTCTGGAATCGCACAGTTCAATATCCCCGGGTTCGGGAATGGCGACAACCACCTGACCGGCGACCCGGGTTGGACCAATGCGGTGCGCATCGCCAATATTTTCGAGTATTCCGACAATGTGATCATGGTCCGCGGCAAGCACAGCATCAAATTTGGCGGAGATATTCAGCGAATTCAATCAACGTTAACGAACTCCCAGAATGACCCGCGCGGAATCTTCAATTTCCAAGGAAGCTACACAGGCTATCAGTTTGCAGACTTCCTGGTGGGCTTGCCGAATCAGGTGATACGCGATTTTGTCGTGACGCGTCCGGCGGTGCGGATGACGTTCGCAGGCTTTTTCGCACAGGACGACTTCCGGGTGACGCGGAAGCTGACACTGAATGTGGGCCTGAGGTGGGATGTGTACACGAGACCCGTCGATGCGCATAACCACCAGAGCAACTTCGTGCCGTCGACGGGCTTGATTCAGATCGCTTCGTCGAGTAATCCCGGGCCGAACGTGGATACATATCACGGAAATTGGGGGCCGCGCGTTGGTTTCGCGTACTCTCCCGACAATGGACGAACGGCCGTTCGCGCCGCGTACGGCATCAGCTATTTCCCCGATAATTTCGGTGCGACCGGCGGCACTCTGGAGCGGAATTATCCGTTTTTCCTAATTATTACGCAGAAGGCGACTTCCCAGACCGATCCCGCGCAGGCTTTGAAGCTGAGCAACGGGTTGCCGGTTGCGCCGGCCGTCACGGCCACGCCGGGCGGAACCCTGACGCCGCCGCCGAATTTTGCGGTATTCGTAGTATCCAAGAACTTTCGGCAGGATGCAGCGCAGGTATGGAATGTCAGCGTGGAACGCCAACTTATGACTAATATGTCCTTGCGCGCCGCATACGTTGGAACGCACGGGACGCATCTGTATCGAGACCTTCAGCTTGACCAGTGCGATCCGGCGGTCGCGGCGGTCACACCGCCTCCGGCTTGCCTGCCGTTCTTTGCTGTAGCTCCGACGATCACGGAAATCCATCAACGCAACGGGGACGGCTATTCGCATTACAACTCGGGACAATTCCAACTGCAAAAACGAACAAATATCGGTCTGACGCTCATTGCTTCTTACACTTGGTCAAAGATGATCGATAACACAGACAGCGTCGTCTATCCATACAGAGATAGCCTAAACCGAGGTCTGGCGCGCGGGTTCAAGGGCTCCGATATCCCGCAGAACCTAACTATCAGCTATAACTACGATCTCCCGTTTGGGCGTGGTCGCAGCTGGCTGACTGATGCATCGGGAGCGATGAACTACATCGTGAGCGGATGGTCAGCCAGTGGAATTACGACATTTCAGTCGGGTGTACCATTGCAGGTGACCGTTGCTAAGAACCTACTCAACAATTTCGGCGGAGGCAACCCTGCAAACCTTACTTGCACAAGCGTCTCTGAGCCGAAGACCGTAAGCCAATGGTTTGACACTAACTGCTTTGCGGCACCCCCAGCCTTCACTTTCGGCAACTCGGGAGTAGGGCATGTACGCGGGCCGGGCGAGAGCAACTGGGATTTCTCTCTGGCCAAGTCAACGCCTCTGGGCGCCGAGAACAGGCAACTGCGGTTTGAGGCAGACTTCTTCAACTTGTTCAATACTCCTCATTTCTCGAACCCCGGCACAACGTTTGGGGCCGGCAACTTTGGCGTGATCAGCGGTACTCGGCTGCCGCCGCGGTACATTCAATTTGGACTCAAACTTTTGTTCTGAGTGTGTATGCGTCGGCAGACGCGTACCAGATCGATACGGGACCCCGTCCCTAGGTAAGCCGGGCCAGTGTGGCGCAGTCCACGTCGAGGGCGCTCCAGAAGACAAGTGGTGGGGCGACCACACGGCTCGCCGGTTGCTGAAATGGGGCGCAGCCTTGCCTGCTTAGCGCAGGCAGGCTCCTGTGGACTGGTGGAAGCACCTTCATTCCTTTCCGCCAAATCAAGTTAAGATCAGACGACCATGAGATCGCCTATTTCATTGCGTCGCCGGAAGCAGATCACGATTTTCTCCACCGGGCTCGCGGTCGTTCTGTTGACCATGCTGGCAGCGAGCTATCAACAAACTGAAGAATCGGCCAGACACAGTCGAGGATCCGCGCAGTCCCGCGTAGGGCTGCTCGATTTGGACACCTCGGACCCGAATCTCGCGGCAGCATTTGGGTGGGCACGCCGACAGGCGCTGGCGTACTCGTTCAGCGGCGATCTAGTTGGCGATTGGTACGAAGCCGCGTTGCCGGGGCGGCAAGCCTTCTGCATGCGCGACGTGTCGCACCAATGCATGGGTGCCCATGCGCTTGGGTTAGCGCGGCACACGCGGAACATGCTGGCGAAATTTGCGGAGAACATCTCCGAGGAAAAAGACTGGTGTAGCTACTGGGAGATCAACCGGGAGAATCGTCCCGCGCCGGTGGACTATCGCGATGACGCGGATTTCTGGTACAACCTGCCGGCCAATTTCGACGTTCTGGACGCCTGCTTTCGCATGTATGTGTGGAGCGGCGATCGGGCATATCTCACGGATGGAGCGTTTCTAAACTTTTACAAACGAACCGTTCATGAGTACGTGGCGCGCTGGGACTTGGGGATTGATCGGATCATGACGAGGCCGCGCATCATGAACGTTCGCAGCCGGCCGGGTTCGACTAATCGATTCCAGACAAACCGAGGAATCCCGAGCTACGAGGAGAGTGATCCGAACTTTGTGGTCGCGATCGACCAAATTGCGGTGCAGTACGCCGGATACCTAGCGTATGCGCGATTCGAGCAACTCCTCGACAACGAGGAGGAGTCTCGGGCCTTTCTGAAGCGAGCGAATGAGGTGAAATCGTTTTTGAATCAAGTGTGGTGGGACAAGGAGTCGGCCAGTTATTACTCCTCTTTGGGACTGGATCGCAAACTGAGAAAGCATGGATTGAATCTGGCGGTTCTTTACTATGGGGCTGCGGAAGATGGGCCGAAATCAGAATCCGTTGTGAACGCGATACTGCGAAGGGTCGGGAACAAGGAGCCCATCGGTATCGAAGAACAGTCCCATTTGCCAGAAATCTTGTACCGTTATGGAAAACCGGACCAGGCCTACGAGCAGATTCTCGATCTAACGGGAGAGGGGAAGAATCGCCGCGAGTATCCCGAAGTCTCTTACGCGGTGATTGGCGCGATCGTTACGGGATTGATGGGGGTTGAGTTGGTCCTGGCAGAACCCCAGAAAGCTCTGCAGGAGGCTCTCTATGTTGAGGGGACGGTTAGCACATTGTCGCGCTTAACGCCGAAGATCAAGTGGGCGGAACTGCAGCATGTTCCGATCCGGGCGAACGAAATCTCGGTGAGGCACGACGGGTTGAGCAAGACGACGCTAACTAACACGGCCGGGCCAGCGCTGATGTGGAATGCCTGCTTCCCCGGTCTACATCGCAAGTTGCTGGCAAACGGCAAGGCAGCAGAGGTAACTCCATCCGGCCGTGCGCGAAACGACCAACCGCTCTCATGTATCACGATTGCCGTCGGCTCTGGCGAGAGCAAGATCGTACAGACGGCCGAGTGAAAAGACCAATCAAGGCTGCTATGAGCTTGCCGATCAAGTGCTTGGAGTTCGTGGCCATCCTCGTTGTCTCGGCAGACACAGGGCTTTTGGAAGGCATCCTCCCCTACGTCCGAGCAGAGTGGGGCAAAATGGCCAATCTTCGAGGGAACCACGAGACCGAATCGGCGGAAATGCGACCTTACGCTGGACCTCGTGCTCCGATGTTGGGGGCTTACTTGGGCTGTTTCGCAAAGGACATAGCATGCAACGAACTAGCAGGTCCGGATAGGTCTAACTCCCGGTAATAATCGGCTGCACGGAAGCTATCATCGAACTTTCTTCTTCTGAGCTTCTGAATTGAGTGCGACACGGTGGCGTCCTAATAACGCGTAGTGCGAGAGACTCTCGGCCACAGCGTTGTAGTAAACATCCTTTCGAATAATCAACTTTGTGCCAGCTTCACTGCAGATTTCTTAGGGGCAATTAGGGGGCACTAAGAATTCCGGTCCTTTCTTTTCAGTTCCTTAGAAGGCCAGGTCGCGCCGCAAAACTCCTTTGTTTCCAGTAAAATGATAGTTTCGACCCCCACCGCCCCTACCAAATCTTCCTTATTTTTCAATGAAATGCAGAAAACTTAGCTCCATTTCAGCGGGTTAGCTCCAAAACGCGGCCAGCGAGAGAGTCCACTGGTCGCCGCTGTGCGTTACCGATCACGTGCGCGTACTTCTGCAAAGTGATGACTCAGGAGCGTTTCCCACAATGTGGGAGTCGTCCACCACGCTAAGGCCAACGCCCGTACTTTCCCGCACCAGAAAAATTACCATCGTTTGACAATTCCAGGACATACGACACACCTCACTTCCTCAGAATAGCGCCCCGCCGCTTTGATAGCCGTGAGCTCACGGGGCGACGGACACACAGAGACGGTCCTTCATTGAACTCCCTGTCGAATTCTCGAAGCCTACGCTCTCGGCCCGCTGCGCCACAGCTAGCCCAGAGTTTGCCCCATTACCGAAGGTGCCATGTGGCGTTCGGAATGACGCAAAGCAGATCGAAACACAAGGAACGTAGAAAGATTAGGAGGATTATTACGATGTGTAGCCTGACGCGAACGGGATCATTCAAATTGTTCGTAGTACTTGGTTTTCTTTTCTTGTTTTTGGCAATCAATCCAACTGCCTCGGCCCAGGGCACTGAACCTTGCCTCGACCGTTCGGTATGCGGAGAGGTATCTCCTTTAATCCCTATGCAAAGTACCGAAGCGGTTCATATGGGACTGGTGTGGAAAAAAGGAGTGGCAACTCCCAAGATCTTGTTTCATGCCAGATTTTCAGAGTACACCGCTAACGACGTCGCTGATCCGGCCATTATCGACGCAGCCATCGCCGCGGGAGCCTTGACCAACGGTGTCAATGACTTCAATAATGCTCTCAGGGACGTGCTTAATCCCTCGTTCAGGAATGGCACCGACCCCACGGCGGACTCCTTCCAAAGACTCACCTATGGCGGATTTCTGCTCCGCCAGGGCCTCAGCATGAGCGTGCCCACGCGCATCAAGTCGGTTCGCACCATGGAGCGCGCCCTGCTCTTCGACCTCGCCCATCCGGATGCTTTCAAAAGCAACGGCAAGTTTCACACCGCCTTACTGGATGAGCAAGACTTCCTCTTAAACCGCGCGGCGTTTAAGGAGGTCGGCTTTTCCGCAGGGCTCAATTACAACATTTACTGCAATGCGCGCGTGATGCTGGCGGATGGCCGCGTTTACGTTTTTGGTGGCCACGATATGCAAAGCGATAACGGGTTGTACAAAGTCCAAATCTTCGACTCCGAAACGGAGACCTGGGTGCCGAGGGCCCGTCCGTGTACCAGAGAAAACTGGGCCCGCGATCCCTTCGGTCGAGAGCTGTTTGCGAGCGACCCCAATGCCCGGTTTTACCCAGGGTGCAATCCCCTGGAGATCCAGAGCACTCAACCCTCGGATCCATCGGACATGAAATATAAGCGCTGGTATCCCACGGCTATCCCTCTGCCAAGTAACACCATCTTGATCCTGGGCGGCTATGCTCAAGATCCCTCGGTGGGCCCGGATCCGCAGGCGGCTGAGAAGGGTCGCCGAGGTATTCCTCAAACCGACGCCGCTTTCACGGCCACCAGGACCTCCCAAGTTGTTCCCGAGGTTTATGATCCGAAGACTGACCGGAACGTCGCGCTGGAAAACGCCCGGAAAACCTGGCCCCTTTACCCTCAGGCTGAAGTCGTGCAAACCGGCCCGGGAAGAGACGATTGGAAAGTTTGCACGATGGGTGGTTCGGATACCGAAGACGTGGGCGGCGGAAGCAAGTTCTTCGGACCTTTCCCAGCGAGCACTTGGTGTTTGGACGTAGTAGGGGCACTGAAGGACCCGGATCGCGACATCCCCGCGCGAAATCACTGGGAGTTGCTGGACACGGCTTCCGAATCCAGGCCCTACTGTTGTCCCGGTGCCAGCCTGCTCGAGATTGACAAGAACGGGCGCACCGTGTCGCACAAATGGTTCTTGTTCACAGGGCAGGATAGCGTCACGCGCCGTCCGACGGCGACGATTGAGATGATTGACTTTACCAACCCGCTCCCCAGGTGGCGGCGCGTAGGAAACCTCATCCAGCCGAGCACCACCAGCAAAGCAGTCGCTCTCCCAGACGGGAAAGTGTTTATCGCCAACGGCCTGAATCCTGCCGGAAGTACCTTTGAGGAGAGATCGGGTCTTCGCTACCAGATGTTTGACCCTAGCGACGCCACCACAAGAGCGGTGGCCAAGACGACTGTCCCGCGGGGCCTTCACGGGACCGCCGTGTTGCTGCCGGATGCCACGGTATTCGTCGCGGGGGAGAATCGAGAAGTCCTGGTTCGGCCGGACGACCCAGCGTTTCCGATGGATGGGTTCCCGATCGGGGATCCCGATCTCGGCGTTCCCAACGGACAGATCTTTAGGCCACCGTACTTGTTCAACAAAGACGGAAGCCTGGCCGCCCGCCCGGTCATCACGGAATCGCCCGAAAAAATCTCCTACCGGGACAATTTCGAGGTCTCCGTGGCGGGAGGGTCCACCCAGATCGCGTCGGTTGTGATCATTCGCAGCGACCATAGCACTCACAACTTGGAAACTGGTTCGCGCTACGTCAAGCTCGCGTTTCACGCGAAGGACGAAGGCGAAAATGAAAATGACGGTGAAAGTGAGCGAGAGCGAGAGCTGCGTGTCACCGCGCCTCGGCTGCCTGCTCAGGCAATCCCGGGAATCTACATGCTCTTCGTCGTTGACAAGGCGGGCGTCCCCAGCATTGGGAGGCAGCTCCGCTTGAACGAAGAGGACAACGAGGACAAAAAAGAGGACAAAGAAGACGGCCGCGGCTAGATGTAAAACATCACCGAAGGCGCTCTCACCAACGAGACCGTTTATGAGTCTTCCGGACACCTCGGTTCTTTTTCGACCGGGTCTGAAAGAACGGGCTCCGCATGGAGAGAACTCCTTTGAAAGGAGGAGGTTTCAGTCGGACGTTAACGTTTTCGAGAAAGAGGATCTGTGCCTGACAGATAGAAATTCAGAAAGTGGAGGAAAAAAATGAAGAAGCTGTTCATCAATACTCTACTGCTCGCGTTTTGCGTTTTCGCTCTCAGCGGCGGCGCCCGCACTAAAGACGAAGACGAGGGCACCCAGTTGGCCGCCAAACTCACTGGCTATCAAGAGACTCCTCTCACGCTGGCCAGCCCTGCGACCGGCGAGTTCACGGCGACGGTGAGCGAAGACAACCAGTCCGTCTCCTTCAAGTTGACCTATGCCGGTTCTGAAACGAACGTGCTAGTTGCGCACATCCACTTGGGCGCGCCGGCGACCACGGGGGGCGTCACTGTTTTCTTCTGTGGAGGTGGGGGCAGACCACCATGCCCATCGCCCTCGGGGACAGTTACAGGAACGTTTACTGCTGCGAACGTCGGAGCCGTTCCAGCACAGGGTCTCGCCGCTGGCGACCTGCCGAAGTTGCTCGAAGCGGTCCGCGCGGGTGCGACCTATGCCAACATCCATACAACGGCACACCCAGGCGGAGAAATCCGCGGGCTAATCAAAGTGCTGGAAGACGACAATCGTGAGCGGCGGGAGCGATCTGCTCGGGACAATTAGAGAGCGCCTGGTCGCGCCGGGTCTCAAGTACGCGCCTCTGCGGGCTGCGTTAAAATGATTTCCTTTCGAGTTAAGCAGATGGTGGGGTTGCTCTAGCAGTGCGCCCAGTGGTACCGTCCGCTCCGTTACGCTAGCTACCTGCCAAAGGATTCGACTTGAAAGGGGGAGAGCCGTCGCATGGGAGTGGTTAATGTGGTGGCTGACCGGAATGCCGGGGTTCCTGCGGCGCTACGCATTGTGGCGCTTCCGTTGCGAGACGGCTAGGACCCAAGAGAGAGGAAACTTCGCTGGTCGGAGGTCGTCAAGGCGGATAAGTGTCACCGGCGAGGCGGGCTGGGGGCGGGAAACAAAACCACGGACGGCGCCGGAAGGGTAGAACGAGCCGCTATGCCACGCCAAACAGGCTATGTGGATTTCGGCTTGACAGTCTGGTAGGCGTTTGGGTGTATGGCTTCGGGCCAAGGGGCAGCTCAAAACGGAAATTCCGGTTTTTCTTATCTGCCGGGAGGTAAACAATTCATGGCTCCAGTCAATTTCACAGTTAACGGCACTTCCTACACGTTGGACGTCGACCCTGCAACTCCATTGCTGTTTGTGCTGGCTGATGAGCTTCAGTTGAACGGACCCAAGTTCGGCTGTGGCCTCGCTCAGTGTGGCGCGTGTACGGTCCTTTTGGATGGCCAGCCGGTTCGCTCCTGTGTGCGGCGGATGTCAACGGTGGAGGGGAGTGAAATCACGACAATCGAAGGGCTCGGCACGCCGGAGAACCCGCACCCAATTCAAACGGCATTTATCGAGGAACAAGCTGTGCAGTGCGGTTTTTGCTTAAGCGGGATCATGCTGTACGGAAAAACATTTGTCGATCAGAACCCCAATGCCACCGAGGAGCAAATCGTGCAGGCTCTCAATAATTTACTCTGCCGCTGCTACGCGCACCGCCGTATGGTTCGCGCGCTGCTGCGCTACGCACAGGAGCTGAGAGCATGAAGCGGAGAAACTTGTCCAAGCCCATTGACCCGGCAAACATGACGCCGGACACGCTCGCCGCCCTGAAAAGAGCGGGATTCTCCCGCCGCGATTTCTTGAAAGGGGCCGGCGTGCTGATCGTCGGCTTCAGCATGGCCAGTTGGCCCGAAAAGCTGGCGGCGCAGAATTCGCCGCAGGTCAAGCCGCTGGATGTGGCCGGAGATCAGGTTGATTCTTGGATCGCCATTGCAAGCGACGAGAGCGTAACGGCCTACTCGGGCAAGTGCGACTTCGGGCAGGGTTTTGCAACCGTGCAATACCAATTGGTCGCCGAAGAACTCTTCGTGCCGCTCGACCGTGTCACGCTCATTTATTGCGACACCTCCATCACTCCCGATCAGGGCACCACTTCCGGCAGCCAGTCCACTCCTACGGAGTTCGGGCCGAGCGGCTTGCGCCAGGCTTTGGCCACGGCTCGTGAAGCGTTGTTCCAGATGGCGTCGGAACAACTGGGTGTGCCGGTGGACCAACTCACCGTCCAGGATGGCGTGATCAGCGTAATCTCCGATCCGTCGCAGCAGGTATCCTACGGCCAATTGATCGGAGGGCAGCAGTTCAACATCACCCTCAACCGTAATGCCAGGCCGAAGGACCCCAGTCAATACACCGTTCTTGGAACATCGCTGCCGCGGTATGACATTCCGGCGAAGGTTACGGGTCAATATGAGTACGTCCAGAATGTGCGTCGGACCGGCATGTTGCACGGAAAGGTCGTTCGGCCGCCGGTGGTAGGCGCTACCGTTGTCAGCGTCGACCAGAGTTCCCTCCCTCCTGACGTCCAGGTCGTCGTCAAGAACGATTTCATCGGCGTCGTTGCTGACACCCAACAGCAGGCCATTCAAGCGGTGGCGGCTTTGCAAGTGACGTGGTCCCAAGGCGTCACCCTGCCGAACCAGCAGGGCCTTTACGACTACATGCGCGCACAGCCATCCCGTGATTCCTATACCGTACTTGCTGATGATGTGGACGAAATGCTCGCGCGCGCAGCCAACGTGTTGAGCGCCATGTATCTGTATCCCTATCAGATGCACGGTTCGCTGGCCAGCTCCTGCGCGGTCGCCGATGTTCAGGGCAGCGGGCCAAACGGCACGGCCACCATCTGGGCGGCTTCCCAGTCGGTTTATCCCCAGCGGGACAGTGTGGCGTTGGTGCTCGGAATTCCTAAGGAGAATATACGCGTCATTTTCGTGGAGGGATCGGGCTGCTACGGGCTCAACGGCGCGGACACCGTATGCTTTGACGCGGCGTTGCTCTCGCAGGCCGTAGGCAAACCCGTGCGTGTGCAGTTCACGCGCAAAGACGAGATGGCGTGGGGCGAGAGCTATGGACCCGCGTATCTCTCGGACCTGCGCGCCGGCCTCGACGATCAGGGACGCATCATCGTCTGGGATCATGAGGCCTGGACGCTCACCAAGGGCGATCGCCCGAACGCGACCACCCCAGGCAATATCATCACCGGCGCGCTGGCCGGATTCCCCACACCGTCGCTGATGCCCGGTGGCGGCGACCCGCCCACCAGCTACCGCAACAATGGTAACGCCGCGGCGTCCTATGGCGTTGGCTGCGTCAATGGAGCCTGTGGCGGTACAGGGACCATCACCAGCGAGCGGGTATTGACGCACACCATCGCATCGCCTTTCTTCACCGGCCCCCTGCGATCCCCCGCCAGACTCCAGAACACTTTTGCGAACGAAAGCTTCATCGACGAAGTGGCGGCGTTTGTGCGAGCCGATCCCGTTCAACATCGTCTGCTCTATCTGAGCGACCCGCGGTTGATCGCTGTCTTGAACGCCGCGGCCCAGGCGGCGAATTGGGATACACGTCCATCACCAAAGCCGGGAAACCCTCTCACCGGCGTTGTCACGGGCCGTGGCATTGCCTGCGTGCTGTATGAGGGGAACAACGGATACTCCGCTTTGGTGGCCGAAGTCCAAGTTGATCAGGACACCGGAAAAGTCATCGTGACGCGCATTGTCACCAGCCAGGATTCCGGCCCCGTTTCCAATCCCGATGGTTTGCGGAATCAAATGGAAGGTGGCGCCCTGCAGGGCATGAGCCGTGCCCTGCGCGAGGAAGTGATGTGGGACGACCAGAAAATAACTTCGATTGATTGGCGGACATATCCCGTCTTCCCCTTCGGCGAACCACTTCCCGTAATGGAGACCGTGCTGATTAACCCGCCCGACAAGCCGCAAATGGGCGCCGGAGAATGTACGATCACCTTGGTCGCGGCTGCCATCGCTAACGCGGTCTTCGACGCCACTGGGACGCGCCTCCGCCAGGTGCCGTTCACACCGGAGCGCGTCCTGGCTGCGCTAAATGGCCTGAGGTTGAAACAACGGTTGAATCGTACATAGGACTGAGAACAGCGGTCCCAAGACACCATATTTTAGACTTATATTTTTAGTAGTAATAGGCGTCGCGGGAAGAGGAGGACGTCATAGTCATTCATATCTCAGCGCCACCATCGCATCCACGCGCATGGCGCGCCGCGCCGGGATGTAACAGGCCAGCAGTGCGACAAACGTAAGCGACGCCGAAACGGTCAGGTATGTCAGCGGATCGGTAGCACTGACCGTGACAAAATTGCGAACGACGAGAGGAAATCCTCCGGCGGTACGGCCGCTCGGGCGACTATGTCGAAATCAGCCTCGAATCCGAGTACCGCTACAACCCACTTCACAACGACCTCGATGCCTGCGCCCTTGCCTACAACATCGCCTCGCTGCTGAACAACCTTTTCGGCCGGGGCAAGGAACCCTTCTGGCAGCAGGCTTACACCAACCTGGTGAAGTTCATCATCCTGCTGCACAAAGTCAATTTCGATTACGTCACGCTCTTCGATGTCTACGAATGCGCGATCAACCCGGACCTCCTCGAAAGCAGAATAAAGGAGGCGGAGCGCCGGCTCATCGAGGCCGATTAAACCCTGGGCGAGGTCCGTCTCCCACTGAGAACGGACCCCATCCCAGAGAATAATCTTGATCTAATTTCGGTCTTCGTGGTCGCGTTCGTGATGACGACGATCATGAACCTGCCCGCGAATTTCGCCGCCTCCATGAGCCGGCGTATGGATGTTCGCATAGCCCAAGCTGTGGCGAAGGATCCGTACAAAGCCCGCGAAATCGCCGGCAGCCACACCTTGGGCCGGCACGGCCACTATATCGGCAGCCGTCCAAGTCCCACTGATCGAACCGCTATGGGTAGCATCGTCGGGGCAGGCTGGCTTTGGTCCACCGCAAAAAAACACGACTGGAGTGCCAGTGTTTTGGGGGGGGCCGAAGTGAATGTGCGCCACTAGAGCCGGACCAGTAAGGCCGGTCCAATCTAGTGTCCAATCCATCGAGTTGCCGTCATCACTCAACGTGCCAACGAAGGTGCCTTCACCATCGGCGAGGATCGGCGGCACTTCGCCGAAGCCGCTAAGCCGAGTGCGGAATACATTCGATTGGTCCTCGTTCTCCGCACGCACCGCTAGGCCGACGACGCTGGCCACTGCAAGCACGAGCAGTGTCGCCAATGTAAGTCTGAATCCAAGATTCCTCATAGTATTACCTCCAGATATTCAGATTCCTCGTTCTGAATTTACGATCGCCCGAGCGAGATCATCTAGTTTCCAACAATGCCCCGCACGACTCCTCCGCCGAACGCAACCTTCACCGCGCAAGCTGAACAGTCTTCGCGGTACTTTCTTCAACTGTAGATGCGTTTCCGAAATTTCAGCGGATTCGCTGGACCGGGGAACAGCCGGGGCGAATGGTAGGCAACATACTCCGGTCGAATCCTTTTTCCAAGTAAAAGAATTGTTAACATTTTGTCGCGGGAGATCGCAGTGCTCATAGATTTCTGGGCTACTTGGGGTCAACCATGCAAGAAAGAAATGCCCGGCTATCAGAAGCTCGTGGAACGCTATGGCTCTCACGGATTTGCCGTTATCGGGTTCAAATTCGATACGATGGCAGACACCGAAAACCCAATCCAGTTCGCGAATAAAATCGGCGTCCATTATCCGCTAGCGGTCGCGCCTGACGAATTGAAGCAAAAGTTTGGCGGGATCGAAGGATTACCCACGACACTGCTCTATGATCGGAAAGGAATACTCCGCAAGAAGGTCATCGGGTTTGAGTATACAGACGCATTCGAGTCGGATTCAAAACCGCTTGGGATTTGAACGTGCGGGCATTTTCATTGAGCATGGTCGCAGTCATTTTCCCAAGCACGGTGGGGCGCAAGCTGCTATTCTCCCCAAAATCTAAATTCGGGAGCGAGACCGCTGCACGACCAGCCCCCCCATGTGTCGGCAGTGTTTTATCCTGTGGCGGTGATCGCGGCGAACGAGGAAACCGGAGGCCTCGATGAAGCTGGATCGCGGAGTATTGCAGAGTCTCCCCAAGGTTCTGTTGCACGAACACCTGGACGGCGTGCTGAGGCCGAAAACGGTAATTGAATTGGCAAGAAGCGCAAAATACGACCAACTTCCCACCGAAGATCCAGACGAGCTGGCGCGCTGGTTCCACCAAGGGGCGAACCAGGGAAGTCTGCCAAAATACCTGGAAGGCTTTGCACATACGATCGCGGTCATGCAAACCGAAGAGGCTCTCGAACGAGTGGCTTATGAGCAAGCGGAAGACCTATGCCGGGACGGCGTGGTCTATTTCGAGACTCGCTTTGCTCCGATTTTTCATACTCGGAACGGACTAAGCCACCAGCAGGTGGTCTCCGCTGTGCTGAAGGGTTTGCAGCGGGCCCGAAAAGACTTTGGGATTTCTTCGGGGTTAATCATCTGTGCGATGCGCAGCATGGACGTGTCGCTCGAAATGGCCGAACTCGCCGTTGACTTTCGCCAGCGGGGAGTTGTGGGATTCGACCTGGCGGGTGAGGAGGGCGGTTATCCTCCCAAAAAGCACGTGGAAGCTTTTCACTATATTCAGCGACAGAATTTCAACATTACGATTCACGCTGGCGAAGGGTTCGGAAAGGAATCGATTTGGCAGGCCATTCAATACTGCGGAGCGCATCGCATCGGACACGGGACGCGATTAATCGATGACATTGCCGTCGCGGACGGCAAGGCAGTGAAATTGGGTGACCTCGCGCAATACGTTCTCGACAAAAGGATTCCGCTGGAGATTTGCCTGCTCAGCAACGTCCATACCGGGGCCGCGCGCAGCCTCTCCGAGCATCCCTTTAAGATTTTGCATCAGGAGAAATTTCGCGTCACCCTCAACACCGACAACCGGTTGATGAGCGATACGACCATGACCAAAGAATTCGAGGCCGCTCAGGATACCTTTGGTCTGCACCTGGAGGACTTCGAAAAGATCACTATCAACGCGATGAAGAGCGCCTTCCTGCCCTATGACCAGCGTTGCGATTTCATCTACTCCGTAATCAAGCCGGGTTACGCCAAGGTCCGCAGCTCTCCGGCAACAAAGTAACCCCGAGAATCTGGTCTGCATTAGTTGGGGTCGAGGCGGGCTGTCTTTTCCGCGGGCGGCGAAACAGAACGTGCCTCAGCGTTTCTGCCGTTGACGTCGCGGCGCTCGCGGCCTATAGTGGCGCACCTTTTTACTTGAGGGCAGCCGGATTGCTCCAGCGCGTATTTCACCTGCAAGAAAACCAGACCACCGTGCGGCGCGAGTTGCTCGCCGGTCTGACCACCTTCATGACGATGGCCTACGTTGTCGTCGTCAACCCGCGAATCCTCTCGGAAGCAGGCATGCCTGTGGATGGCGTGCTGTTTGCCACTTGCATTTCCGCCGCGGTGGCCACGCTCATCATGGGGCTGTGGGCCAATTACCCGATCGCCCTTGCTCCGGGCATGTCGCTCAACGCGTATTTCACCTACTCGATTGTGCTCGGCCGTGGAGTGCCCTGGCAGACCGCGCTCGGTGTTGTATTTCTTTCTGGCTTGCTCTTTCTAATTCTCACGCTCACGAACATCCGCGAACAGATCGTCAACGGCATTCCCAATTGCCTCAAATACGGCACCGCCGCCGGCATCGGTTTATTCATCGCCTTCATTGGACTGCGCAACGCCAATATCATCGTGGCGAATCCAGCCACATTCGTAGGATTGGGCAAAATTTCCGACCCGCAAGTCCTTCTCGCAGCCGGCGGACTCATTCTCATCGCCATTCTGATGGCCCGGCGCATCAGCAGCGCCATTCTCCTCGGCATCGTCGTCATCACCCTCGCCGGCATTCCTTTCGGACTCAGTCACTGGCCCGTGCATTTTTTCTCGCTGCCGCATCCGTCGGGCACGTTTCTCAAGCTGGACCTGCCCTCGGCTGCAAAACTTGGTTTTGGCGAACTCATCTTTGTGTTTTTCTTCGTCGACCTCTTCGACAATGTAGGCACGCTGGTTGGCGTCTGCGAAGAAGGCGGCTTCCTGCGAGATGGGAAGCTTCCGCGCGCGAGCCGCGCCTTGCTCGCGGACGCTTTCGGAACCATGTTCGGTGCGCTCACCGGTACGTCCACGGTCACCAGCTATATCGAGAGCGCTGCCGGAGTCGCGGCTGGCGCGCGCACAGGGCTCGGCAACGTCGTCATCGCGGCGCTGTTTCTTGTCGCCATGTTTTGCGCGCCGCTCGTCGCTGCGATTCCCGCGTACGCTACCGCTCCGGCCCTCATCCTGGTTGGCGCGCTTATGTGTGGCGCCGTCGCGCGTGTTCGCTGGGACGATTTCAGCGAGGCCTTCCCAGCCTTCCTCACTCTAGTGGCCACGCCGCTGACGTTCAGCATCGCCACGGGCCTCAGTCTTGGCCTGCTCTCCTTCACCTTCGTCAAACTCGGCGCCGGCCGACACCGCGAAATCAGCCCCCTCATCTGGGTCCTCAGCGTGCTCTTCCTCCTCCGCTACGCCTTCCTCGGCGCCGAATAAGTCGAGCCCGCAGCCCTCTGGATCGCCAAATTATCCGGGCGCCAGCAGTGGGTCAGTTTCCGATTTGCGCGTTTGGACGTAGCCGCCCGGCGGCGGACGCTTCGCGTGAGGTAGTGGAGCGTTGGTTGCTCTATGGTTTGTGAGGTAAGTGTGGGTCACAGGAGGTTTCCCTATGACCCATTTGCGAAAAATGATGCTGGAAGAGCTCCAGCGTCGTAATTATTCTGAAAATACCACACGCTGCTACATTCGTACAGTCGAGGATTTTGCTCGACGCTTCAACTGTTCCCCGGATCGCTTAGGCCCTCGACACATTCGCGAATACCAAGCGGAACTATTTGAGAAGCGCAAGTTGTCAGCGGGTAGCGTCGCGGTCCGTCTGGCAGCCTTGCGGTTCTTTTACTGTAAGACGCTCAGGAGAGCCTGGAGCATCGCCGACACTCCCTATCCGAAAGGGGCCCATCGCCTGCCAGCGATTCTCAGCCAGGAAGAAGTTGCTCAACTCATTCAGGCGGCCAGCACTTCCTTCCATCGCACCCTACTGATGACGCTCTACGCCACCGGAGTACGACGCGCTGAATTGACACACCTGAAAGTCATCGACATCGATAGCCAACGCATGGTGATTCACGTCCAGGGCGGCAAGGGACGCAAAGACCGGGATGTGATGCTCAGCCCAAAACTACTCGAGGCGCTGCGTGAGCACTGGCGCGGATTACAGCGCAAGCCAAGCGCCTGGCTGTTTCCAGGCAACCGCTGGCATACCGGTGATACGCCCATCGACACCAAGGTGGTCTGGAACGCTTGCAAGGAAGCCGCCCAGCGAGCGGGCCTTCAGAAAGGTGTTCATCCGCACACGCTTCGTCACTGTTTTGCGACCCACCTACTCGAGGATGGTGCTGACCTGCGCACCATTCAAATCCTGTTAGGTCATAACGATCTGAAAGAGACGGCCCGCTATCTGCATCTCTCCCAACGTCACCTGCATGCGGCCGCGAGTCCATTGGATTCGCTGCCGCTCGAAGGTTCTTCGCCGCAGGAGGAGTAGATGGCCCGGCCACCGCTGGAGGTGGCCGATCTGATCCGCGCCGCGGGAGATGCCTTCATCGAACGAAATCGCCACTGGCTCCGTTGGAAGCACATCAAAGTATTGCTGGCCATTCGCCGGTGTCGTACCGCCGCCCTCGGTGGTCATCTCGATGAGTGTACCCGTTGCGGACATCGTGCCCCCATCTCCTATAACAGCTGCCGCGATCGCCATTGCCCGAAGTGTCAGACCGCTGCTCGGGACCGCTGGATCGCTGCGCGTCGACAAGAGCTTCTTCCGACCCGCTATCTGCACGTGGTCTTCACACTGCCCCATCGCTTGGCCCCACTGGTGCTACAGAACAAGAAGGTCCTCTACGGCCTGCTGTTCCGTACCAGTGCGGAAACCCTTCTCGAAGTGGCTCGCGATCCGCGGCATCTTGGTGCAGAGATTGGTTTCTTCAGCGTGTTACACACTTGGAGTCAGCAACTCAAAATTCATCCGCACGTTCATTGTGTTGTTCCTGCCGGCGGCCTCTCACTTGATCACACCCGCTGGGTTCGTTCGCGAGACAACTACTTCCTGCCCAAAGAAGTGCTGCGGGAAATCTTTCGCGGCAAGTTTGTCGATGCGCTCGAGCAGGCTTTTCAGAATGGCCAGCTTCGCTTCGAGGGAGATCTGAAACTTCTCGCTCAACCCAAGATCTTTGCCGCCTGGTTGCGGCCGCTGTTTCGACAAGAATGGGTGGTCTACTTGAAACGTCCCTTCGGTGGCCCCGAATATGTGCTGCACTATCTGGGCCGCTACACTCATCGCGTGGCCATCTCCAACCATCGCCTGGTCGCCCTCACCGATGGCCAAGTCACTTTTCGCTGGCGTGATTCTGCTCACCACAACGAACAGAAGTTGCTGCCCCTATCGCTCAATGAATTCTTGTGCCGCTTCTTACTGCACATTCTTCCAAAAGGCTTCGTGCGCATCCGTAACTTCGGCTTTTTGGCCA
>WNFC01018651.1_pt1 | contig 21001 bp, 21 predicted proteins | sample 5400541 | NCBI WGS metagenome assembly WNFC01 (sample SAMN13153342, study PRJNA577476) | soil metagenome | isolation source: 120 cm saprolite under Douglas fir tree site 2 hole 2 replicate 1 | place: USA:California | collected 2015-04-18
CCGTGCCTGGAGGCGGCCCTTCTACCCGTTTGCCGGGCATGGTTGGTCGCGGGCGATCATTCGAAATCCTGCTCGGTGGCGAGGACTTCGACGGGGATCTCGCCGAGCGGTATGGCTACGTCAACCGCGCCGTTCCCGACACGGAGTTCGTTGGCTTCGTCAATGCCTTCGCGGAGCGGGTCTCGCGCTTTGACCTGCTCGCGCTGGCCGACATCAAGCGCTTCGTCAACGCTGCGTCGCTTCCCGCCGCTGCCGCTCTGACCGCCGAAATGGACGCCTTCGCGGAGGCCATCGCCCGTCCGGCCGCGCCCTCCATCATTGGGCAGGCGTTCGAGGACGGCTTCCAGCAGCGCAGCGACGTCGAACTGAACCTGGGCGCTTATGCAGGCAAGGTCGCCCGCAAGCCACGCGCGGCTACATCAGGTTGATGCTCGGGGTGACCCGGTTGAGGGTCGGCCCTTCGGCAGGGTCGTCCTCGCAATCTGACAGTTTTAATCAGAGGAGCGGAACACATGAACAAGCTTGAGGGAAAAATCGCACTCATTACCGGTGGCAATAGCGGCATTGGCCTTGCGACGGCAAAGCAGTTTGTCAACGAAGGCGCGTATGTCTTCATCACGGGTCGTCGTGATCCCGAATTGGCCGTGGCAGTCAAAGAGATCGGACGAAATGTAACCGGCGTGCAAGGAGACGTGTCGAACCTTGGCGATCTTGATCGCCTGTTCGCACAAATCAAGCGGGAGAAGGGCAAGCTCGATATCGTATTCGCCAATGCCGGTATGGCGAAGTATGCCGCCCTCGGCAAGATAACCGAGGAGCTCTATGACTTGACCTTCGACATCAATGTAAAAGGTCTGCTTTTCACGGTGCAGAAGGCGCTTCCGCTGCTCCCGGACGGCGCCTCGATTATCCTGAATGCTTCCATCGTCGCTAGCAAAGGCTTGTCGTCGAATAGTGTTTATAGCGCCACAAAGGCTGCTGTGCGCTCCTTCGCACGGACATGGACGACGGACTTGAAGGCGCGTCGCATTCGCGTGAACGCGGTAAGCCCAGGCTCTACCGACACGTCAGGGCTAAGCGATCTGCTGGCTTCCGGAGAAGCGGGGCAGGAACGCTTGAAGATGATTTCCAACACAGTTCCGCTCGGCAGGCTTGGTAGACCTGATGAGATCGCGAAGGCCGTGGTGTTTCTCGCATCCGACGACAGCAGCTACATCACGGGAACGGAGTTGTTTGTGGATGGCGGCTTTGCACAAGTGTAAGCCGTCGATTGCGGAAAACCCCTGCAAATCTACCTTATCCAAGGACCCAGCGCCCAAAGCAAATCGACGTCGTCCGGCTGCCTGTCCGGACTGCGAAAATCCCTGTTAAGGAGGCGGTAGATTTCGGCAATGGGTTGGACGACTTCCTCTGCTCTTGAGATGACCTCAGCAGAGGCGAAGAGCCATGATGCGGCTCGCCGCCTTCGGCTTCAAATGCGAACGACCGCTGCTGGCGGATTGTGTTGAAAAACTCGAAAGTCACGGGCCTCCGAAAATCTCGCAAATGTAGCGCACTGGCGATTTCCTGTCGCTGCAAGGCGCTGTAGAATCGATACGAGGGTCAGCGATCGTTTTTGCAGTAATTGATGTGGTCCCTCACATCGCAGCGAGAGAGATGCACCAGCGGTCCTGAGAATTTTCAGTCATCAGCGAAAAAGGACTTTTTCAACACAATCGGCGCGAAGCGGACATTCGCCAGGACATCCCGGTCGGCTTGTGTAGACAGCGGAAGCTAATAGCGCGATCGTCATCACTCTCGCGCAGCCATGCCAGCGCTTGCTGCCGACCTTTCAGCCCGCCGATACAACAAGGCTCCGGCTGTTGCCGCGCCCATCTACAACTGGACAGGTTTCTACATTGGTGGTCACAGCGGCAATGCCTTCATCTTTCAGACCGGGCAGTGGCCTCGCCGTCCGTCCTTTCCTTCATGACATCCTCGAGAGACGGCGCGTCCCGCATTATACGTTTGAGGTGCTCCGGGCTCGGGAGCGTTATTTTTGCTTGCTCGCGAGCCCTGACATGACGCTCCGCTGCAATCTGAGTCTGCGTCCAGCCATGAGGCTGCGGCGCAGGCGCTTGGCTGCGAACTACGCGGCGGGAGTGTTTATCCGTGCCTCTCAAGGCGTCTCCACCAAAAAAACCACATACCGGCTTGGCATACTTGAAACTATACGGTTTCGTTTATATAACAGGTGTTTGTCGCGCCGACAAGTGAGACGATGTACGAAGGGGAAGAATGACGCTGTTGGATGCCATGTATGCGGCCTGGATCGTCACCGTCGCGCCGAGAAGTTTCGAAGCCACAGAATCTGGTGCGCGAGAATACGCTTCGTCGATCTGCCAGCGCGCCGGCGCCGTCAAGGAAATTAGCTCAGAATTGAACGAACGAGCGACAAATGACAGTTTCTTCAGCTAACAGAACTGCGCTCTTCATCGACGGGGCCAATCTTTATTCGACTGCCAAGGCGCTGGGCTTTGATATCGATTACAAGCGGCTTCTAAAGGTTTTTCAGAGCCACGGAACGCTGGTGCGCGCATTTTACTACACCGCAGTCACTGAAGATCAGGAGTTCTCGTCCGTTCGCCCGCTGCTCGATTGGCTCGATTACAATGGCTTCTCCGTGGTTACCAAGCCTACTAAGGAATTTGTCGACGCCAACGGCCACCGAAAGGTCAAAGGCAACATGGACATCGAGCTCACAGTCGATGCGATGGAGCTTGCCGACCGCGTCGATCACATCGTGCTTTTCTCCGGCGACGGAGATTTCCGTTCGTTGGTCGAAGCCCTGCAGCGACGCGGTGTTCGAGTCACGGTCGTCTCCACGATTTCCATCCAGCCTCCAATGATTGCCGACGAACTTCGCCGGCAGGCGGACGTGTTCACTGATCTGACGGATTTGCACTCCAGAATCGGCCGCGATCCGCTCGAGCGCCCAACTCCTCGCGAAGCCAGTCTGCATTCTCACTACGTCCACCGGCGGACGTCTTTGAAAGGCGGCCAGACGCCTGGGAACTTCAAGGGTTGACGGATTCCTAAACCCGGACGTCGCCGCAAACTTCGCTAAAAGCGCGCTGCACGTCGACTTTGTCCTGCCTGTCCGCCTTATTACAAAAGTCCATACTGGGGCGGTCGTAAGTGTCGACGATGTGTTGCATAACCTCCTCTGCCGTCGAGATGACTTTAGCGGAAGCAAAGAGACGCAGCTTCGAGTTCCGGAGCCACATCCTTATCTCGGTGAAAAGCATCCGCGGGATGCTGAAATTCTCCGTTGGTTTCTTTCGATGAGTGTGCGTTTTTTGTCGTCAAAAAAGGAGAAGGGCGAGAAGCACCAGAGGCGTAGCCACAATGCCGAGGCCGAGAGCAAGAATGAACATCGCGTAGAGCGGGGCGTGGTCAGACAGTGACCGATTGTGCGTGGTCAAGTCTTCTCTGGAACTGTCCTTGGAGCGCACCACGTCCCCCTGTTGCAATCCGTGAGCGGCCGGCCCCGGAAACGGGGGCGGATCCCGCAGGCCGGCCGCTCCGCGACGTCCAGGCCTGATAGCTTGGGGGTCCCAGGCCGGCCGTCGCTATCGCCAACCCTCAGGTTGCGCGATTCTTGTCCCCGGAAACGCGCCCTGATAGGTTTCAACCAATGAGTTTCCATGCGATGATTCAGCCGCTCCGTTGCGGAGTAAGGCGACGACACCTTGATCGAGCATCGATCGGGACGAATTTGTTTGCGGCGTTGCGGGACATTGGAACTGGCCGCGTACGCGGTGTCGGTGACCCCCTTGCTTTAAGACTAGCTTTACGAACACGGTTCATACCGGTAGTTAAACCAAAAACTATACTGTATCGTTTATATAATCCAACTTCTTCAGGCTGACAAGGGGCTTTGGATGGCGAAGGAAGCAACTATTGTGGCGACGCGCCCAGCCCGGCGGGGCGCCGGCGGCCGTCCTACCCGCGAGGAGGCTGTGCGGCGTGACGCGCGTTTGCTCGACGTCGCAACAAAGCTGTTCATGGAGCGCGGTTTTGACTGCACGTCGATCGATGCGGTTGCGGAAACGGCCGGCGTCAGCAAGCCGACCGTCTATGCGCGTTATCATGACAAGCGCGATTTGTTCACGGCCGTGCTGCGAGCCACGATCCAACGCTGGCTCGCTCCTCTGTCGGCGGCGGCCGAGGCCGCCAAGGTCAACCCCAAGAGCGTAGAGACTACGCTGCACGATCTTAGCCGGCACCTGCTGGCCCACGCTTCGACACCTGAGGTGGTCATGCTGCGGCGAACCCTTGCCGCCCAGGCCGTCCAGTTTCCGGAAGTGGCAAAGCTCGGATACGAAGAGGGTTGGTTGCGTGGGGTTCGGGCCGTTGCAATCCTGCTGCAGCAGTTTGCCGACCGCGGCCAAATCAAGATCGACGACCCCGCAATTGCGGCCGACCTGTTCCTCAGTCTTGTGCTAGGGAATATCGACAAACACCACGGCATCGCTACCCGTCCAAAGATCCAGGAACAACGGAGACAGGCTGCCGTCAAACTCTTCCTGAATGGCGTGAGACCTCGCTGAGGACCTACATCTAGCCTTGCGCGAATTTGACGGTTGAGACAGGCCGCTTTCCAGGGTGGCCTTTGATAGAGATTCGCAAGCCGTGGACATCGTCAAGCCAGATGGCCTCCACCGTCCCCGCCGTTCCGTCGGTGAGGACTACGGCCTTACCGACAAGCTGCGCGTCGGCCTCCTCGAACGCGTGGAGGATCGTTAACGCACGACGTTTCACCGTGGTGATGCTGGCCTGGGCTTTCATCGCAACGTAGCCGATCTTCGATAACGAATGCCATTTTGCAAGAGATCGTCCGATGGTGGCGCTTTCGCCCAAAAATCACCAGTTTTGGCCTTGTGATATCCGTATTGATAAAGAGAACGCATATAGCTTGCTTCAAAACCGAATGAGCCTGGCGACGGAAGGTCTTTGTCAATGTAAGTCAGATTGAATCCGAAGCTATTGCGGCGAGCGAAGTCATAAGTCTCAAAGAGCACCGAGCGCATTTGCGTCTTCGTGACAGAAGCAGAAGCTCGTGCCGCAATGTCGATCGTGCTGTTCGGCACCAGTTGGAAATCTCGTTCTACCTTATCGTTGATCAAGACGTAGATGTTCATACGCAGGCCTCTGGCAAGCGCTCCGTTTCGCAATAGGAATGCTTCCGGCAACGTCAGGACCGGCGCTGTCACGCCTCCATCCACATGCATCTCCTGGAAGCGGCGTCCGTTCGCCTCTGCATCAATCAGCATCGGCGGGAAAACCACCGGGATACTTGCGGACGCGGTCAAGACATCCCTGAATAAACCCAACGCCTGGGCGGATCCGATCGTAGCGATGCGGCCCATATCCCAGATCACGGTGCGTTGCGTGTCGAGATTAGTCGTTACGATGAGAAGTCTTCTGCCCTTGGCGTGTTCGGCGGCGATTGCCCCGAGCATGTCTTGGTCGACATAGCGGGCAACGAGTTCGCGCAGATGCGTATTTCCAAACAGGCCGGAGCCGAAAAGAGCGTGCACGATGTTTGGCGTATTGAGCAGGCTTTCAGCGATGCCGCTGGTATAAACGTCTCGCAACGTCGCGTCGTAGGCAGGGCCGAGAAATGCGAATGGTGCAATCAGAGCGCCCGTGCTCACCCCCGAAACCGCCGAGAATTCGGGACGCGTCCCCGCCGCGGTCCAACCGTTCAGTACACCCGCACCGTAAGCACCGTCGGCGCCGCCCCCCGATAATGCAAGATAGCTGAGAGGGCCAGCTCGAAAACTCACATTTGTCTTGAGAAACGTCGATGCCGGCTCGTCCGCATATCTGCGCAGCTCGCCAAGATCCAATACCGTCGAGGATGCCGCATCGGATGCAGCGTACGGTGTTCGTGGAAGAGAACTGCAGCCGGCAAGGATGAACATCACCGCCAAAATGGCGAATGGCACCACCAGCAACTGACGAAAAGAACACATAACGGTTACCTGGCTCTGTTCAACGACGCAGCTTTGCGATGGAAGGCTCGCCGCGTAGTTAGAAAATATCTTTGATGTCGGATCGTCCGGAGAGGCCGGCGCCGGATCGTTCCACTTTCTCCAGGTAGGCTTGATGGAGGGCCTGGACATACTTTCGTTCATCGAACTTGACCCGCCAGCTGCTCGGGGATCCCCGTCCGACGATGAGACCTTGGCGGTCGCCGTGCTTGGGGTGACGCCCACGTCCCCATGCGCTCATTCGCACGCGATCACCGGGGCGCGAGCGACTGCTTTGTTTCGGAACGCGTTCCGCTCGATTCCCGCACCGGATCCACAATGTCGGTTCCATCTTTCGTCATCCACATTCCGCCTTGTCAGGCTTCGCAAGTTCGATTATAGAAACGATACAGTGTGGTTTTAATCTTGGTTAGCGGCATAAACGCTGTTTGTAAAGTTAGCCTTAAAGTGTGGGCTTACGCGCGCCCGTCGCGGAACCGGGCCATTGCCGAACTCGGGCACCTTTTTAATAGGTGAGCTGAAATCAAGCTTTCTTAGGAGTTTCGAGACACGTGGAAGTCAATTCGCCAACACTCGGGTTCCTGCTGCACGAGGTTGCTCGCTTGCTCAGAAAGAGATTTGAGCGAAATGCGCGCGGTTCTGGCCTGACCCGATCGCAATGGCACGTGCTGACGTATCTGGCCCAAAACGAAGGGATTAACCAAAGCAGATTAGCGGAGCTCCTTGACGTGGAGCCGATCACACTTTGCCGCATCGTAGACAAACTTCAGTCGTTCGGATTGATCGAACGGCATCCGCACCCGTCTGACCGACGCGTCTGGGTCCTTCGTCTCACGCCCGCCGCGCGTCCGAAATTGACGGAAGCCAGAAAATTCAGCGACAGGACGAGGAGCGAGGCCTTGGCAGGGGTTTCCGATAGCGACGGGCTGCACCTGCTGAAGACACTACAGGCGTTGAAATTAAACCTGACGGACGCTTGCGACTCGTCGGTGGCAGGGCAAAAGCGAGCAACTCATGGCTAATCCGAACGAAATCAATCCGAAACTCTACAGCGCCGACGCCGAGCAAAATGGCCACCACGGTCCTGAGGATAAGATCTACCGTCTGTTGCGCAGTCCGCCGGAGGCGAAGGACGCGCCAGGCGCGGGCGAGGCCGCAAAGCCCGAATTGAAAGCCCGGCCGGACGATCGCAAGCCCGAGGCAAGGCCATCAGATGAACCGCCCCTCATTCCTGCGGCGCCTGATTCCGTGAGGCCGAAGAAATCGCTGCGGCGACCTCTCATGTTTGCGCTATTGCCGGTAGCGCTTATCGCGGGCGGATATTTCTATGTGACAGGCGGTGCGGTCATGTCGACCGACAATGCCTATGTGCAGGCCGACATGGTCGGATTGTCGACCGACGTCGCCGGCATCGTTACGGAAGTCCTGGTTCACGACAATCAAAAGGTCGCCAAGGGCGACATCCTGTTCAAGCTGGACCCTTTGCAGTTTCAACTGGCACTGGATCGCGCCGAGGCTCAGATCGGAAATTCGCGGAATGATCTCGTGGCGCTGCAGGCCAGTTATCGCAACATGCAGGCCCAGATCGATCAGGCCCAGAAGGACGTTGACTTCAACATGGTCAACTTCAAGCGCCAGGAGCAACTGGTTGCCAACAACTTTACGCCAAGGGCTCGCCGCCAACCTGAATGGCGATCCCGCTGCGCCGATCGAAAACCATCCCAAATACAAGGATGCAGTAGCCGCGCGCAATGAGGCCGCACGCCAGCTTGCGCATACCATCGTGCGAGCACCCTTCGCCGGCATCGTGACGAATGTACCGTCGCTGCAGCCCGGCCAGTATCTTGCCGCCGCAGCGACGGCATTCAACATCGTTTCGACCGACCACGTTTGGGTTCAAGCGAGCCCAAAGGAAACCGAGCTGACCTACGTCAAGCCCGAACAGAAAGTCACGGTCGACGTCGATACGTATCCGGGCGAGCGATGGGCCGGAAGGGTCGACAGCATAAGCCCCGCATCCGCCTCGAGCTTCTCGTTGCTGCCGGCAGAGAATACCAGCGGTAACTGGGTCAAGGTCGTTCAACGTATTCCGATGCGAATCCTCGTCAACAATGCACCCGGCAAGCCACCGCTGCGCGTCGGTATGAGCGTAGAGGTGAATGTCGACACCGGACACGCCCGCGGATTTCCAAGTTTCATAACCGATCTCTTTGGATCGGGGAGCTGAACATGGCTGATGACTCTGCAAATACCCAGCCGATCAACCGCCCCGCGGTTACGCTGTGTGTCATCCTCGCCGTTATCATGCAGGCACTGGATACGACGATTGCAAATGTCGCGCTTCCCTACATGCAGGGCAGCGTGTCGGCGAGCGCGGATCAGATCAACTGGGTGCTGACCTCCTATATCGTGGCCGCGGCCATCATGACCCCGCCATCGGGCTTCCTTGCAAACAAGTTCGGCCGCAAGCGCGTCCTGATGGTGGCCGTGGTCGGCTTCGTGATCGCATCCGTGTTGTGCGGCCTTGCGCAATCGCTGGTCCAGATCGTGGCCTTCCGATTGCTGCAGGGATTCTTCGGCGCAGCACTTGTTCCGCTTGGCCAGTCTGTTTTGCTCGACATCTATACGGTGGAAGAACGCGGGTCCGCGATGGCCGTATTCGGCGTATCGGTGATGGTGGGGCCAGTGTTGGGGCCGGTGATCGGCGGCTGGCTGACCGACCACTACAGCTGGCGATGGGTATTCTATATCAACGTGCCCCTGGGAGTGCTCGCATTCGGTGGCATATCGGTCTTTCTGAGGGAGACGAAGACCAGCGCCGCAGCGAAGCTTGACTGGCTCGGATTTGGCAGCTTGAGCATCGCGATCGCCGCCATGCAGGTGTTTCTGGACCGGGGTGCGCAACTTGACTGGTTCTCTTCCTTCGAAATCCTGATTGAGGCGGTCGTCTGCGCATCGGCACTTTACATCTTCCTCGTCCACACCTTTACGGCAAAAAATTCCTTCGTAAATCCCAGACTGTTTCTCGATCGAAATTTCTCGGTCGGGGTGCTGTTCATCTTCATCGTCGGAATAACCTATCTGGCGTCCCTGGCGTTGTTGACCCCCTATTTGCAGACCCTGATGGGTTATCCCGTGGTGACCGCAGGGATCGTCATGGGCCCACGGGGGCTGGGCACGATGCTCTGCATGTTCCTGGTCGGGCGGCTGATCGGACGGATCGATATCAGGCTGCTGCTCATGACCGGCCTGCTGCTGACCGCTTGGGCCATGTACGACATGACCGGATGGAATCCGAACGTCTCGCAGTGGACGATCGCAGTAACCGGATTCATCCAGGGAGCAGGACTTGGATTCCTGTTCGTCCCGCTCACGACCGTGACGTTCGCTACGCTCGCACCCGAACAGCGCGCCGACGGTACCGGTCTTTACAACCTGTCGCGCAACGTCGGCTCCAGCGTAGGAATATCGGTGGTCTCCTATCTGCTGACAAGAAACAATCAGATCAATCACGCGACCATCGCAAGCCACGTCACGGCATTTAATCACGTGTTCGACAACAGCGCCGTGCGGCAGGCCTTGAGTCCCTGGACCGCGAGCGGACGCGCGGCGCTCGATCAGGTCATACAAACGCAGGCTTCGATCATCAGCTACATCGATGATTTCAAATTGATGATGATTCTTTCACTTGCCGCCATTCCGCTCGTTCTGCTGCTGAGGCACGCCCCAGCGTCTGCCGAAAACGACCATGCGATGGTGATGGAATGAACGGCGTTCCGCCCCTCCAGGGTCGCCGGAGCCCGTCCAAGACTGAAGGTAGTAACACCATGCACAAATTCTTTCTGACGCTCGTCCTGCTGTCTGTTCCGGTTTCGACTGGCGCCCTTGCCCATAGCGGCACGGATCAGGAGCAACAGGCATGCACCCACGACGTGCAGCGTTTCTGCCGCAAGCTGATGGATCAAGGTGATTTTACCATTCTGGCCTGCCTCAAGGAAAATCGTCAAAAGCTTTCTGTCGCGTGCCGCGACGTGCTGGTCAGCCACGGGCAATAGCGGCCGATCGATAGCAGAGAGCGGTCATGGCTTGATCCGAATTCAGAAGAGCCTGCCTCCGACCGAAGTTCGCCTGGCGATCCCTCTCGGTGTCGACAGCGCCGCCTGAGCGGCCAGGCGCTTCCAACTAAATCCACAATTCTTGCCAACTCGAAGGGCAAGCGCGCGCCCGTACCAACGACCGACACCTTCCCGCCAATGAGACTTCGGCTCCACAAGAAAGGAATATGCCATGGAGTACGCAACGCTCGGCAATACAGGTCTCCTGGTTTCGAAGCTCTGCTTCGGAACCATGACATTCGGGGACGGCAGAGGTCTCTTCAAGGCCATCAGCACCGTTGGCCAGGCCGGGGCCGATGAACCGGTCAAGACTTCGATTGACCGCGGCATCAACTTCTTTGATACGGCGGACAATTACACGGAGGGTGAGAGCGAAAAGATTCTCGGGCAATCACTGAAAAACCTTAACATCGCGCGGAAGGATGTCGTGTTGGCGACGAAGGTCTATAGCCGCGTCGGCCCGGGGCCGAATGACATCGGGGCGTCTCGCGGCCACATTATGGACGGTGTGGAGGCCAGTCTCCGCCGTTTGCAGACCGACCATATCGACCTGTACCAGATCCATGGCAACGATTCCGTGAGCCCTCTCGAAGAGACTCTTCGCGCTCTCGACACCGTGGTGCAACAAGGAAAGGTCCGCTACATCGGCTGCTCCAACTGGCAGGCATGGAAGATTGCCAAAGCCCTCGGCATCTCCGAGTTCAAGAACCTGGCCCGATTCGACACGCTTCAGGCTTATTACTCGATCGCCGGCCGCGATCTAGAACGAGAAATCGTTCCTCTGCTGGAATTTGAGAAGGTCGGCCTGCTCGTATGGAGTCCGCTTGCCGGCGGCTTGCTTTCCGGCAAGTTCAGCCGGACCAACCAGAAGGCCGCAGATTCGCGCCGGAGTGAATACGACTTTCCCATCGTGGACAAAGAGCGGACCTGGAATATCCTCGACATGATGGCTCCGATCGCCAAAGCGCATGGGTGTAGTCCTGCGCGTGTCTCGCTCGCATGGCTCTTGGCAAAGCCTGTGGTAACCTCGGTCATCATTGGCGCGAAACGCCTCGACCAGCTTCAGGACAATCTCGCGGCGGTCGAACTCACACTCACCCAGGACGAGCTTAGGCAGTTGGATGAGGTCATTGATCCTGCAAATCTCCTCACGACGCAACGACAGTTTCCGAGTTCGGGGCCAATTCACGACATCGCCATGGAATCACCGCATGAAGGAAAAGGAACTGAGGCTCGCTTTGGTCTGCTATGGCGGCGTGTCGCTCGTGCTCTATATGCACGGCGTCATCAAGGAAATCCTGAAGCTGTCGCGTGCGTCAAAGGCATATCATTCGGTCCCGCAATCGGAGCAGCGAGAACACCGAAGTTATGAAGCCGCAAATGGCGATGACGGGCGACCTCGTGATACCGAGAATGTCTATTTTACACTCCTGCAGTCGATAGGGCAGACCCTTAGCCTGCGGGTCATCGTCGACAGCATAGCAGGGGCCTCGGCCGGCGGCATCAGCGGCATTGTTCTGGCGCGCGCACTCGCGCACGATCTCTCCATCGATCACCTGCGCGATTTGTGGCTGGATGAAGCAGACGTTCTTCGCTTGCTCGGTTCGTCGCAGCGAGCGCGGCCGTGGAGCAAATGGTTCCTTCGCCCAGTCCTTTGGACATTGTTTCGCTTGCGCCGCCTTGGGCCGGCGGTTGATCGGGAAATTCAAAAAAATCTGTCGATGTTTTTTCGCTCGCGCTGGTTCGAGCCGCCCTTTGATGGGGACAGATTTCTTGAGTTGCTGTTCGACGGGCTAAGCGCCATGCGCAGTCACGGCGACAAGCCGTCGTCTCTTCTTCCCCCGGGCCATGAGCTTGATCTTGCGGTCTCGATCACGGATTTTTTTGGATATCCTCGCGATGTGAAGATCAACACGCCGTCCGTGATCGCGGAGCGGGAGCACGGGCTGTTCTGGACTTTCAAGTACCGCAATTGGTCGGATGAAGGCGAAACCTCCGGCCTGGCCGATGTGCCTGGTCTGGCACTCGCTGCTCGCGCGACATCGAGCTTTCCAGGTGCATTTCCTCCCGTCCAGCTCTCAAACCTCGAAAGGTTGCTTGCGAAGCGGGGGTTGGACTGGCCGGATCGGCAGAAATTTATCGCCGCTAATTTCAAAGAACATATCCGCGCAGGCGTTGATCCCGAAATCATGTCGTTTCTGGACGGCGGCATTGTCAACAACAAACCGTTTTCCGTTGTCCTGAACATGGTCCGAGAACGCCCGGCCTATCGCGACGTCGACCGCCGCCTCGTCTTTATCGAGCCGGACCCGGAACGATCGTCGCCTCCACCGGGCGGAGACGTCCCCAGCTTCATACGGACTCTGGAAGGGGCGATTTTTGAAATCCCGTTGCGTGCTCCGATCTATCACGAGCTCGCCCGAGTCCAGCAGTTCAACGAGACGACCGAGCGGATGCGCGCGGTTTTAAAGGCGGCTTATCCCGAACTCGCCGGCTTCGTAACTACTGTGACAGAGCACGTCCCTTCAACGGAAGATGCCAGCCGCACAATAGGGCTTTGGCGCGAAACGGCAAATATGCTGGCCGCAAAAGAGGCAAGCTATGCCTATCAAGTCTATGCGCGTTTCAAGACGTTTTCGATAATTGATACGCTCATTGGCCTGATTTGTAATCTCGGCGAGATTGATCAGGCTTCGCCACTTCGCACAAGACTTGCCGACGAGATTCTGACATGGGCCAATCGGCGCGGAGCAATCCCGCCAGAAGGATCGCTCTCGATGGCGGGCGGATCAGAGGTGCAGCCGTGGATCGATTTCTTGCTGCATTTCGATGTCGAATTCCGCCGCCGCAGGCTGTCGTTTGTCATGCGGGGTTTGAACCTGCTCTATTCACGATTGGACGAGCCAAGCTTCAAGGAAGTAAAGCCGGGTCAAATCGATGATCTGAAGAGTCGATTTCAAGCCCCCTTGGGGCGATTACGCAGGCTGCAAGCCGGCGATTTCGCCAGCGTGGACCTGCGAACCCGCGTCGTAGCGCTGACAAGCAGGTTGAGTGCTACCGCTTACAACAAAACCGGAACAACAGTGGCGGCGCGGAAAGATTTGGACCGAGAGATGGACGACGTCATGGAGCAACTTCATGAGGGACTCGACCTTGCGAACATCGATCAGGCCGTCGACGCCATCGTGGCCTTATCGATGGCTGACGAAATGCCGAAAGTACTTCACCATGAGGTGCTCATCTACTACATCGGCTTTCCATTCTGGGACGTCTGGACATATCCGATATCGGAATGGCGTGTCGTCGAAGAGCACCGTGAGATCCGCGTCGATCGCATCAGTCCGGTCGACACGGTTCTGCTTCGGAATGGGGCACACGCCACGCGACTCAAGGGAGCGGAGTTTAAACATTTCGCGGGCTTCTTGAGCCGTTCGCGCCGGGAGCACGATTATCTTTGGGGCCGTCTTGATGCAGCTGAGCGCCTGATCGATATCGTTTCCGACGCGGCCGCCATGGAAGGCGCATTGGGTAAAACCGACATCAGGGTGCTGAAACGAGACGCATTTCGAGCGATCCTCGATACCGAAGAGCATCATCTTCAGGATAAGGACCTTATTGCCCGGATGAAAAGCGAGGTTAGTAAATTGTAGTGACGAGAAGGTCGATGCACCTCGGAACATTGCTCGAAGGAAAGCGCGTCGCGTTCTGACTAGCACTACTTTGGCAGATTTTTGTTATCGGTGCGGCCCCATCACGCCGCGAGCAGCATAGGAGCAGGACCAGCAATGGCAGACAATCTTTCGATCGATCGCCGGACGAGCGCGCTGCTCGTCATGGATTTCCAGACGCTGATCGTCGACAACTATGCCGCCGGTGCGGAGGCGCTGCTCGATCGGACGGCGAAGCTGATCGCCGTGGCGCGCACGGCCGGGATGCGGGTGATCTATGTGGTCGTCGGCTTCCGCCCCGGCTATCCGGAGGTCAGCGACCGAAATGCGACGTTCAACGGGGCCTCGGGCGTACTCGCCGCGGGTGCCGAAAATGCGAAGATCCATCCCGCCGTCGCGCCGCTGGCCGGGGAAATCGTCGTCACCAAGCATCGGGTGAGCGCCTTCGCCGGGACCGATCTCGACCTGATGCTGCGCGCCAACGGCATCGAGACCCTGATCCTGACGGGGATCGTCACCAGCGGCGTCGTGCTCTCGACCCTGCGCCATGCCGCCGACGCGGACTACAGACTGCTGGTCGTCGGCGATTGCTGCTCGGACAGCGACGAGGAAGCGCATCGGGTGCTATTGGAGAAGGTCTTTCCGCGGCAGGCCACCATCACGACGGCGGCGGGACTCGCGCAGGCCATCGGGGCTGGGCGATAGACGCCGTCACTGCTCCGTATCCATCGCACCGCCAGGCGCTCTCGCTTTCCTCGACGGAAAGATCGCGAGCCTGCCGGTTCCGCGAATACGACATCTTCAGATCGGGCACTGGCCTCGCCGTATCGGTTCCATCTTTCGTCTCCACAATCCTCCTTGCCAGATCCCTGAAGGTGGATTAAATAAACGATACGGTATGGTTTTGTTCGACCAGCGGTAGGAACGAAGTTTGTAAAGCCAGTCTTGACCGCGGGTTACGTGCAGCCGCCGCGGACCCGGCCGTTGCCAGGCCTGGATATTTGCAACGCCGCTGCCAATCGTAATCCTGGCAACGCTTTCACCCGTTGCCGTCTCTGACATCGTGCTGGAATTCGATACTGTGGGAGAATGCCGATTTGAGGGCGAATCAACGGTCGACGACCGCTGCCAGCAGGACGAAGCCGCTGCGCTAGAGCAGCTCAGGGCGGGCTGGACGCAGTTTGTCGTCGCTGACAAGAGCACATGCCTGGCCGCGGCGACGTGCGGCTTCGCAAGCTGTGTCGAATTGCTGTCCTGTCTGGAAATGGCGCGCGATGTCAACAACGGCGACAGTAATTCGCGCGGTCCGCAAACGACAGAAGCGATGCGACAACGAGCCCCCGGAGTAACCGTCGGCGTCGGACACGATCCGATCACGCTGGGACAAATGCCAGGACGAGGCAGTCGTTAAATTGTCGATACGGAGATACGTCACCACTGAGGAGAAAACGCTGTGAATGTTCGGGTCAGGCCACGTGCGACAGTGGTGGAAAGGGATCTTCCCTTCGAATGCATCGCGCTGGTGCTACAGGGCGGCGGCGCGCTCGGCGCCTATCAGGCCGGAGTCTACGAAGCGCTGGCTGAGGTTGGCATTTATCCCAATTGGGTTGCTGGCATCTCGATCGGTGCCATCAACTGCGCGATCATTGCCGGAAATCCACCGGAAGCGCGAATCGAAAAATTGCGCGGGTTCTGGGAGTGCATCACCACCAATCCGTGGCGCAGCTCTTTCGAATGGACGAACGGGCCGACGGGTGATGCTGCGCGCGGGTGGCTGAACCAGTTGCATGCGGGCCTCGCGGTAGTTGCCGGCACGGCCGGATTCTTCGCACCGCGATACCCTCCGCCATGGCTGTATCCGTCCGGAACCGCGAATGCCACGAGCTTTTATGACACCTGCCAATTGAGGGACACACTCGAACAATTTGTCGACTTCGATCGTCTCAATGCGGGTGCAATCCGTCTGAGTATCGGCGCCGTCAATGTGAGAAGCGGCAATTTCGTCTATTTCGACACCCAAACGCACACGATTGGCCCAGAGCATATCATGGCGAGCGGCGCACTCCCGCCGGGTTTCCCTCCGATCGAGATCGAAGGGGAGCATTATTGGGATGGTGGGTTGGTCTCCAACACGCCACTTCAGTGGATCGTTGAAAGCCGACCTCGACTCGACACGCTGGCTTTTCAGGTCGATCTTTGGAGCGCACGCGGTGCACTACCGCGCAACTTGGCGGAGGTGTCGACGCGTCAAAAGGACATCCAATATTCCAGTCGCACTCGCGCCGGCACCGACTCCTTTAAGCGTATACAGCGGGTTCGCCGCGCCGCCGCCGATCTGCTTGACAAGTTGCCGGGCGATCTTCGCCGTAGCCCGGAGGCGGCAGTGCTGCGAAATGTGGGTGATCGAAAAGTCTATAACATCGTGCACCTGATCTACCGCGCCAAGAACTACGAGGGGCCAGCGAAGGACTACGAGTTCTCGCGTGAGAGCATGGAGGAGCATTGGCGGGCCGGGTATTATGACGCGGTCCGTACCTTGCGCCATCCGGAAGTGGTTGGTCGGCCAGCCAACGACGAAGGGGTCGTCACTTTCGATCTCGCCGTAGATGGGCGTGAGTAGGGGGCTCTCTTCAGTGCATTGCTAAGGCCTTAGAGACGGAGCGAAAAATGTCCGGGATGGAATCTCGCAAATTCGATCTGAGAGAAAAGCATCTGGCTTTGTTGTTTAGTGAACTTCATCACCGAATCCGCGATCTGTTTCGTCGGGTGATGCAAGCCTGGGATTGCGATCCGGTGAGACCCGACAACCGGCAGCCGCTTCGACCAGAACACTTTCCACTCAGCGCCCGGGCTCGCGATATCGTGACCCGCGATGGCCTCATCATCGCAACAATTGCCGAACACGCAATGGCCGAAGAGATCACCCAGCGGCTGAACGAGACGGTATGAAAGCGCCAGGACCAATGGGTCCTCTGACCCAAGATGCTGAAGTCGTTATGATGAGAAAGGAGACCAGGACGTGCGTGTACAGGACATTCTTCGTACGAAAAGTGATGACCTCTTCGTGATCCAATCCAGCGCGACAATTCGAGAGGCGGCGCTGACGATGGCAGAAAAGCGAGTGGGAATGGTGCTCGTCTTCGACATCCATGGGAAGCTAGCCGGCTTGCTCTCGGAACGAGACATTGTGCAGCTCGTAGCAGTGCGGGGTGATGGCGTGACGGCCTTGCCGGCTCAAGCTGCCATGGCTGAAATCGACCTGATCGCTAGCCCCGACGACTCAATTGTTCGAGTTATGCGGGATATGACGGAGCGGCGCGTGCGCCATGTTCCGGTCATGACTGAACGAAGGCTCGTCGGCGTCATCAGCATTGGAGACATCCTCAAGTCTCGTTTGGTCGAGAAAGATCAGGAGGCGGCCGTACTTCGTGACATGGCACGCCTGTCGCTGATCGCGGCAGCGTGATCACCGCACTTTGGTGGAAATCTGGGCCGAGGTCGGACTCGCCAAGGCGGCGTGATCCGATCTTGCGCTTAGTCGGTTAAGTGCTGGCCGTCGCCCCGAGCGACGGAAATTCCCTGTAAACCGTCCAGAGACGAGTACGATCAGCACTGCGTTGCCAGGGTGGGAGTCTAGTTCGAACTCTGTTTTTGCAGAGTGGACTCTTAAAGGCCGAGACCTTCCGAGTTTCACTGGGTACTAAGGTTTCGGCGGAAGGCTTGTCACCTTGCGAGTGACCGCTTGTGGCGCAAAGCGGCCGTTCATGGGTAGTCAGAGTTCGTAACTGTTGGAGCAGCGGCCGTCGCCGGTGCGCGCGGCGCGGCCAAGGCTCGCCAATACAGCGGGCATTGAGCAACGCGCCTGTGTCCGCGTTCAGCTGCCATTTTCACGCCCCGTTCGCCTACGACGCCGGCCGTAGCCGCGATGGCGAGGCAAGGCCTGCGAGCAGCACCGCCAAAATGCCGGTCAGGAATATGCCGTCAAATGTCCCTGCGCCACCGATGGAAGCGATCGGCGCGCCAAGGCTGCCGATCTTGTCCAGATTGAGAATATCGGCGCCGATTAGCGTTCCCATGGATCCGCCGATATAAGCCAGTGGCGCTGCATATTCGCGGGAGAGGACGAGGGCAAGGATGGCCGTGGCCACGACCGGCACAAAGACCGGCACGGCAATGCCAATACCAGCCACTGGCGTCGCCGTGGAATGAACAATGAAGGCGATTACGGCGACAGCGATCGCTGCCCTGGGCCAGAGCTGATAGCGAAGCACGAGATAGGCAGACATCAATGTCGGAATCACCGCACCGCCGACATTCACAGCCAAAATGGTGCTGGGCGAAACCACGAATGGCACCACATAGCGCATGCCGAAGAAGTCGACGATTTGCCCCGATCTGACCGGCGGACCGGGCAGCACGGTGATCGGAAGATTGAAGTAGCTTCCGATCAATGAGCCGAATAGGAGAAGGAGTGCGACCCCCGGACCTACCCCGAGCCGCATATAGGCATATCTAAGGATACGGAGTTGGATCAGGATCACCAGCGCCAATGCCAAAAAAACCAGGATCGAAAAAAATCCCGGAGTCAGCGGCAAATAGTGAACCTGGGGATCATCCATGATCGACGGCTTGGTTCGGTTCGGGCAGAGACGGCGTTAGGTGGCCGCTACGACGTCACGCCAAGCCAGCACGGGGGCAAGGTGGGTGACCGGGCAATGACGCTGTAGGGCCATTGCTTAGGTAGGATCGCCGCGCGTATTGTCGCCTCACAATGTTTTGCGTTGGGATTGATCGCGGCAACACCAAGGGCCTAGGCACGTGCACTAACGCGCACCATTCTCGCGGCCGTCATTCAAACCGCGCCGGTTTTCGACCCCCGGTTGCGCCGGTCGCGGCTGATCATTAATCCGCGCCATAAATGAGAGCACGTCTAAAAATCCTCTCGACTCTATGTAGACCTGCTACCCACGCTCAATTCGACAACCATTTTGCTGCCGGACGCGGTTGGTAAATCAACTCGCTTCGCTGGAGCGGCGTACGTCAATAGCCCGGGCGCTCATGACGCGGCGTCGCGCACTGCGCGGTCAATCGGCATACGGTCAAGGGTGACGGAGCTGAGGCTTTAGCTGCCGCCGCGGGCAAACGCCGCGGTTGTTGAAAGGCCAACGCAAAGGGCGATGCAAAGAACGGAAAGCTTTTTCATGTCGAGACTCTTCGTTGGCGCCGGCCGGCGGGCGGCTCTGAAGGGATTTCGATTGCGCCGACCCTCGACACCGCCGCGGACGTGATCATCCTCGCGTTGCCGCTATCCTGCGAATCGTTGCCTGGGCGCAAGTTGTTGAGGATACCAGCCCGTTGCTCGATGTGCGTGAAGCTGATGTAGGTTCGCAATCCGCCGACACCATTAAATTGAATTTTAATACGAGCGTTTTGAGGGGCACACGAGCCCGGCATCAAAGGTATTTGACTAATTGTGAAGTCGTTTCAGCTTGGGGAGGTGGCCGCGCGTGCGCACATATCGGCGTGATATCGATGACACCTGAGCAAATGCGATGCGAGCGGTTCTGGCCGTAGGCCTTTTGATCACTTTGTGTGCTTCTGCCGACGCCGCGCCGGTGCATCGCTTCCAACCGCGCGAGGGTCAAGTCCCGTTACAGCATCGTCAGTTGCCATTGACAAGAAGAGGGGTAGGCTGAGTAACGAATGGAAAATCTATGTATTCAAGAAAACAATTTGCAGCGTTGGAAGCCATGTCCCGTGAGCAGGCTGCTGTTGCCAAAACGGAAATGGAACACTCCTTGATGGAGTACTGGCTGGCAGAAGCAGACTCAAGTGACTTAGCAAAATCCAATAACGCAAAAGCCGAATGACACGCGATGGAAGACGATTGCTGGAGCATCGCGGCTCTGCGAGGTGTGAACAGCTTGGCGGCTTCCATCGCGCTAAAGCAAAATTTAATGGTGTCGATGCGGGTGTCGCTTATCTTATCTGACAGGAGCGACCCAACTATCTAAAGGATGCACCCATGAAGGTTACGACAATTGCATTAGCAATTGCATTCGCTCTGCCTAGCTCATTCGCGATTGCACGAGGCGGAATGCATGTTGGAAGTTCCGTCTCTCGCCCCTTCGCAAGCGCTGTCGGCACAGGCCGTATTGCAAACAGGCCCAGAAATGCTACTGGAAACACGCTTGCTCCAATCGCGCGCGATCCAAGCGGATCGACAATAAATGGGCCAGCTATGAATCGCAACGGTGGTTAACAAAAGAAAGCCCCGCATGTACGCGGGGCTTTTTTTATGCACTCTTCTTGGAAAATGTGACCACGTTGGAAGTAGCGGGGAGCCACTTCGGCGGAAGGTTCATCTGCCCATCTGCGTAGCCAACAAAGCCGCTGATCGAGCCGTCGGTGTGGCGGATTGGGATGTAAATCTGGCCGCGGTAGAAGCCGATAGAGAAGTCCTTCGCCGCCGCCTCCGTAAAGCCCAGCTGCTCTCCATCTGTTCGGTGTATTGGAGCTTGGAAGCGAAGGCCGCCGGGTCGAAGGCAGTTTGCTTTTTGGTCGCAGCCGCTCTCTTCTGCTGCCGATGCGAAAATCCCTTGAACTCTCATGCGACCCGGGTTCGGTAAACATCACTACCAGCGCGTTCCAGCGCGCCGCGCACCCGTATCAGCCAAAATTTGCTCACCTCGTGGCTCGAGATGCGGAAGTCGAACTTTCAGGTAGGATGGTCCGAAGGCCGAGAGCCGAATGATGTCTTCGGCAGACCCTTTCCCTATCGCTTCGCCACCTGCGCCGTCGACACGACGACCTCTGTGACGGAGCCTTCGCAGCTCAGGGGGTAGGAGGCGCTGTTGAACATCGCGCAGCATCGGTTCCACCTTGTTTCCGAGGACCGCGGGCGAAGAGGATGAGAAGGTCAGGACGCGGCGCGCTAGGTCGCTCACGCTGATTTGACGGCTGGTTTCGATCGTGATCGCGTCAGTGACATGAAACTGGGTGCCCTGAAGAACGGCCCCAAGCTGCCGATGGTATCGCTCGCCTGCGCTTGACTCTGACCAGAAGCGCCGTGCCTTGTTGTATTCGTCGAGCCACGGGTTGCGTCCATCAGTGGCGGAGTTGGACGAACAGACGAGGATCGTGCCGTCGGACGCGACTAACCGTTCCCAGAGTACGGCGA
>WNFC01002180.1_pt1 | contig 20999 bp, 18 predicted proteins | sample 5400541 | NCBI WGS metagenome assembly WNFC01 (sample SAMN13153342, study PRJNA577476) | soil metagenome | isolation source: 120 cm saprolite under Douglas fir tree site 2 hole 2 replicate 1 | place: USA:California | collected 2015-04-18
CCGTCAAGGCCGCCATCCTGAGAGATCTCGCCAGTCCGGACGTGACGCTCGCGCGCATTGCCGGCACCTATCGTCTCAGCACGCGCTACATCCAGCATCTCTTCGAAGTGGCCGGAACCTCATTCACTGATTTCGTTCTGGAGAGCCGCCTGTCGTTGGCGCATCGGCTGCTTCGCGATTCTCTGCATCGATCGCGTAAGGTGAGCGACATCGCGATGAGCGTCGGCTTTTCCGACATTTCGTACTTCAACCGCGCATTCAAGGCGCGGTTTGGCGCAACGCCGTCGGACGTGCGGGCATACCAGAGATCAGGAACCAGCGATCAGTGATCAGACCATCGAATGTGATTGCTGATGACTGATACCTGATCGATGATCCCGGTATGACCATGCGCGGCGTGATTTTTCTCGGCGAACGCAAGCTGCAGCTCGCGGAATTTTCCGATCCGGCGCCCGGACCGCACGACGCCGTCATCGAGATCAAGGCGTCCGGCATGTGCGGCAGCGATCTCAAATTCTATCGCGCGACGGGCGAACCCTCGTCGCTCGGGCTCGGAAAGGTCAGCGGCCCCGTCATCGCCGGGCACGAGCCGTGCGGCATCGTGGCGGCGGTCGGCAGCGCGGTCGGCGAGCACACCGCCCGCGTCGGCGCGCGCGTCATGGTGCATCACTACAGCGGGTGCGGCATCTGCGCCCAATGCCGGACCGGCTGGTCGCAGATGTGCGAGAGAGGCAGCGTCGTCTACGGCGTCACCGGGCATGGCGCGCATGCGCCCTACATGAAGGTGCCTGTGCACACGCTGGTGCCCTTGCCGGACGAGCTTGGCTTTGCGACCGGCGCGGCCATTTCGTGCGGCACCGGCACCGCCTATCAGGCGCTACGGCGGATGAAGCTGACGGGCGGTGATACCATCGCCATCATCGGCCAGGGCCCGGTGGGCCTCTCCGCGACGCAGCTCGCGGCCGCCATGGGGGCGCGCGTCATCGCGCTCGATGTGAACTCAGAGCGGCTCGCGCGCGCCAAAGAATTCGGCGCGGACACGTTGATCGATCCGACGTGCGACGATGCGGTTGCCGCGATCAAGGGGCTGACTCACGGCTTGGGCGCCGACATGGCGCTCGACACGTCGGGCGCCGCGGAGGGACGGTTGACCGCGGTGCGCGGCACGCGGCCCTGGGGCACCGTATGCTTCGTCGGCGAAGGCGGCAGCGTCACCCTCGACGTGAGTCCGGACATGCTGCGCAAGCAACTCACCATCATCGGATCCTGGACATTTTCCAGCGTCATCCAGGCGGAATGCGCCCGCTTCGTCGCCGATCGCAAGATCGACGTCGAGCATCTGTTCACGCATCGCTGGCGGCTCGATGAGGCCGACGAGGCCTATCGCGTGTTCGATCGCCAGACGAGCGGGAAGGGCGTGTTTTTGATGTAGCTAAAATCCTTTCGGCAGCTCCTGCGCCCATTTCTTCCGGATGCGCTCGTCGAGCGCCGCGCTCGAGCGCGCCACGATCGGGAACGTCTTCTTGCGCCGGAACGGGATGCAGGCGTCGATGATGACGCGCGAATTGCGGCGATCGGTGTCGCCGTCATAGCACATGGGATCGAGCGCGGAGCTCCAGCCGCCATGGATGACGTCGACCTGCTCGCGCGGGTCGCAGCGCGTGCACATCGCCCAGATCACGTCGTTGAAGTTGGTCGGGTCGATGTCCTCGTCGACCACGATCGTCCAGCGATTGCAGTAGGCGCCGGCGTGGCAATGAGCGGCCACCATCGCGGCCTGCTTGGCGTGGCCGCCGTAGAGCTGCTTGATCGAGATCGTCAGCAGGAAACGGCTGCCGCCGGCCTCGTGCGCCCACACGCCTTTGACTTCGGGAATGCCGGCGGCTTCGAGCTGGTTCCACACCGCGCCACAGCGGTAGGTGCCGAGATAGAAGGTGTTGTCGTTCGGCGGCACCGCCGGGATTGCGCCCAAGAGGATGGGATCGTTCCGGTGCATCATGGTGTCGATGCGGATGGCCGGCTCGGGCCGGCTGCCGCCGGCGTAGTAGCCGGTCCATTCGCCGAGCGGACCTTCCTGGATCTCGTCGCCCGGATGGATCATTCCCTCGAAGGCGATCTCGGCGTTGGAGGGGACGGGGAGGCCGGTCTTCGGCATGTTGATGACTTCGACCGGCTCACCGAGGATGCCGCCGGCGGCCTCGAGCTCGTTCTTGCCGTAGGGAATCTCCAGGCCGCCGAGCATAAAGAGGGCGGGGTGCAGTCCCACTACCACCGCGACCGGGCACGGTTTGCCGCGATCGTGATACTTGGTCATGATGACGCGGCCGTGCTTGCCGGGCGAGATCATCACGCTCGCGGTTTTCGGTCCCTGGGTCTGGATGCGATACGTGCCGTAGTTGATCCAGCCTGAATCCGGATCCTTCATCACGACGAGACACGCGGTGCCGATGAACGGACCGCCGTCCTGCTCGTGCCAGATCGGGGTCGGGATCTTCTCGATGTTGACGTTGTCGCCCTCGAACACGTTCTCGAGCAGCGGGCCGCCATTTACCGGCTTCGGCTCATGCGAGGGCGCCTTCTTCATGTAGTTGCGCCACCACTGGATCAGCTCCATCTCGGACGACTTCGCGGGAATTCCGAGCGCAATGTTGATGCGCGGGACAGAGGTGAGGATGTTGGCGAGCACGCGGTGGCCCTTGGGGAAGCCCGGGACCTCGTCGAACATGACGGCGGGGTTTCCCATGCGGCGCTGATAGATGTCGACGATGCCGCCGATCTCTTCCTTCGGCTCGGCGCCCTTGATCATCTTCAGCTCGCCGGCGGCTTTCACGCCTTCGATCCAATCGCGCAAATCCTTGTTGGCCATGTTGTCCTCGATTGCTGTTCGGTCGGTCGCTGCCGCATCGCGGCAAGCGCGGTCAATTCGTTTGCAGGCCGGCGGCTTTCACCAGCGCCGCGTTGACGGCGATTTCGTGCTTGAACTGCTCCTCGAACGCCCGCGCGCTGATCGGCGTGGGCGTTCCGCCCAGACTCCTCAGCCGCTCGCGCAGGCTCGGCGTCTCGAGTGCCTTGACGATTTCCTCGTTGATGCGTTCGACGATGGCGCGCGGCGTTGCGGCCGGCACAAACGCGCCGACCCAGAACTCGTAGTCGGAATTGGCGAAGCCCGCTTCGGTCGTCGTGGGAGTGCTCGGAAACGCAGCACTGTGCTTTGCGCTCGCGATGGCGAGCGCCTGAAGCTTGCCGTCCGCGATCAGCGGCATCGCCGGAGCCGCCGCGGACATGTAGAAGTCGAGACGCTCGGCCATGATCTCGGTGAGGACCGCCGGCGCGCTATTGAACGGTACGTAAAGCCCCTCGAAGCCGGCGGCGAGGCGGAAGCGCTCCGCCGCAAGATGCGTTGCGTCGCCGCGCCCGCCCGACCCATAGGTGATCGAGCCCGGTTTTGCCTTGGCGGCCGCGACGAAGTCGTGGACCGAGCGATAGCCCTTCGAGGGCGAGACCACCAGGACCAGCGGAATGTTGGCGAGCGATGCGACGGCCACGAGATCGTTCTGCATGCTGAACGGCAGGTTCGACATGGTCGACGGCACCACAGCGAGCGCGGATCCGCCGACCAACATGGTGTAGCCGTTCGGGTCGGCCTTGGCGACCATGCCGGCGCCCAGCGTCTGCGACGCGCCAGCGCGGTTCTCGATCACGACGCTCTGACCAATCTGCTTCGAGACCTGCTCGAACACGAGGCGCGCCACGATATCGTTGGCACTGCCGGCGCCGAGCGGAACGACGACGCGAACGGGCTGCCTGGTCGGCCAGTCTTGTGCACATGCGGGTGACGGCGCCGCGATCAGCAGGACCAGAAGGGCGCTCGCAAGCATAGGCATACCGAACAGCTTTGCTGGGCGCACGTATGGTCTCCCGACTTGCGTGCTGGAACGAACGACCATCATAGATTGGTCGGATCGCGGAAGCGAGCATCCTTGCCCGGCTCGCGTTGCGGCATTTGCGATTTCATTCACGCCTCTTCGAGCGGTTTGCCCGCCTTCGCGCGCAAGGCGCGATACACGGTCTCCGCATTGAGCGGCAGCTCGGTCAGGCGGATGCCCACTGCGTCCTCGATCGCGTTGGCGATGGCGGGCGATACGCAGAAGGTGGCGACCTCGCCCACGCCCTTCGCGCCGAACGGGCCGTTGTGCTGTATCGTGTCGACGGTGAGATTCTCCATCACGGCCGGAAGATCGTGCATGCCGGGAATCTTGTAGTCCGCGAGCGAGGCGTTGGTCACCTGGCCGCCGTCGATCTGCATCTTCTCGAACATCGTGAAGCCGAGATGCATGAGCGCCGCGCCGGAAATCTGCGTCTCCACGATTTTCGGATTGAGTACCTTGCCGCAGTCGATGACGTTGATCAGCTTGGCAATGTTGACGCGGCCGGTCTCGGTGTCGACCTCGACCTCGGCGCCGACGCCGGACACCATCCAGAACGGCGTGACGTTCGGCGAAAGCCCGGTCGCAGGATCGGGCGACACGTAATCCGGCTTGTAGACGCCGGAGCCGATGACGTTTCCAGCCTGCATGCCGTATTTCTTCTTGAACAGCTCCGCGACCGGGATGTTGCTGCCCTCGGGCTCGCCGACCTCGCGCGCGAGCGTGGCGAGCTTGGAGCGCGCTTCCTCGGCCGCCATGCGTACCGCGTGGCCCATGTGGAACGTCGAGCGGGAGCCGAGCGTGCCCATGTCGTAGGGCGTCACATCGGTATCGCAGGGCGCGATGCGCACAGACTCGGCGGGCACGTTGAGCACCTCGCCGACGATCTGCGACATCACGGTGTTCGAGCCCTGACCCATGTCGATCGTGCTGCAATAGAGCACGACCGAGCCGTCCGCTGAGACGTTGACGATGGCAACCGACGTGGTCGGCGTCGTCACCGCTTTGATCGCGATGGCGAAGCCGCGGCCTCGGCGGACCGCGCCGGTGCCGCGATCGATCGGTTGCGACCAGCCGAGGCGGCTGAGCACGAGATCCAAAACCTTTTCGACCGCTGCGTCCTTGAGCACTTGACCGGTCGTGTGCGGCCGGCCGTCGCGCATGATGTTCTTGCGGCGGAATTCCACCGGATCGAGCTCGAGCGCCCGCGCGATCATGTCGGCCTGGCTTTCATAGGCCCAGCATAATTGGGGCACGCCAAATCCGCGCAGCGCACCCGACGGCGTGACATTGGTGTAGAGCGCGAGCGAGTCGATCGAGACGTCGTCGATGTCGTAGGGGCCGGCGGCCGTGAGGCCGGCCTTCTGGGTCACGCGCGGTCCGATATCCGCATAGGCGCCGCCGTTCCACAAAACCTCGCATTTGCGCGCCACCATCCTGCCGTTGTCATCGACGCCGGTCTTGATGCGGAAGGTGCTGGGGTGTCGCGTGATCTGGTAGAACATCTCCTCCATGGTGAGCGCGACCTTCACGGGTCGGCGCGCAATCATGGAGAGGGCAAGCGCGAGCGCCTCCAGCTTGATGTAGAGCTTCGCGCCATAGCCGCCGCCGAGCATCGGCACCTTGACGCGCACGCGGTTCTCCGGCCAGCCGAGCAGGCGCGCGATCTCGCTGCGCACGAACGAGGGGCCCTGCGAAGCGGTATAGAGCGTGACGCCCGTGTCCTTGTAGTCCGCGATGGTGGCGTGCGGCTCGAACGGAAGGTGCAGCACCTTCTGCGTGCGGAATTCGTGCTCGAACTTGTGGGCGGCGGCCGCATAGGCCTTGTCGAAATCGCCGCGCCGCAGCTTGTAGGCGAGCGCGACGTTGGTGTCCTTGACGTCCTTGAGATGCTTGAGATCGGCGAACGCCACCGCCGGGCGCAGCGCGTCGTGCACATAGACCTTGGCGGTGAGCGCCTCCGCCTCGTCGAAGACCGCCGGCAGCTCTTCGTACTCGGCGGTGATGAGTTGAACCGCCTCATCGGCCACGTGCGGATCGCCGGCGATGACCGCCGCGACCGGCTCGCCGATGAACCGCACCTTCCGGTCGGCCAGGATCGGCTGGTCGTGGAAGGCCGGGCCGTAATAGGGATCGGGAATCAACTTCCTGACATTGTCGATCGTGACGACGTGGAGGACACCCGGCATCTTCTTCGCGGCGCTCGTGTCGATCGACTTGATGCGGCCGTGCGCAACCGTGCTGCGAAACAGTTTCGCCACCAGCATGCCGGGCAGCCGCATGGTGTGAACGTATTCGACGCGGCCAGTGACCTTGTCGCGCCCTTCGACGCGGGACAGCGAGCGACCGATCTGCGAGCCGGCTTTGGCAGCAGCTGTTGTTTCGATCACGGCCATTTACTGCAACGGTGCAAGGCCGAGATTCTTTGCGGCGGCGCCAACCGTGCGGCGCTGATCCTCGATGGACAGGTTGAATTCAGCGGCGGTGCCGACATTGAGCACCTGACCGGTGGCGGAGAGCCGATCGGCAATGATCGGATCCTTGGAGACCTCTCGCATGTCGGCCGCGATCTTCTCGCGCAAGCCCATCGGCATGCTGGGCTGGCCGAACAGGCCCACAAGGCCGTCGAGCGTCAGCTCAGGGAAGCCGGCCTCGTTGGTGGTCGGAAGATTCGGATGCGAGGGTGCGCGCGTGGTGTTGGTCACGGCCAGCAGCTTGATCTTGCCCGCTTCGAGCTGCGGCCGCAGCGTCGCAAGGGATGCCTCGCACACCTGGATGCGCTCGGTGGCGAGATCGGTCGCGGCATCCTGTGGATTGCGATAGGGCACGCGCGCCATGTCGAGACCGTGCTTCTTGAGAAAGCCGGCAAACAGGAAATCGATCGCCCCGGTGGTGCCGGCCCAATTGAGCTTGCCGGGCTGCGCTCTGGTCAGCTCGACCAGCTCCTTGAGCGAATTGACCGGAAGCGAGGCCGGAACCGCGATGACGATGATGACGTTCCATCCTCTTGCGATCGGGGCGAGGTCGCTCTGCTTGTAGGACAGGTTCGGGATGACATACGGATGCGCGGTGAACGAGGAGACCGGCACACCCAGGAGCACGTGATCGTCATTGGCGCTCAGGAACGTGGTGATGGCCACGAGACCGTCTCCGCCGGGGCGGTTTTCGATCACGACCGGCTGGTTCCAGAATTTGGGCAGGCGATCGGCGAACAGGCGCATGCCGATATCGGTGCCGCTGCCGGGCCCGAGCGTGAGGATCACCTTGACCGGCCGCTGAGGCCAGGTCTGCGCGCATGCACTGTTCGCCCCAAGCGTAGCGACGGCCAGCAGCGTGCCGGCCGCGGCGGCAAAGGCGCGGCGCCAACCCAACATGGATCCCTCCCGCAATCGGATTGAAGAGTGGACTTCCCGCATACGTTAGCCCAGCATGGATGGACAAGCAAAACCGTATGAAGCGGCGGAGGCGAGACCTCCCGGCGCTTCGCCGGACGCCGACGACCACCGCCCTCACGCTTCGCGAGGGATCTGCCGACGTTTAATTTTATGGTCATGCGACACTCGCGAAGCACATGAACCGCAGTTCTCCGAACAGCTGGATCGGCGCAAGCCTGCTGCGCAAGGAAGACGCGCGCTTTCTGCTCGGGCACGGCAAGTACATTGCCGACCTGCGGATGCCGGGCGTCCAGGATGTGGCATTCGTGCGCAGCCAGATGGCGCACGCGCAGGTGCGAAAAGTCGTCAAGCCGGACGATGCCCCCGCCGCGGTCTTCACGCTCGCCGACCTTGGGCCGCTGACGATTCTCGAGGCCGGGCCGGAACTGCCGCAGCATAAGCTCAGTCCCTATCCGCCGCTTGCCGACGAGCGCGTGCGCTATGCAGGTCAGCCGATTGCCGCTTGCCTGCGGCCGACGCGCGCGCTGGCCGAGGATCTGGCGGATCGCGTCACGGCGGAGCTCGAACCATTGCCGGCGGTGGTGGACGTGGTCGCCGCCATGCAGCCCGGCAGTCCGAGAGTGTTCGATCACTGGGCCGATAACGCCTACATCAGCACGAGCGTTGTGACAGGCGATCCGCAGTTGCTGAGCTCCGCGCCACTGCGGCTGCGACGACAGTTTCGCATGAACCGGCAGGCGACGGTCTCGCTCGAATGCCGGGGCGTACTGGCCTATTGGGACGAGCGGATGAACGAGCTCGTCGTCTATCTGTCCACGCAGGGCGGACAGGTGAAGCGGCTCGGCCTCTCTCGCATCCTGGGCCTGCCCGAAAACCAGGTGCGCGTCATCGCTCCCGATGTCGGCGGCGGATTTGGCGGAAAAAATCGCTTGATGCCGGAAGACGTCGCGGTCGCCGCGATCGCGCTGAAAGTCGGCCATCCGGTGCGGTGGATCGAGGATCGACGCGAGCACCTCATGGCGTCGGTGCACGCGCGCGACCACTATTACGACCTCACGCTGTCGGCTGACCGCGACGGCACGCTGCTCGGCGTCGAGGGGGACATCTACATCGACGCCGGCGCCTATGCGTTGTGGCCGACCGGGGCCTTCCAGGAAGCGAGCATGGCCTCGCGCAACCTGACCGGTCCTTACCGCATCCGGCATTTGAATCTGAAGGCGCACACGGTGGCGACCAACAAGGCGCCCATGGGTCCGTACCGGGGCGTGGCGCGGCCGGGCGCCTGCTTTGCGATCGAGCGGCTGGTCGACGAAATGGCGCGCGAGCTCGGCCGCGAAGCGTTCGATCTGCGGCGGCAAAACATCGTCACCGCCGCCGAGCTTCCTTATCAGACCGCGGCCGGGATGGGGCTCGACACCGGCGACTACGTCGCCGCGCTCGACAAGGCGCGCGGGATGATCGACTTGCCGGCGGTGCGCAAGCGCCAGGCGGCGGGCGAGCCGGACGGCCGTTCCATCGGCGTGGGCTTTGCCTGCTATACCGAGCAGAGCGGCCACGGCACCGCGGAGTTCGTCAAACGCAAGTTTCGCGTCATCCCCGGTTACGAGTCCGCGAATGCCCGCATGCTGCCGGACGGCTCGCTCATCCTTCATGTCGGCGTGCAAAATCACGGGCAGGGGCACGAAACGACGCTGGCGCAGATCGCGGCGCACGAACTGGGCATCCCGCCGGATCGCATCTCGGTCCGCTACGGCGACACCGCGACCAGCCCATATGGCTTCGGCACGTTCGCGTCCCGCTCGATCGTGTTCGCGGGCGGGGCGGTCGCGAATTCGTGTCGCGCGCTCGCCGAAAAAATCAGGCGTATCGGCGCACATCTGCTGCAGACCGATATCGTCAACACGCGCATCGACGCTGGGGCCGTGCACGGACCCTCGGGACAGGTCAGCATCGCGGAAATCGCGTTCATCGCCAATGTTCGCCAGGAGCAGCTGCCGACCGGCATGACGCCGCTGCTCGACGCGGTCGGAACCTACGAGCCGGCCGTGAGCGGCGGCGTGTTTGCCTATGGGGTTCACGCGGTCACGGTTGCGGTCGATCCGGACAGCGGCACCGTCGAGCTCCTCGACTACGTGGTGGCGGAAGACTGCGGCACCATGATCAATCCGATGATCGTCGACGGACAGGTGCAGGGCGGGATCGCGCAAGGAATCGGCACGGCGCTCTACGAGGAGATTCCGTACGACGAGCTCGGGCAGCCGCTCGCCACCACGTTCGGCGAATACATGGTGCCGTGTGCGCCGGAAATTCCCGACGTGAGGATCGCGCACCTGGTTTCGCCGGCGCTGGCGACCGAATACGGCGTGAAGGGGCTCGGCGAGGGCGGCGCCATCGCTCCGCCGGCGGCGATCGCAAACGCCGTTGCGGATGCCTTCCGCGGCATCGGCGCGAGCTTCAACGAGACGCCGTTGACGCCGCGCCGAGTCTCGGAGGCGATCGATCACGCGCGTCGAACGAAAAAAGCCGGTCGCGCATGAAATCCGCTCCATTCGATTATGTGCGGCCGAAGACCGTCGCGGAAGCCGGTGCGCTCCTCGCGCAGGGCGGGGTGATGACCGCGGCGATTGCGGGCGGGCAGTCGCTCGTGCCGATGCTCAGTCTGAGGGCGGCGCAGATCGATGTCCTGGTGGACCTCAATCGCCTGGAGGAGCTCAAGCCGGTGCGCGAGACGGCCGACGGTCTCTCCATCGGCGCGCTGACGCCGCACGCCGCGATCGAGGACGGAAAAATCCCCGATCTGTTTTCGGGGCTGTTGAGACGGGTGGCCGCGACCATCTCGTACCGCGCCGTCCGCAATCACGGCACGATCGGCGGCAGCGTCGCGCTCGCCGATCCGGCCGCCGATTGGCCGGCATGCCTGCTGGCGCTCGGAGCCACGGTCAACATCGGCGGCTGCAACGGGACGCGAAGATTGCCGATGGATGAGTTCCCACAGGGCGCCTATGCGACGGCGCTTGCGAGCGGCGAAATCGTTCTCGGCTTCGACATTCCGCGGCCCGGCGCCGCGCTGCGCTGGGGTTTTGTCAAGGTTGCGCGCAAGAGCGGCGCCTTTGCGAATTCGATTGCGCTCGCGGTCATTCACAAGGGCGGGTTCGCTTCGGCAGTGCTCGGCGCAGCCGGTCCGCGCCCCTGTCGATTGGGCAAGACGGAGCAGGAGCTGGCCAAAGGCGCGGCCTCTGAGGAGACGCTGCGCGCCGCGGTCGCCGACGATCTCAAGACGCACCTGCCGGACGCCGATCCGTATGAGACGCGGCTGCACACATCGACGCTCTTGCGGGCGATCAGGGACATGCGGGCGCAATCATGAAGATCAGCGTTCATCTCAACGGGCAGAGGGTGGATCACGAGGTCGAGCCGCGGGAAACCTTGGCCGATTTCGTGCGAGATCGCTGCGGCCTGACGGCGACGCATCTCGGCTGCGAGCACGGCGCCTGCGGCGCCTGCACGGTCACGCTCGACGGTCAGGCCACACGATCATGCCTCATCCTCGCGGTGATGTGCGACGGCCGCTCCGTGGTGACGTTGGAGGGATTGCGTGCCAATCCCGAGATGGAAGTCCTACGGAAGCATTTTCACGAATGCCACGGCCTGCAGTGCGGGTTTTGCACGCCCGGCATGCTGATCATGGGGCGCGACATTCTTGCACGCGTGCCCGGTGCGGACGCGCAGACGGTGCGGCACGAGCTCAGCGGCCAGATCTGCCGCTGTACGGGATATACTGGCATCGTGAAGGCGATTGTCGCGGCCGGACAGGAGCTCCAGCAACGCGGCGCGAAGCGCTGACGATACGCCCTACAGCGCGATCCGACGACCTTCGTCCGCCGACCAATAGCCTGCGTAGTTGCACTTGATGGTTTCGTAGGCAAGTCCGAGATCGGCGCGCGGCTGCCGTCCGGTCGACACGCATTCCATGAAATCCTGGATCTCCTGCAGGTAGCCGCGCGTCCATTCCTCCTCGAGGCAGACGAACTGCCAGCCCGTCTTCCGGTCGACCTTCTCGGTGATGTAGACGTTTCCGAGCTTCTCCTCATCGGTCATGTAGCTCATCAGGTGGTTGTTGGGCGTGATGTTCGCAAAAAGCGAGCCGCCGCTCGTGTAGATCTCGATGAGGTTGCGCACGCCACCCATGATCATGTCGCCGGAGAAGACGGTGCTCTTGGTGCCGTCCGAGAAGGTGAGCGTCAGCATTCCCCAATCTTCCACGTCGACCGGATTGGCCTTGATGTAGGGCCGCTCCTGCGGCGGCACGCCCGCCGCGACGTTGCCGACGTCGGCGGTCACCGCCGTGACGGAAATCCGTTCGCCACGCGCCCGCGCCTCCACCTGCTTGAGAAAGAGCAGCGTGGAGAGCGGGTGGCATCCCATGCGGATGAGCGAGCCGCCGCCCGTCATGGACCACTGGGCGGCGTGTGCGGCGTGCGATCCGCTGTGACTTTCCTCCGCCTTCATGAACAGAATCTTGTCCTTGGTGGCGTTGAGGATCTCGACCGCCTTGGTGACGGCTGGCGCATAGACCCAATCTTCCGCATACATGAACAGGCGGCCGCTGGATTTGACGGTGGCGCAGGTCCTGTCCATCTCCTCCATGACGCGCTCGTACATGAGCGATTTCGGCACGTTTCTTCCGATCGGGCTTTTGTCGCCGTCCCGCCCGAAATATCCGGCGAAGGGTTTCTCGCAGATGACGTGCTTTCCGGCCTGCACGGCCTGCACGATCATCGTCGCATGCAGCATGGGCGGCGTGCAGATGTCGACGACGTCGATCTCCTGGTCGGCCAGCAGATCGCGGAAATCGCGACAGGTTTTTGGGATCTGATGCTTCCTGGCGAAATCGACCACATGGTCGCCGCGCGCCGCAATGGCCGTCACGGCCGCGTCGACCCCGTGCACGCGCTTGTAGGCATACATGTGCAGCTCGGCGACGAAGCCGCATCCGACAAGGCCAACTCTCACTTTCGCCATCGCCGCGTTTCCTCAATAGAGAGATCATGATAGTGACTTGCCGAAGCGCCGTGCCGATGCATGGTGGGCACGCTTTGCTTTGCCCACCCTACGGGACAGGCGCGCAAAAAAGATGCTCCACCTTGGCGCCGCTGCGCTCGTGGATGATCTCGGCGATACGGCGGCGGTGGCAGCCTTCCGGATCGCGCTCGTAGCATAGAAGGCAGAGCCATTGGCCCGATTTCGCGAGCGTGGTGAGCTCGTCGAGTTCTTCGCGCGCCTGTGGTGTCTTCAAGTGCTTCTCGAAGATGCGAAACAGCTCGTCGCGTTTGCCGGCGCGGGCGGCGAGGCGGCCTTCCTTGGGCGTGCCGAGCGCGCGCAGATGCAGATAACCGATGTCGTGCTCGTCGAGCCCGGCGGCAAGCTGGCGTTTCGAGAAGCCGGGCCGGCGCGAGGCCGCAACGGCACGCACGTCGACCAGAAGCTCGACCTTCGCGCGCGCAAGCTCACCGAACATCGCCTGCGTGGTCGTGTGCTCGTAGCCGATGGTGCGGAGCGGCTTCGTGACTGCCATCCTCAGTCGCCCGGCTGTTTGTGAGCGGTCTCCCAGAAGAGCTCCTTCCAGTCGCCGAGCTTCGCCTTCATCGAGCCGATGCGATTGAGGAACGCGGCGAAGAAGGCGATGCGGTGCGGCTGCGCGGTGAACTCGAAGCCCGGATCGTTGAGTTGCGCGGCCAGCTCCTCGACGCTCTCCGAGGCCTTCTGCGCGTTCTTCCAGAGCACCGCGGCCGCCTGCTTGTCGGCACTGGCGACCCGGATCGACTCCTCCAACGCGTTGGCGACGGCCTTGAACAGGGTCGGGTTCTTCTCCTTCGTTTGCTTCGACGCCAAGAGCGTGATCTGCGTGAGCGGCCCGCCGAATACCTCGCGGCTGTCGGTGATGACGTGGGCGCCCGGCAGCTTGAGCCCGCGATTGGTGAAAGGCTGCACGCCGGCATGCGCCGTGATGATGGCGCGCTCGTAGCCGGCGGAAAGCGCGGTGACCGCGTCAGGATGACCGAGCCCGACGGTGAGATGGTCGAGCCGGTGCGGGTCGTTCCACAGCTTCTCCGCCGCCATCTGCAGCATCATCGCGTTGAACGAGATGCGCACCGTCGGCACGGCGATGCGGTCCCTGTCGGTGAAATCGGCGATCGTCTTCACGTTCGGATTGATGGTGTAGAGCGTGATCGCGCCGTTCGACACGGTGCCGACCGCTTTCACGTCGCCGCGCGTTTTCTCCCACGCCGTGAGCAGGGAGGGCAGGGCGGCGGTGCCGTAGTCCGCGGCGCCCGACAGGATGGCATCGAGCACGGGGCCGGGGCCGTTGAGCGTGGTCGCGGTCGCGTCGATCTTGCCGAACCCGAGCTTGGTGGCCTCCTGCTGGAGTATGCCGCCAGTCACCATCATGTCGACCGGGATGTAGAGCAGGCCGCGCTGCTGCACGAAGGCGACCGTGAGCGGCGCCTGGGCGCGCACGATCGCGGGCGCGGCAAGGAGGCTCGCGCCGCCCGCCAATGTCGCGACCGCCTCGCGCCGGCTCATCGTCTTTGTCGGCATGGTCCGTCTCCGTCCATCGGATTTTGTGCCAGCGGCAGCTCTACTGGCTGCTCGCGTCCATGATAGGCTTGGCCGGGATCGATAACAAACCGTCTGCCATGAAGATCACGAGCGTCTCCGCCATCGTCTATCGCCAGCAGCTCAAGCTGAGCGGCCCGCAGCCGAAATTCGCCGGCGAAGGCCGCACCGCCTTCGAGACGTTGCTGGTCAAGGTCGAGACCGACGCCGGCCTCGTCGGCTGGGGCGAGGCTTTTCCGCATCGCATCTGGCCGGCCGTCAAATCGCTGCTCGAGAAGCTGATCGCGCCGGCCTGTGTCGGCGCCGATCCGACCGACATCTCGGCGCTGATGGAACGGCTGCGGCGGCGCGTCTATGGCGTCGGCCGCGCCGGCCCGGTGATGTATGCGCTGTCCGGGCTCGACATCGCGCTGTGGGACGTTCTCGGCAAAGCCGCCAACCTGCCGATCTACAAGCTCTTGGGCGGCGCGCAGTGCGACAGGCTGCCGGCCTATGCGAGCCTGCTCAAATATGGGGAGACGAATGCGCTCGTGCGCTATTGCGAGGAGGCGCTCGGCCGCGGCTATCGCGACCTGAAGGTTCACGAGACCGGCCGCCAGGAGATCGTCGCCGCGGCGCGCCGGTTGCGCGCGCATAACGGCGGCGGGCTGATGGTCGACGTCAATGCGCCCTGGGTGCTGCAGGAGGCGCTGGCCGCGGTCGCGCCGTTGCGCGAGCTCGGCCTCAAATGGATCGAGGAGCCGGTGTGGCCGCCGGAGGATTTTTCCGCCGCGGCGCAGGTGCGCGCCAGTGGCGTCCCGGTCGCGATCGGCGAGAACGTGCTCACGCCCACGGACTTCGCACGGCTGATCGACAGCCGGGCGGTGGATTACATCCAGCCGAGCGTCACCAAGATCGGCGGCATTTCCGTCATGCGCGACATCTTCACGCTGGCCAACGCGGCGAGCGTGGCCGTCGTGCCGCATTCCGCCTATTTCGGACCGGGGCTGATCGCGACCGCGCATGCGAGCGCGGCGCTCTCGCGCGCGCCGCTGGTCGAGCGGCTGTATTGCGACCTCAGCGACGGTCCGTTCGGCGACTGGTACGAGCCGGTCGGTGGATTCTTGGCGCTTCCCGCCGGGCCAGGTCTCGGCATCGAGCCGGACCCGGTGCTCCTGAAGAAATTGCGCGTGGATTGAGGGCACGATGAAGATCGAGCAGGTCAAGACCAATGTCGTCCGGCTTCCGGTCGAAGAGCCGCTGGCCGACGCGCCACCCTATCCGGGCATGATGCGGGACTTCTTGACCGTGCAGGTGCTCACCGATGACGGCATCGAGGGTATCGGCCTCACCGCGTTCGGCGGCAAGCTCATGCGCGCGCTGCGCGCCGCGGTCGAGGAGTTCGGCGAGCTCGTCAAGGGGGAGGATCCGCTGCGCGCCGAGCACGTGATGGGCAAGCTGCGCGCCGCCTCGGCGCCGTGCGGGCCGGGCGGCATCGTGACGCTCGCATTATCCGCCATCGACATCGCGTTGTGGGACATCCGCGGCAAGGCGTTGGGCCTTCCGCTCGCGCGCCTGCTCGGCGGCCTGCGTGACCGCGTGCCGGCTTACGCGAGCGGCGCGCTCATGCGCACCTCGCCGCTCGACAAGCTCGAGCGCGCCGCGACGGCGCTGGTGCAGAAGGGTTTTCGCCAGATCAAGACGCAGATGGCCGTCGACGGTCTCACCCCCGCGCAGGAGATCGAGCGCATCCGCGCGATCCGCAGCGCGGTCGGGCCGGACGTCGCGCTGATGGTCGACATCAATCAGCGCTGGAGCGTGCATGAGGCGATCTCGATCGGCAGCCGGATCGAAGACGTCGGTCTCGCCTGGCTGGAGGATCCGACCGCCGCCACCGACCACCAGGGCCTCGCGCAGATCGCAGCCGCGTTGGCGATGCCGGTCTGCGCCGGCGAATATCTTTACGGCATCGAGCCGCATCGCCAGTCGCTGGCACACCATTCGGTCGACATCGTCATGATCGATCTCTTGCGCGCCGGCGGGATCACGCCATGGATGAAGATCGCCGGCATGGCGGAGGCGTTCAACCGGCCGGTGGTGAGCCATCTCCTGCCGGAAATCCACGTGCATCTCGTCGCCGCGGCGCCGAACGGGCTCGTGGTCGAATACATGCCGTGGACGCGGCGCCTGTTCGCCGATCCGCCCGTGCCGGAGAAGGGCGAGATGACAGTGCCAGCCGCGCCCGGGCTCGGGCTGAAATTCGCACCCGACCTTTTTCAGAAATACGGTGTTAACTAGCGAAGCGCCTTCGCCGCTAAAATGGCCGAGCGTCGTCGCAATGCCGCCCAGAATCCGTTGCGCGCACGCAAAACGTCGGCAAGAACGCAAAAAATTTTCGCGCAGGTCTTGCGCCAAGTTCCGAGTTCGGCCATAAGCCCGCTCCCTTCGTCCAGCCTCGGGTCCGGGTTCGCAAGACTCCGGCTGGCGCGGGCCGCTCTGCGGCTTCGTGTTCCGCTGTTCGAAGGCGATCGTTGTACTTCGCACGTGCAATCGATCAACCACGCGAGGATAGCTCATTTGGGTAGAGCGGATGACTGCTAATCATCAGGTAGCGGGTTCAAATCCCGTTCCAGCGCACGGATCAGCCTCTTAAGCTGAGACCTCAATGAAGGGGACCGGGCGCGCGCTTCAGTCGCGGTCCGGTCGTTGAGCCACAAGCTTTTCGCCCGAGCCAAGACACCGTGAGACCGGCTTTGCGCCGGGGCGGATACCGCCCGCGCGCGATGACGGGTTCACCGTTCGGCCGCCGCGCGTTCGCGCGGCGGGATGAACGCGTGCGCCCGCCATCGGCGAGGGCTCAAGCCCAGGCCCGCCGATCGTCACGGGAAGACGCGCCCGGAACCCAGTCCTCGAGATGAAAGCAACGCTTCGCGGGAAACCGCGAAGCCAAATGGAGACATGACAATGGACCGGCATCTACTGACGATGCGTGTGACGGTGAAGGACGGCGAGCGCGCCATCCTCACGCGCAACGGCCGGTTCGAGCGGGTGCTCGAGCCCGGCCGCCACAAGCTGTTCGACCCGAAGCGCGAGCTCGGCGTCGATCTGCACCAGGTCGTGCGCGCGGAATTCCCGGCGGATCGCTACGCCGTGCTCAAGGCGGCGCGGCCGGATGTGGCCGCGGCGCTGTTCGAGGCGATCGAGACGACCGCCAATGAGGTCGCGATCGTGCGGCTCGACGGCCGGCCCGTGCACCTGATGGCGCCGTGGCAGACCCGCGTGTTCTGGAAGGTCGCAACCCGCGTCGAGGCCGAGCGCATCGACATGGCGAGCGATCCGAAGGTCGCGCCGCGCCATCTCGCCATGGTCGCGCGCGAGCGCAACGCGCTCGTCGCCGAGCACGTGGTCGAGAACCACGAGGCGGGCCTGCTCTACGTCGAGGGCCGGCTCGTCGAGCGGCTCGCGCCCGGTCGGCACGCCTTCTGGACGGTCGGCCGCAAGATCGAGGTCAAGCGCCTCGACCTGCGTCCGCAGGCGGTGGAGATCACCGCGCAGGAGATGCTGACCAAGGACCGCATCGCGCTGCGCGTGACGCTCACCGCGTTCCGCCGGATCATCGATGCGGAGCGGGTCGCCGCGACGGTCGCGGACGTGGATGCGTGGCTCTACCGGCTCGTGCAATTCGCGATCCGCGAGGCGGTCGCTTCGCGCACGCTCGACGAGGTGCTGTCGGCGAAGAGCACGCTCGACGCGGAGCTCCGCGCCTATGTGGGCGCGCGCATCGCGGAGGCGGGCATCGAGGTGACGGAGCTAGGCGTGAAGGACGTGATCCTGCCCGGCGAGATCCGCGAGCTCGTGAACAAGGTGGTGGAGGCGGAGCGGACCGCGAAGGCGAACCTGATCCGCCGCCAGGAGGAGACCGCGGCGACGCGCTCGCTCCTCAACACCGCCAAGCTCATGGAGGACAACCCGCTCCTCCTGCGGCTCAAGGAGCTCGAGTCGCTCGAGCGCTTGGTGGAGAAGGTCGGAAAGATCGACCTGCACGCCGGCGAGGGCGCGGGCCTCGACGCGCTGCTGACCGGGCTCGTGCGCCTGAAGGCGCCCGAGACGGCGTGAGGTCGCCACAAGAAGAAGGGCCGCCGGGCAGCCGGCGGCCCTTCGGATTCACGCGGGAAGGCGGATGTCATCGCCATTGACATTCATTCAACCATTTGATTGACTATCAATCAGATGGTTGAACGATAGTGCCCAAACCCGCCCTTGCCGCCGCAGATTCGCAGCCGGCCGGCTCCGCCGAGGCCGCGCTCGACGCCGTCTTTGCGGCGCTGGCCGATCCGGTCCGCCGCGAAATCCTAGCGCGGCTCGACGGCGCGGAACTGCTGGTGTCGGAGCTCGCAAAACCGTTCGACATCTCGCTGCAGGCGGTGTCGAAGCACATTCAGGTGCTGGTGCGTGCAGGTCTCGTCACGCAGGAGCGCTCGGGTCGCATCAGCCGTTGCCGGCTCGACGCTGGCCCGATCTACGCGGCCGCGGTCTGGCTCAACCGCTACAGCAAGTATTGGCAAGCGCAGTTCGATCTGCTCGCGGTCGCACTGGAGGATATTGAAAAGCGCTCACCCACGGCGAGCCGACGGCGGCAACCCGTGGGGCGACGCAGGCGAACCCGCAAGACTTGAGTGTCTGTCTCGAACGAAGGTGTAGCATGGAAAATCACAGGATCGTCTCGCACGACGAGTGGATCGAAGCGCGCAAGCAGCTCCTGGCGAAGGAAAAAGAATTCACGCGATTGCGCGACCAGCTCAGCGCGCAGCGCCGCGACCTGCCGTGGGAACGCGTCGACAAGCCCTACGTCTTTGACGGTCCCGGCGGCAAGGAAGCGCTGCCGCAGCTCTTTGCAGGCCGCAGCCAGCTCGTCGTCTACCATTTCATGTTCGCGCCGGAGCAGGAGACGCCCTGCAAGAGCTGCTCGTTCTGGGCGGATAATTTCGAGCGTAACGTGGTGCATCTCGCGCACCGCGACGTGACGATGATGGCGGTCTCGCGCGCGCCGCTCGCCAAGCTCGAGGCTTTCCAGCGCCGCATGGGCTGGACCTTCAAGTGGGTCTCCTCGGGTGGCTGCGACTTCAACCAGGACTATCAGGTCTCACCGCGGCCGGAGCAGCGCGCCAAAGGCGAGATCTTCTACAACTACGCGCCGCTCAAGAGCTCGATGGCGGATCTTCCCGGCATCAGCGTATTTTACAAGGACGCGGAGGGCGCCGTCTTCCATACATATTCGTGCTATGCGCGCGGGCTCGACATGATGAACGTCGCCTACCAGTACCTCGATCTCGTTCCCAAGGGACGCGACGAGAGCGGGCCGCATGCCATGGCCTGGGTGCGCTATCGCGACAGCTACGGCGGCTGACGGGTCTTAAGCGACGGAGCAACGCAATGAGCTACAAGAAAACATCGGACAAGCTGAACGAGTATCGCAGCCAGATCGCCGAGCTACGCAAGAAGATGCACGAGGCCCAGGCCGCGATCGAGCCTGAGGAGGTCGAGGACTACGCCTTCAAGCGCGCGGGCGGCGGCACGGTGCACCTGTCCGAACTCTTCGGCGACAAGGACACGCTGATCGTGGTGCACAACATGGGCGCGGGCTGCGCCTACTGCACGCTGTGGGCCGACGGCTTCAATGGCGTCTACGACCATCTGCGCAGCCGCGCCGCCTTCGTGCTCTCCTCGCCCGATGCGCCCGAGCAGCAGCAGAAATTCGCCGCGAGCCGCGGCTGGAAATTTCCCATGGTCTCCTACGAGGGTACGACCTTCGGCGAGGACATGGGCTATCGCGCCAACGGCCGCGCGACGCCGGGCGTCTCGGTATTCCGGCGCAAAGGCCAAAAGATCGTGCGCGTCTCCGACACGTCGTTCTCGCCGGGCGACGATTTCTGCGCCGTGTGGCACCTGTTCGATCTCATCCCGGAGGGAGCTGCCGGCTGGCAGCCGAAGTTCAAGTATGCGTCGTAGGTTGGGTCGAGCGTCAGTGAGACCCAACATGGCGAGGCAGCGCGTGATTGTTGGGTCTCGCAAGTGCTCGACCCAACCTACGGATTTCATGCGGGTTACAAATTATCTCTTCAGCCGCTCGATCAGCGCCGTCGCGGCGGCGGGCGCGCGCACCTTGCCTTCGTGGATGAAGTACACGAACACGTCACGCGGCTGCGCGGCCGGCTTATTCGTGCCGTCGACGCGCGGCAGATCGTCGGGCTCGCCGCCGTCCGCCCATGATCGGGCGCGCTCCGCCCAGCGATCGAGCGCCTTCGGCGGATAGGCGGTCGGGATCGAGTCCTCGCCCTTCTGCAGCCGCGCATAGACGAAATCGCCGGTGACATCGGGGATGCCCGGATAGGTCGCGTGCTCGGCATAGACCACGGCGACGCCGAATTTCTTCAGCAGCGCCACGAAGGCGGGCGTGCGGAAACTGTCGTGGCGCACTTCGACGACGTGGCGCAGCCGTCGGCCGTCGACGGTCGCGGGCAGCAGCTCCAGGAATCCGCCGAAATCGGCCTCGTCGAATTTCTTGAACGGCGCGAACTGCCAGAGCAGCGGACCGAGCCGGTCGCCGAGCTCGAGCACACCCGACCCGATGAAGCGCTTGATCGAGTCGCCGGCCTCGCGCAGCACCTTGCGATTGGTCGCGAAGCGCGACGCCTTGACGGAAAAAACGAAGCCGTCGGGCACCGCGGCCGCCCATTTGCGGAAGCTTTCGGGCTTCTGCGAGCCGTAATAGGTGGCGTTGATCTCGATGGCGGTGAGACGCTCGCCCGCGTAGGCGAGCTCCTTCGCCTGCGGCAGGCCCTTCGGATAGAACACGCCGCGCCAGGGCTCGAAGGTCCAGCCGCCGATGCCGACGTAGATTTGGCCGCGCTTCGCTGTCATCCGGCTGTCACCCGCCTGTCTTGAAAATGCCGCGGTCGCCTCCTATGTATAATGCCGTAGCGACGTCGAGCCGCAAGGCTCTGTTGCTATGGACGGCCACGAGATGTGAAGGCGACGCCGGATGTACGCGCGCCTTCCCCTTCGTGGTCGTTGGCGTTTT
>WNFC01008852.1_pt1 | contig 20997 bp, 14 predicted proteins | sample 5400541 | NCBI WGS metagenome assembly WNFC01 (sample SAMN13153342, study PRJNA577476) | soil metagenome | isolation source: 120 cm saprolite under Douglas fir tree site 2 hole 2 replicate 1 | place: USA:California | collected 2015-04-18
CGATGCGGAATGATCTGTACGAGCCAATCGGATCGACGTTGATTTCCTCGACATGCTCGACGAAACCGAAGCGTGGCCCGGCGGCCAGGTCGTGCTTGAACAATTCGACGTCCTGCGCCGGGCCTTCGGCAAGCGCCTCCACTCGGCCGTCAGATAGGTTCTTCACATAACCGACCACCTGATGCCGCGCGGCCGCGCGCTGTGCAAAGAAGCGATAGCCGACGCCCTGAACTTCGCCGCTGATCAGGAATCTACGAGCTACCATCGTGAACTACTCAAACTCCTCATATCTTCGCACTCAACGGCATTTGAAGATTCGTCCTCCTCCACCGAGGGCAAGGTTGAACGTCCCGATCGTTTCCTTCTGACCCGCCAACGTCACCGTCAGCGTCATCTTCTTCCCGTCGGTCCAGCCGGTATAGCGCGCGGGCTGGCCGGTAGATTGTTCATTATCGCGCACCGGCCCGGGATGTTCGGGAGAATGCGTGCCCTTCAGACTAAAACGTCCCCGACTGTCGACCACCAGTGGGCCATCAATCTGTCCGTGTGCGCAATCATATTCGATCGTCGCCGACGAATCGCTTACCGCGAGTCTTATGTGCGGGCCACCCCAGGCCCCTTGAGCCAATCGGCGATGCTTACGACCGCGGGCGGCGGACGGTGATGATGAAAAGGTCGCCATCAGGACCAACGCTGTCGACACGCAAAACAAAGCCTTCGTCATAAAACGCTCCTTTGAAGCTGTTCGCTCAAATTCTAACGCGGCGCTTGCAACTCAACAACCGCGATGCCACCAGCAGCGATGTTGACGCTGACGCTATCCGGATTGCCCGCTCGCTTAATTACCGGGAGATTCCGATCTGAGGTCCAGTCGCTCGCACTCCCAATCCCCTGCCCTCTCAGACTGACCGTTGCTTGAACGCTCGCTTTGCGGTCGACTTGCGCGAGGCCCTGCTGCGGCTTGAACACGCCGTTGTCGTTGAAGAGCGTGACCACCCAACCGCGCGAGTTACGATTGACCAGGTACTCCACGTCACCGTCAACCTTGACAGGCGTCGCGTCCGCAGCGAGATGCGCCAGTAGATGCGCGGCGAACGGCGTGAGGCGCTCGTCTTCGCCCAGCAGATCGGGCACGGCAACGAAGATGAGTTTTCCGCGTCCGACTTTGTTGACAGTTACAAGCGGATCACCTCTTGGCGTAGCGACTAGAACGTCGGCTCCTCTTGGAAACACCTTCCGATACCGGAAAACCTGGCCGCTGAGATTCTGGGGAGCCTCACCCGCGGCGAGACATTTTGCGTTGTCCTCTTCTATCAGAGCTCCAATTTCCTCCACTCCCAACAATTCGGCCGGCAGCCCATTTGAGTTCGCAGTGTTCAAAACCACTACGCCACCATTACGAACGTAAGCTGAGAGTTTTCGCGCCCACTCGCTACTCCACTTGACGTCTCCGCCAACAATCAACGCGCGATAAGAATCGATCGCGTCTTTGTGCGTCTCAGACGTAACCAGCACGTCGAAAATGTTGCCGAAGATTCCCGGCACAAATGCCTGGCGCTCGCCGCTGGCCGGTTCGCCTTCGCGCACCGTGCCCGGATAATAAGCGGCGCCGATCAATTCACGGAGCGCGCGATCGCTGCGATTGATTTGCGAAACTTCGAACGGCCACTGCGGATAGTCGGTGATTTCCCAACCGTGCGCCGGGTCGAGCAGAAACGCGATCGGCGTGTAAGGAGTGCCGCGATCGGGATGTTTGTCCGCGAAGCGAATGAACTCGTCCGTGATGCGACCGAGCGGATTCAGTTGAAACGGATGCTCGCCCGGCCCGGGCTTGAAGAATTGATCGTAGCCCTGTTCGAGATAAATGGCCGACGCACCCGACATGTAATAGAGGTAGTAACTCTTTCGATACCAGGACAGCGACGGGCCCATCGTCGCGCCATAACGCGTGTGGAAAAAGTTATCCGGCCCGCCGTAGCTCATCTGCCTGGTAAACACCGTGGCCGTGTCGCCAAAGTTCGGCGCGTGATAGTAGAGAAACTCGCCGCCGTATTGGCGCGCCGCGCCCCGCGTGAACGCGATCCGCATCGCTGTCATCGGCATCACGGCTGCGGTTTCCATTCCGAGCACGCGCACGCCCCATTCGCCCAGCGCGTGCGCGAACGAGGTGCTGGACGTGGACATCGCCGGAATCATCTTGTCCCACATCGGCCCCGCCTGTGTCTTGAACATCGCGCTCCACTTTCGCGCCAGAGCCTCGGTGTAAAAGACGCGATGAGCGTCGAGCAACTGCGCGCGCGTCATGTCCGGCGAGATTTTCAAGTACTGCGGTGATTCGCTCCAGACAAAACCGATGCTCTCGCCGGAGATCCAACCGAGAAACTGATCGTGCAACTCGCCGCTCAGGACTTTCCACGCAGCTTGTCCTTCGGCTTCCGAAAAACCCGCGGCGCCATAATTAATCAAAATCGCAAAGGGTGATTTAGTCTCGGCGAGATAACGACGAAAAGCGCTGCTGTCTTTCAAGAGTTCCGGAAGGTCGTTTATGTAGACGACGGGAACGACGACCTTCGAAGCAAAGATCGGAACATCGCGCTTGCCTGAATAGGCCTTGACGAACTCGTTCATTGGCTCGGCATCGAACGGATAGAGCGGGCGCTCAGCGGGTGGTTTGTCATGGAGCGCCCAGAATTCTTTCGGGATGTTCCAGGGCATTTGGAAATCGCGGCCCGCGAGTTTGGGACGTTGCCAGGCCGGCGCCGCCTCAATTCGTGCCGGCGTTTCGATCAGCGGAGCCAGCGGCGTACGCGCGGTGGACCATTCACGCAGATAACGCACCGCCGCGAAATCCGGCTTGCGTCTCCCGTCGGGCGTGTACCTCAGATCGTTAGTGATGACGACGCAATCGACCTGGCGAACTGCTTGCGCGGCTTTCTCAATCTCGATTGAGATTCGCGCCGGACCCTTGGCCAACGTTGCGGCTGCGCCATCCCAGGCGAACACCCACTGCCAATACATGCTCGTCTCATCGTGCGGATCGATCACGTCCTTCGCGCCGAACTCATGTCGAAAAACTTCGCGATTTTCCTGTTCGATCCGAACGCTGAAGTTCTCAGTCCGGTTGCCCCAGTCGGCATAGCGCACCCAAACTTTGTACTCGCCGGCGCGTGGCACTTCGAGGTCCTGCCAGATGCGCGCACGCGTCTCGTCCGCGCTCGCGGCCACGGAGTTCCACTCGCTTTCGCCGCCCTGCGACCACTCAGCCGAAACTCCGGGCCCGTTGATTCCCCAGCCGGGTGCCCTCGCCGCAGGCAGTTCAAGATACGAAGGATTCAGGAGGGCTTCGTGCCGCGGCGTCTCGGTAATGCCGCGCATGTTCTCTGTCTCGTACCAGAGATATTCGAAAGGCGGAGACGGGGAGATAGGGCGATGGGGAGACGGGGAGAAGGGAAAGGCGGCTGATGAACAGGTAGTCAGAGAGAGTAAGCCGACAAGAAGCAAGTCGCAAATTCTCATCTTTGTCTTGAGAAATCTAAGCGCGGCGAATTCTATTCGTATCGATCACCCATTGATCCGGTCTATCGATCATTCGCACCAGTTGTCCAATGATCTGATCGTATTCTGTGTCAAGCTCCGATGCGTCGCTCTTCGACATGTAACCGCATCGCCATGAGAACTCTAACCACACGCGGGTCTCTTCAGCTTCGCCTTCGGAATCGCTGAGCTTGCTAACAAAGTGTGCCGGGTAGCGGCGTTTCCGCCATGCCTCGCCAATGTTGGAGCAGACCGAACGCGACGCTCGTCGAATTTGATCGGTAAGGGAATATCCCTCTTCTACAGGAAAGTGTTTTGTGAGCTCGAAGATCCTCATGGCAGCGACCATCGCCTTCTGGTAGACCCTCAGTTCCTTGTAGCTTGAAATATGCTCCATGAAGAGTGAGGCTCCTTCCTTCTCCCTTTCCCCCCCATCACCCCTTCTCCCTGTCCGTCCTTTCCTACCCCAGATCCTACCCCAGAGCGTCAAGACACTCGGCCAGGGTGCGCTGTCGACAGGTGAACATCGGCGTGTCGCGCAAGGTGAACGCGCTCGCTTTGGTCTCGCGCAGTTCCTGGACCAGATCGAGGAAGTCGGACGGCTTGTCTGTCTCAAACGCGACCACGAATTCCTGATCGTCGAGGCCGAAAGAGTAGGTCGTGTGCAAACGCACTGAACGATATTTCGATCCGATACGCAGACTCTCGTCCATCATCTCCTGCCGCTGCTCTTGCGGGCGCGCGTACCATTCGCGGGTGCGCAGCAGCGGGCACACGAAAAGATAATCCGACTGGCCCGGCACGACGTGAACGCGGTCCTCGGGTTGTTCCGAACAGTTCTTTTCGATGTACATCGATCGCTTGGTCATTGAAAGCAGTGACTTCGTGGGTTCGACGTACTTCGCCAACTGCGTTCCATTAAGGCGGCCGGTCATCTCCTGCATCGGTTCGAGGTCGCAGCCGATGCGCCAGATCATAAAGTCAGCGCTGGTGCGCAACCCTACGGTTGAATAAGTGCGAATCAACAAGTGCCGGCGAAAGTCGTCAACCGTCTTCATAAATCCCTGCTTGCAGCTGTGCTTCTCGTCGTCGCTCAGCATTCTCCAATCAGGGCGGGCGCGATAAAAAGTGAAGTTAACGAACTGCCGGGGAAGCTTGCGTTTGTGCTCCTCGAGTTCTTCGACGTTCGGGGCGAGACGAAGCGACCCACGCGTAGAATTATTGGTGTGATCGTTTTCGGAGCCCATCGTTCCAATCCCTGGATCAAAAACGTTCGCAGGTCTTGTCGTGCGATCTAGAAGGTCTGAGTTAAGGCGCACCTATTCTGCCTTTGATCTTCGTGGGTTTGCAACTTAGCAGAGAGAATCGAAACGCCGCATGTTATACTCGCGCCGCTCTGTCGGAAAATCAGCCATGAACTATTCGGAGAACGCGCAGATGAACTATCGATTGCTCATGCTGTTTGCCGTCGCCGCCTTTCTTCCAATTCTGCTTCTCACCGGCTGTAACAGGACCGCGACTCCGCCGGTGGCCAACACCAAAGGGCCGGCGACCGCGACACCGGATGAATTTGCGTTGGCGCGCGCCACCTTTGATAAGAACTGCAAAGGCTGTCACGGCGAGACGGGCACAGGCGGGCCGGTGAAACTGGAGGACGGCACGAAGTTGAAGGTGCCGAGTTTGCGCGAAGGACACGCGCTGCGTCATCCCCACTCAGACTTCGTCAAACAAATCACGAAGGGCGGCGACGGCATGCCGGCGTTCGGGGACAAGTTAAAGCCGGATCAGATTAACGACCTCATTCGCTTCATTCGTCACGAATTTCAGGGCGGAATGACGCCGCCCGGCGAGCCGACGAAGTCGCCCATGAAAGACATGAAGATGAATTGATAGTTGCGGACTTGAAACTTGGAACCTGAAACCTGAAACTTAACTACGTGCACCCATAGCTCAGTTGGATAGAGCGTCTGACTTCGAATCAGAAGGCCGCCTCTCAGATCACCTAATTTTATTCATTTATTTTCAATAACTTAACGGGTTTCCACAAAATCGCTAAACCCACCTGGTGTGCCTATGGTGTGCCAACTTTTTCGCTCATTGTGGATACCAACTAAGCACCCCAGAAAGGCGACTCCTACCAACCATCACCTTAACAATGGTAGGCGCGAGCGGACTCGAAACCGCTCACCCCTTGTGAATTTCAGAAGCGGATGCGAACAGTTTTGGCGAGGGCGCCGTGCTACGGACATTCCGCGGCTGCTGAGAAAAGTGCGGAGTTCGGCGATGGTTTGATCGTTGGCGGGCGGTGCGGCCGCTAATCACGAAAATGCTAAGAAATCCAAAGCACGTCCGTTGTCGGCGCACTCCAAATTTGTAACTCGCGCCACACAATTAGAGTTTTTCAGCAGCCTGCTAGAACTCACAGTCAGGCAGTGCTCTACCAACTGAGCTACGCGCCTAATTTTCCACAACGTCACCTTTCTTACCTGAAATGGTGCCCCCGGCAGGACTTGAACCTACGACCCTCTGCTTCGAAGGCAGATGCTCTATCCAACTGAGCTACGGGAGCCCATCGACACAGTTACAAACGCACAAGATATTAACATGCCCCTGTTGCAGAATTATATCTTCATGCATGAATCGGGGTATGCTTCTTTAGCGTTGGGAGCACCCTGATCGATTTTCCTACCCTCTGCTCCGCTAGACGCAGTTCGCACACACTCTGTAGATTCAGCCAAAACTCTGCGCTGGTCCCAAAGAAATGGCCCAGCCGTAGGGCGGTATCGCCAGTAATAGCGCGTTGGCCGTTCAGAATCTCTGTAATGCGGTTGGTGGGCACCTTTAGCTGGCGCGCCAATTCAGCCGCGCTCATATTGAGAGCTTTCAGTTCTTCGGCCAAGTGCTCGCCTGGATGTATAGCGGTTAGTGGCATAAAGCCTCTCCTAATCAATGATAGTCAACAATCTCCACTTTGGTTGGCCCGGGCGACTGTTCTGGCCATTCGAAGCACACACGCCACTGATCGTTAATCCGTGCGCTGTACTGGCCTTTGCGGTGTCCCTTCAGCACTTCGAAACGGTTGCCGGGCAATGCAGCCAGATCGTTCAATGAAGTGGCGGCTTCAAGACGAATCGAGCTTCAACCTCGAGGTACGTTCAATACCGGAAAACGCTTTGACTCGCTTTCCCATCGCGAAGTCTCTGGTGCGCCTATCCCGATAGCTGAGAACCACAAATCAAGCTTAAGCCATTCTTACGCGCGTTACGTCAAGCATAACGCCACGCGCTCGGCGTCTACAACGGCAAAATTGCCGTCGGCTTCCATCTTGAGCGCCTCTACTCGCGTTCGAGCTATGATTCCATGAGGGGCCAATCTGCTTCGTGCCGCTCTGGCCCGTTCGAAAACGCCGCTTATTTCGGATTAAATAGAATTGTGTGACCAGCGGCGAATGATGTATTGCGACCTCGCGGCACAGCATGCTAAATGTTCCCAACAATAACCGTCGCGTGGCGCGAACTTTGAAGTGTCCCGTGTAGCAGAAACGCCGCCACGCGTCGAGAGGAAGACTGGGGCTTGTGATTTCGCGCTAAAACCGCGGGGTAATCGGCGCTTTTGGCTGTTAGAGAGGATGCTGTTGAATGGCTGAATTGTTTCAAGTACGACACCACACGGGTCGCTTGAAATAACGAAGGCCCTACTTAGATCCAAATGCGTGAGAAGGCACGGCACCACGGTTGATGGGCGCCGCGAGGGAGTTAGGTGCGCATGAACTCCCGGCGGCAACAAAAGATGACCCCGCGCTAAAACGCATTCGTTTTAGCTGCCGATTTCCTAGTAAGGCATGGTTCCCGTCAGGAGGACTTTCCTGATGGGAAAAACCCCGCGACCAAAAACAACTCGTCTTCCCGAAAAGCTTCGCAAGATTCGTACTTCTCTCGGACTCTCGCAGAACGAACTCATAAGGCGTCTGGGACTGACCGCAGAACTCTTTCAAGCCAGCATCTCCGGCTATGAGCTTGGCACGCGTAAGCCAGCCCTGCCCATCCTCTTGAAATATGGACAGGTCGCTGGGGTATGTCTGGACGTTTTGATTAACGACGAGTTGAACCTGCCCGAGAAGCTGCCGAGCGCACCGAATCATCAAGAGTCTATTGGTGTGCGGGGTTCAACGTCGCCGCACACCGCTCGCGATCTAATTACTTCATTGGCTGCTCATCTTGAAGATGGCCTGTTAACGATCGATCACACTGGACGCATCACTTTCGTCAACGAGCCCGCGAGCGCGATTAGTGGTTACCAAGAGGACGAAATTGTCGGGCAGCCTCTCGCCGAACTGTTTCCGGGCGTTGGAGAAGACGGGCGAAGTCATCCGGTTGCGCTTCCCCTCCAATCGAGGGGAACTGTCACCTATCACTCAAAGCCGCGCGGGAAAGAGATTGAGCTTACTATCATTCCCGTAGGGCATTCCGTCGAAGCAAGTGGCCCTGTCGTGCACGCAGTTATCGTGCTACGAGGTATGAGTACGGCGAGCGAGTTAGTGGGAGACCATCCGCGGGCCGCGCGAATGCGGCTCATGGGCCAATTAACCATGGGAATCGCACACGACTTCAACAACGCTCTGACCTCGATAATCTGCAACACTCAGCTAGTCGGCGAGATCTTCGAACGGCTTGCGGATGCAAACGGACAGACTCCCACACTTGTTGCACGAGAGCGAGCGCGTGCGCACAGATACTTGGATGATATTACGAAGGTCTCACGAAAGGCAGCGACGTTTATTCGCACCCTCCTCGCGTACGCGCGCCAACAACAACTTGCCAGAGAGCCGATCGATCTCAACGAAGCAGTCGCCGACACCATGTACCTGACACGCAAACTTCTCGGGGAGCGAGTCGTTGCGAGTTTTCGAGCCGGCAAAACTCTTTCGTTGATCTATGCTGAGCGCTCGCAAATAGACCAAGTGCTCTGGAATCTCCTTGTCAACGCCAGGGACGCGATGCCAGACGGCGGCGAGTTGCTGGTAGAAACTGCCTTCATCACGCTCGACCAATCGTTCACGGCCACGCGCGAGTGGGCCAGACCCGGCGACTTCGTGCGTTTGAGCGTTTCGGACACCGGGATCGGAATGAACCAAGAGACTCGTAAGAAGATCTTCGATCCCTTCTTTTCGACAAAGGCGGAAGGCCAAGGCACTGGGTTGGGACTCGCGACGGTTTACGGTATTGTCAAGCAGCACAACGGCTACATCGACGTGCAAAGCGAATCCGGTAACGGAACTCGGTTCGACATCTACCTGCCACTTGCGAAAACACACCAACGCCCACTAGCATCGCACTCTACTGGCTCCGCGCGGGCCACATCAGAGCATTCAACACGGAAAAGCCTGATCATCGTTGCCGAAGACGATGAGAACGTGCGGGTGTTGCTTAAGCGCATTATTTCTCGCAGCGCCGGTCGCGTGATTACAGTTAACGCTGGCGATAAAGCTCTCAGACTATTCAAGAGACTTACACGACAGGGGAACACAATCGATCTCGTCATCCTGGACGTCGGCTTGCCCGGAATGGATGGACAAACGGTCTGTCAAGAGATTCACGCTATCGACGCGGAAGTGCCAGTGCTGCTGACGAGTGGTTATGGAATTCCTTTTAAGCAGGAGCAATCTATTACTGAAGAGGGCTATGAATTCCTCGCCAAGCCCTTTGATGGAGAGCAATTGCTGGCGCGAATTGACCAGATGTTACAGAAAGGCGAGAACTCCGACTTAACTTGACTCGTTTTCCTGAAGCTGATTTGGTGATTTCTATCCATCCACTTCCTGCTCTTCCCCATCGGAGAACTTTGCGTAAACTGTTGTCCCGCGCTCCTCTCGGCTCTCGCGGTCGTCTTCTCCGCCTTTCAGCATTCGGAACATAGAACGATAGCTGACGCCGAGAATCCGGCTGGCGGCGGCTTTGTTTCCGCCCGTATGTGCCAAGACCTTCTCTATGTATTTACGAGTAGCTTCCCTGAGCGGCAGAAACCCTTCCGAGGTGTTAGTCGGAAGCTCTGCTTCCGCGTCTTCCGAGGTAGAAGGAAGATGCCGCATCCGCTTTGGAAGATCCCGGAGCTCGACCACCCCATCGCAGGTCTTGGCGGCTGTCGTGATCGCATTCTCCAATTCGCGGACGTTTCCAGGCCAGTCGTAATTACAAAGAGCGTTTATTACCGGCTCTGAAAAACGAACCGCCCTGCCAGTGCAAGCCGCGAAATGCTCCACCAGAGGAAGAATGTCTTCGGCCCGTTCTTTCAGTGAAGGGATCTCAATGATGTAGGAATTTAGTCGATAGAAGAGATCCACACGAAAACGTCCGTCATCTACTTCCTGATAAATATCCCGATTTGTGGCGGCAATCACTCTAACATCTATCTTGTTCACGTTGTTCGAGCCAACCTTGCGGACCTCTCCTTCTTGTAACGCCCTGAGCAGTTTGACCTGAAACATCGGTAGCGTCTCCGTAGCCTCTTCGAGAAGGCCTTTGCGGTCATGATTCGCTCCGGTGAAAGCTCCGCGCACATGGCCAAATAGTTCCGATTCAATTAACTGTGCCGAGATCGCTCCACAGTTGACGGTCACAAACGGATTTGCTGCGCGTGAACTGAGCCGGTGCAGTTCCCGCGCGATAACCTCTTTGCCCGTTCCTGTGGGGCCCCCGATAAGCACCGGAATATCTGTCTTAGCAACTCGTTGTAATTGCACGCCTAGCTCGATCATCCGAGCGCTTCGCGCTACGAGCCCTTCTTCGGCGGGCGGCGTAAGGGGTAAAGGCCGCTGCAACTCCCTTTGTTCGAGTCGTGCCAAACACCGCTCGATCTGCTCGCGCACCTCTGGGATCGTGAACGGCTTGGGAAGATAGTTAAGCGCGCCGGAGGTCATCGCCAGGATGGCCTCGTTGTAAGAACCTTGGCCGGTGATCATCACAACAGAGGCGCCGGCTGCTTTCTTAGTTAAACCTTGCAGTATGCTGATTCCGTCGCCATCCGGGAGACACTTGTCGAGAAAGATCAGCGTCCAGGACTGCGTCTCCAGCAGATCCTTGGCGCGCTTGGCTGATTCAGCTTCGCGGACCATCCATCCAGACTCTTCAAGCACTCCGGAGATCACACGTCTGACTTCAGGCTCATCATCGACGACCAGAGCGCACAATGGGAATTCACTAAAGGTGTTAGTGCGAGGCGTGACACCTTCTCGCATTAGAGTTTCCTCCTGTTTAAGACAGTTGTTAATTAGAGCGCATCCGACGATAGCGAAGCGCGATAGAGCGCACGTAGCTCCGGGTTTCAGGATACGGAGGGATGCCCCCGGTTCGTAGCCGGCGCGGATTGATGACCCGGCCGTTAGGTAGAATGAAGCAACGACCCTGGGAATAGGCGTCAACTGCGCCCTCACCAGCATTATAGCCGGCTAAGGCTAGAGCTACATTACCATCAAATTTATCAAGCAGCCAAACAAAATATTCGATGCCACCCCGCACCGACTCCGCAATATCATGAGGATTGCGCACGCCGAAACGCGCCGCTGTTCCGGGCATAAGTTGCATTGGCCCACGCGCGCCTTTAGGACTAACTGCGCGCACCTTGCCACCTGATTCCTGTTCGATCAAGGCATAGATCAAAAGCGGATCGATGCCGTATTTGGCAGTTTCCCGCCGCACCGCTTCGTTGAGCGAAGGGTTCAGAACCAATGAGCGGCCAACGGGAGCGCCCTGCGAAACAGCGACGGTTGAAGAAGTTGCCGGCTTCGCTAACGACACCTCGATCGGAAAATCAGCATCAGTGATCCTAAGTCCCTGACTGCGGCCATCCGGAACACACGCGCCCAAGCAGCACATGCCAAGGATGATGTGAAAAACAATTCGGTCGCCTGGAACATACATAGAGCGGCAGCCACCTCCGACCTGTTGCCCTTTAGCAACTCCTTAGCCAAGGAAACCCTCACGTTTTCCTCCTCGGACCACTCAGCACTAAGCCACAATGTCCTACTCACCCGGAACCACCACCAAGACGTATTGACGTTTTGTCCTAGTCCGAATCCATCGCAAACGCAAAAACGGAAGTTCTCACGCTGATGAAGCTCCGGCACGAAATGTGCTCTTGTGCTCTCCGCGCCGAATCGGGCCATGCGGTTTAGAAAATCAAAGAGGCTCGGCAGCGCGATAGCAGTAATACAGATCAGTAGACGATTGAAGGAGTGAATGACTAATTAACTTTATGCTTCTCCAGACCGCGTGGGCTTCATACTTCTTAGCCCTGGTCCTTTGCGATTCCGAAGCGAACGTCTTTACTCGTTAATCAGTTTCAAAACTCAGGGATTAAGAGATGGCAAAAAGAGCAAAAGCTCGAGGGTGTTCGTGTGTCTGCAAGCTGGCGCAAGCGTCGCTGGTGGCTCAGAGCCGGAGGTCTAACGTGAACGGTCCAGTCGGATTCTCGCTGGTCGAACTGCTCATCGTTTGCGCAATTATAAGCATCGTAGCGGCCGTGGCCATCTCCCAATTCTCAGGTCGCGATCAAGCAGGCCGTCTCGCGCGAGACTGCGCCCGCCGCCTTCGAGAACGCCGTGCGGCCGCCATACGCCTTAACGCGCTCACACAGCCAACACTCTTAGAAAACTACCGGCAGCCACCTATCTCCATCGACTTCGCGGATCTCTCCACGACCAGATCCCTGCAACTCGAAGGCGCAGGTGCAACCAGCTTTAGTCCGCCGTCTGCCGCTGGCGGGCTCGGAACCTGGAGTTACGTTTACCAGGGCGACGAGCTACGACTACCTGCGGGATGGACCATAGCCGCGAACACTCAAGCGCTGGGCGCGATTCCAGCGATCCCGCTGGGAGTGCCGACAACCGTTATTAGTTATACCTCTGATGGACGCCTCGCCAGTCTTCCGTCGGCCCCGAGTTCCACTGATCCAAACGTTGAGAGTCCTTTTCCAGCGATTTATTTCGTGAATGGTTCAGAAGCGCGCGCGGTCGCGGTCCATCCCTCAGGGCAGGTCGAGATTTGGCAATACGACGAAAGTGCGCGGGTGTGGCGCGGCTTTGGTAACCGCACAGTCACTGCGTCAGGGAGCTAATGCCATGCGACGAGTAAAGAGAGAGAACGGTTTCACGCTCATCGAAATTCTCATCGCCACGGCGATCACGGCGATAGTGATGATCGCCGGCACAGCCTTCATCGCGAAATTTGCCAGAACCTCGGCCAGCTTTGCAGAAGACCATGAACTCGAAGAAGGCCGAGGCGCCCTCGCTGGAATACTTCGCAGCGACTTCGACGGAGCCGGTCGTAACCTGACCCGGCCCTCAGCGCCAGGGGCGGGCAAAGAGACAGTTTCTTTTCTACCCGCTCCCGACTACAGCGTTGACACGCCTGGAAGAGCAACAAGATTGACGACTGAAGCCGGCGCCTACCCCAGCACCACCAGCACAAGGGCAATCACAGCAGGCGGAAGCGTTTGGGAATTTACTCCCTCTTCCTCGGTCTGCCGTAATTGTTGGACCACTCTTTATGGCAGCGATGGCTCAGCAAGATCGCTCGCAGTTGATTCTCTTGCCCCAGCCCCCTCAGCGATCGTCATCTATGAAAATGGCTCCTACGCCGCAACGTCTTTCGGCGCAGGAGTCACGATCGCTCCTCATATTCCCGGCGATACATACCAACTCAGAGTAGAGCTTCCATCGAGCACCGATACCGGGACCGTGCTTCGGTACTACCGGATCCGCAGTAGTGTCAGATCACTTCTCTACACCAGCACGAACGGCATACCAGCCTATCCGCAGTATCTGGGCGCCTATGCGTCAGACTCCGGTTCGGCCATTACCAATACAAGTGTCACGGGCGCACCTATCGTCAACCGCATCGAGAACATTACCGATTTTGCACAGATGCCGATGGACGGCGGAGTCAGATTAAGCGGCCCCATCACAATTGGTGCAGGAGGAAGTAGCGCCACCGTCCTTAGCGGCGACTCCACAATTGATCCCGTTTCAACCATCACCCCGTTTTCATCTACCGATACAGACGTAACCGTGAAGCTTCCAATTCGCGGGTCCTTCATGACCGGCGACTACGTGCTGCTACTCGATTTCACCGGAACGCCGGGAAGCGCGCTCTGCCAGGTTACCAACGCTAACACGCAGACGCACACAGTTGTTTTGACGCTAACGCGAGTCAGAGAAGGAAGCAAAGCGTGGAGCCGTTTGTGGTCCACCGATGTCGAACACGACCGGACTTTCGCTCAGGGTAGCCAACTCGTTCGTCTAGCACCGCCTGTGACCTACACGATCGCTGAGGATGGTCGCCTGGTGCGTATGGAAGGCGCAAGAACTTCGACTGTGGCCTTCAACACCCGCAACTTACTGTTCACCGAGCAGACCGCTCCCACAGGTCGCAGCTACGCGATCTCGGCAACGCTGGCGGCGGAAGGCATTGAAACCAACGACACCCAGGCAGCAGAAACCCGCGCGACGATCGAATATCTCTCGACGCCGCGCGCACTCAACCTTGGCTCAAACCAGCTCAATTGATTAGTGAGGAGCAGTCATGAAGAGACTTCTATTTCGTCGCGAACAGCCAATTGAGGAAAGCCCCTGCGGACTTGCCTTCGACGAGGAAAAGAATGATGTCGTAATAGCCGAATATGCGTCCGATGGTGGTTTCGAAATCCACCGAGTGCCGGCAGATGAACGTCGAGCCGTCAACATTGACACAAGTGATGTCCGCACCTCCGTATTGGGATGGAACGCCCACACGAGCCTTGCACAATTGCCGGTTACGGCTGAATCAACCGATGAAGAGATACTTCGTTCAATTATAGAAGCGGCCCAAACCGACCCGAACGCCGCAGCTTTTAACTTCACCTACTCGCGCACGCCCGATCGTTTGCTGACTCTGACGCAAGCTGAAACTGCCGATATTGCCGACACGCTAAGGAAAGCGAACGCCTGGTTGGACACCCAGCGCGCCACTCACCTTAAGCAAGAGGACCGTGCCCGCATTCGTTTGGAGACGCGCACTCGCTGCAATATGCGCCTCTGGTTAAGTAGCGGCGTAGATGTCGACACAGGCAACACCGCGTTTCTAACCGTCGGAGCAGGCGGATATGCGATGGGACTCTGGAGCCCTCACAGCGGATATATCTACGAGACTGAGGAACGCTTTGAACGCGGCGCGAGCTTGGAAATGATCGCCGCTCATACCCGCGACGTGCTGATCAAATTCATCGCTCCCTCAAGCCTCGCACAACTCGGACTCGATTTCGTCGGGAGAGTCGTCGTCTCTGCCGTCCCGGCGCTCGAAGACCATCTTTTCCAGCTCTTGCGTGAAGCCCCGGAACTGCACCACGCCTTAATCGAAGCCATTAGGTTCAACTATTCGACAGATCGCGCGACCGAAGGAGATGAACTGGACTACGCGACGGCGCTTGCGCTGGGGGCGCTTATTGAAACGGAATTACCCAGCCCCGTCGATCTAAGCGTTACTCCGCAGGAACAACTCGAGCAGTTTTCAGAGTCGCACAAGATTATTGAAGTGGCCCAGGTGCAAAAGATAGCGCGCAAGGCGCGCCTTGCGATGGCCGCACCTGTAATCGTCATAGCTGCATTTCTCGCCACGACATGGTTTCAGAATCGAGCCGAGACCCTGAGGATCAGCAGCAACATCGAGACTGAAAAACAAACGACTGCACAACTGAGGCAGGCCACCGAGGATTACGAGTCTTCAAAGAAGAATTTCGGAATGTTCAGAAGCCTGCTAGACAATTTGATCTCTCTCAGGCAGCGTCAACCGGCAACCCATCAACTGCTCAGAGATCTCGACATTCGCTGGCCCCGCGACGCGAGTTGGTACGTGGCCGAGGTCAACGTCAAAGGCACAAACGTCGAGATCAAAGGCCGAACGCGCAACGAACAAGCGATCACCGCCTTTGCCAAAACGTTGGAGTTTTCCGATGGTCTCTTCACCAATATTCTTACTAACAACAATGTTGCCGGCACCTCGCTGACAGGCACATCCGCCACGGCTATGCCTCAGTCTTCTAACGTGACCGAGTTTACCGTGCGCGCCAATTACTCGCCGATGAAAACGCCGGGACAAGTTGGTCCCACGGCAACACAAGCACCGGCCGCAACCATGCCGAGCGCGCCCGCCCCGACTCCAACCCCGGTAGCGCCGGCTCAAATCGTCGCTCCACAGCCGCCGTTTGCGAACGGAGCTAACACCCGGCCAATGAATGGAACACAAAGATGAGCAGAAAACCCAACATCAAAAAATCGCGGGCAAAGAAGAGCGGTCTCAGCTCACTCGCTGGCCTCAAAGACAAAGCAATCAAGGCAGCGATTCTTATGGGACCGAAAAAGACTCTCATCTATTCGAGTCTATTCGCTGCTGCTTTAGGCGCGCTTCTTTACTGGCAGTTCCTGTCGCCAATGATCTCAGCCAAAGATCAGTTAAGTTCGGAGCTGCACGGCTTGCACAAACAGAACGCGATCGCGCGAATGATGCAGGAGACGCGTCCGCAATTTCTGGACGAGTTCCGACGTGTGATCAGTAACTACAGCACTGCGCGTGAGCTTTTGCCTGCGGAAGCAGAAGTCTCCAACGTGATGGCCGCGATTCAAGATCTAGCCCATCGAAATAATGTTCGTGTCACAGTCTTTGACGCGAGCAAACCGGGAGTGAAATCCGCCAGCGTTCCATCAACCGTAGCCTCAGCTTCGAATCAACCTACCGAATCGAGCAATCAACAACCGACCGCGACGCAGCAAGTCGCGCTTAACGAACGGCGCATACCGGCGCAGATCGTCGGCACCCACTCGGGCGTAGCAAGCTTCATTCGCGACGTAGCGCAATACCCCAGGATCATTTACGTGAGCGATATCACGATCACCGCGCTCAACACGCAGGAGAGCGTCAACATGACGCTAGTCACCTATGACGCTCCCTCGGCAGGGCTCCTGCCGCCAATCCCCGTCGAATTGCAACAAGAGTTCCAGAAAGCGCAAAGCGCTCGCGCCAATACCAAGTAACCCTGAAGGAGATAACTACACCCATGATTCAAAAGATGCCCCGGAAGATGACCCCCAACCCGATACCTGTTAAGTCGGTAATAGGCCGCGCGAGCAACATGATCGTGCTGGCAGTGATCTTCGCACTCACAGCTTCTCTCACCGTCAGCCTGCGCCTTGTGTTCGACAAGGGGACAAGCGCTGAGATCACATCAGCTGAACTTGAGCAGGTCCATCGCGAAGCGCAGGCGGCTATTCCTCGTCTCCCGGCAGATACAGAGGACCGGCTCGCTGCGGCGCTCTATCCACAACTCGCGCCGATCGCAAACATCTCCGATCCGTTCGTTGACCGCGCTGGAGTTGCGAGTCTGAACGGAGCGGGAAATGTCTCGCCGTTGATGGTGAGAACGCGCGGCACGACGATAAACAATCAAATAGTCTCGGAGATTCCAGCGACGCCAGCCGTGCCAACACTACTCGCGCGGTTGAAATCATGGCAGCAATCGGTAAAAGCAGCAGTTAATACCCGCCAATACCCACCACCGATTACGACTGCCTACCTTCAAACCGAGATCGCCCCCACCGGAAGGATCGATACCGCAGGACGACGCGGTGCCTGGTTCTACATCGCCTCTGAGAAGCGAACACTTGCGGCCACTGTGGGCGCCAAGTTCTATGACGCGATGCTCGTGAGCATTGGCTCCGAAGGGGTCGTCTTTCGCCTCCAGAACGGAACGACCAAGACAATTGAATGGGATCGCGAAGAAGACTTTGCGAGCACAGCCGCCACTGCCGCGAAAAGCAACGAGCAGCAGGCTCAGCCGACTCAATCGCCCGCAGTAAAGACGATCGGTGAAGAACAAAACAGTAACAGGCAACAGAATTCGTCATCGGGCACCAGCAGCCTTCGCACATCACCGCAACCGGACCAACCGTCCATCCAGACAGGCGGCGAATTTGAACTTCTTCAGGATGCGGTGCGCGCACGTTATCCCAAGAGAAAGCCCGTTTCGGAGACAGCAAGAACAGAGGCGCTAAGGTTTCGTCCAGCAGTTGAGCGGGCGCATGCGCGAGTTGAATTCCTACAACCTGTGTACGCAGAAGGCGAGCCTCGGACGATCCCTGCAATCACCAAAGCATCTTATCGTGACGAGACTTCGGTCTCTCCGCTTACAACGCAACCACTTCTCGAACTCCCCGAAAATGTAAGTACAGCTAACCTGAAAGACGATGACTATGAGCTGAATGCGCCGACGAGTAGTCCGTCACCGAGTCCAACCCCTTCACCGGTTCGCGAAACTACGGTCGCTCCAACTCCTGAACCATCGACGGCCACTCTTGCGCGCACCACGGCTCCAACAGAGCCAAACGGCGAGACCAGACCACAACCAGCACGCGGAAGTCTGTGCGACCCGCAGTTCCGCGGCGACAACATCACGATCACTAACGAAAGCAACCGGCCCATTACGCTTCTGAGCTTTGTCAATAAATTAAACGAGGCTTATGGGGCCAATATCGTGCTCGATTACGACGTGCAGGATGTACCCGTCCGAGTAAACATTACTGACGCGCCGTGGACTTCCGTATTGCGCACGCTGCTCGATTTGAACGATCTCGACCTGGTGTGCCTCGACGGCCGCATAGTTCAGATCGCCAAACGCAGCAAGATCGCGCAGATGGAAGACGGTCGCCGGAAGATGGCGCCGCTTGTCCGTGAAGTCTTCAAACTGCGTTATCTGCAACCAACCGCGGGAGGGCGCGTCAACCTCGCCGGCGTTACGCAATCTTCTGCCGGAGCGACAATTCAAAGCATCGAGGATGCGATTCGCGCCATTCTCAAAGCAGGCGGCGATACACGTGGCGAGGCTCGAAGAGTTCCCGGACGAAACGAGATCTTCGTCGCCGCCACCCGTGAGCAGATGGCCGAGATTCGCGATCTGATCGCGCGCGTTGACCGGCCCGGATACCAAGTCCTGATCAAAGCGCTCGTGTACACCGCCAATGAGAACCGACTGCGCGATATTGGCTCTCAACTCTCGCTCATCGTTGGCAACGGTGGGCAAACCAACCTCGGCGGATTCACAACTTTGCCTCGTAGCAGTCAAAACGGTAATGGCAGCGGCAATGCAAGTGGAAACGGCACCGCAAATGGCAACGGGAGTAGCAACAATTTTGGATTGAATCCAGGAGGCGTACCGAGCCTAGGCGATGGCTTCCGACAACCCACAGGATCACTAGGTGGCGCCAGCCCGCTCGGCACGTTCGGCGTCTCCGGCGTTTTCGGCACCGCTCAGGTTGCCTATCAACTCACACTCGCCCAGCAGCGCGGCGTCATCAATATTCAGTCGCGACCCTTCGGCATCGTCTCTGATGGAGACACATTCGATCTAGTGGCGGGTACGCAGATTCCCGTCGTGACAACCACCATCGCGGGCGGCGCGCCTTTCCAATCAGGAAACGTGCAGTTCATCGAAGCCAGCCGGATTGCCCGCATCACGCCGCAAGTCGCAGAAACTGAGGACGGCAAACCCGGCTTCGTCACCCTCCAGATCCAATTGGAAAACAATTCAGTCGACACAAGCTTGGGAACCTTCAACGGCGTGCCTGGCGTCAATCGCCAGAGTCTGCAAACGGTAATGCGCCTGCGCAACGGTGAAACCGCAATTGTTGGCGGACTCGCTGCCGATACCGTCTCAAACGCTACCAGCAAAGTGCCGGGTATTGGAGACGTTCCGATTATCGGCAATCTCTTTAAGCGAAGAACGAACCAAGAAAATCGCGATCGTCTCTACTTCGCAATCACGGTCGAGGTGATTTCACAAGAATCGCCGCTCATCAATGTGCCGGCGCCCTCAGATGCGATGACCACGCCTCCGCCGCCACCACGAGCGCAACGTCCCAGCCCATTCCAGAAGAGATAACGGAAGAGGTATAGACCGATGAACCAAGAAGTTTCTACAGCTCACGAAACTACCGACCGGCAGCAATCGCCATCCGAAGCATTGATACGGGAGCGGGTCTATGGACACGAGCAGTTGATGGATCTGGCCACCAGACTGCCGCGCCACGTCGCCGAAGAGAACGAGGCCATCTTGCTCGATATCATCGGTTCCGATGCGTACATCATCGGCATTACGGACCCGTCGAACTTCATCGCTATTCGGAATGTCGCGCGCGCCTTGCGTGTAGGAACTAAAGACCTCCGCGTGAAACTGATCCGGAAGGAGAGGCTGAGAACGCTTCACTCAATTGCCTATGGCTTAAACGACCTGGCGATCCAGCCCCATGAGGCGGTCGAAGTAGAAGAAGGAGATTACTCGGACGCGAGCGCGGCGCGCGATACGGTCTCATGGAACGTCATTGATCCTGGAGCCGAAGCCGCAGCCAAGGCGAGAGCGGTCGCAGACGATCGGGAAGAAGAACTGGACCGGGGAGTCGGCGACATTCGCGCCAACGCCGAGCACGTGGTCCTGGAAGCCGCTCGTCGCGGCGCAAGCGACATCCATTTCGAGCCAGGGCCGGAGGTTGGGCGCATCCGCTTCCGCATCGACGGCGTGATGTATGAATACGCCCCCGACGTGCCAGCCGCTCGTATGGAGAACCTGATCAACGCTTACGCGGACATGGCCGGCGTCAACGCCTACCTGCTGCCCCATGAGCCGTGCGACGCGGCGATTACCATCAGACTTGAAACTGCCCCAGGAAAAAAAATCAAGACGACGATCAGGTTTGCTAGTTGCCCGGCGCTGTTCGGCGTGGATCTAACGCTGCGACTCAATCTCACCAAGTTTCGCAACTTCGATCAGATTGGTTATGAACAACCACAGCTCGAACGAATCTATGAAGGGTTGAAACACCGCAAAGGGGTCATCCTGGTCACCGGCGAAACCGGCAGCGGCAAGTCGAACAGCCTCGAAGCATTCATCCGCCGCGTCGAGGCCGGTGATACTCGTAAAGTCATCCAGCCCTGCGACCCAGTGGAATTCCCCAATCCGAAACGAACCCAAATTCCCATTCAAAACCAAGTTACATGGGCCAAGGCTCTCAAGTCGTCGCTCAGGAAAGATCCGAATATTTTCAGTCCGGGTGAATTTCGAGATACCGATGAAGCCCGCTTCGTTTACCGCGCAGCAGATACCGGCCACCTCGTGCTCACCACCGTGCATACGAATGATGTGGCCGCCACGTTTGGTCGCCTGCGCGACCTCGGCATTGAAAGCTACAAGCTGGGACGGCTGACCAAGCTCATTGTCTCTCAGGAGTTGGTTAGAAAACTCTGCCCGCACTGTAAGGAACCAGATCCCGACGCGCCCTTTATCGCCCAGCGCTTGGTAGAAGTCATCTTCCCTGATCGTGAAGATTTGAAAGAAGCGATCAAGAAAGCCGAAGGCGAATCACCATTCTTCGCGGCCATCGGTTGCCGG
>WNFC01002181.1_pt1 | contig 20996 bp, 21 predicted proteins | sample 5400541 | NCBI WGS metagenome assembly WNFC01 (sample SAMN13153342, study PRJNA577476) | soil metagenome | isolation source: 120 cm saprolite under Douglas fir tree site 2 hole 2 replicate 1 | place: USA:California | collected 2015-04-18
CACACGTCGCCCAGCAGCGTGAAGGCAAGATCTGCTTGATCGCTCAAGACGTCGGCCGAGAGGGTGAGGAAGTCGTCCCCGGCGCTCGCGCTGAGCGTGCCTCCCGCGCCTTCGATCTGCGAGGCGATCTGCTCGGCCGTCCGGGTTGTGGTCCCCTTGCTCAGCAGCTCGGCGACGAGACCGGCCAGCCCTTCCTTACCCGCCGGTGCGGCCAGCTCCCCAGCGCGGAAGCTAAGCGTGACGGACAGCACCGGCTCCTCGTGGTTCTCCACCAGCACCAGCGTCGTCCCGTTCGGCAATATCGACTCCTGGAAGAGCGGGAATCCCACGGGCCGGAGCCGGGCGGGTCGCGGAGGACGTGAGGGGAAGGACTCCTGCCCCGACAGTCGGACGCTCGGACTCGCCGACAGCAGCACGGCGGCAGTCAAGCCGCCGATCAGGTACGCGACGCTCCCCCGCCTCATGGGGTACCTCCACGCTCCGCGGCTGCCATCGCCTTCACGATGATGACCACAGCATTTGCGGGATCGAGGTACTTGGTGGCGACACGGCGGATATCCTCGCTCGTGACCTCCAGGTAGCGGTTGAGGTCGGCGTTGATGTCGGCCACCGAGTGGTGGAACATGTCATAATGATGGAGCTCCTCGGCCTTGGAGAGCGCGGTCTCGCGGTTGGCGATGAACTGCGCGCGGAAGGTGTTCTTGGCCTTGGCGAGCTCTTCCGCACTCACGCCGTGCGCGCGGATCGAGTCCACCTGGGCCGCGAGCAAGCTGTCGAGATGGTTCACGTCCACGCCCTGGTTGGCGATGCCCAGCACCACGCTGACTCCGGGGCCGCGATGTTCGCCGACGATCAGCGATTGTGTGCCGAGTGCGGCCTTTTCGCGACGGACGATTGCCACGTTGAGCCGCGAGCTCTCCCCCTGACCGAGGATGATGTTCAGAAGCTCGAGGGCAGGCGTGTCCGGGTTGTCGTGGGGGGGGATCCGGTAGATTCGCAGGCTGGCCGGCAGGTTGGCGTGCTCGTCCGTCACCTCGCGGTGCGCCGGGCCCGGCGCGAGCTTCCAGTCGCACGTCACCGGCGCCGCAGCGGCGTGGCTCGGGATGCCCGCATAGTACTGGTTCACGAGGCGCCGCAGCTCGGCTGGACGGAAATCGCCGACCACGACCAGGGTAGCGTTGTTCGGGGCGTAATAGGTCTCGAAGAACGCCTGGACGTCGCCGAGCTTGGCCGCGTCGAGGTCCGCCATCGAGCCGATCACCGTGTGTGCATACGCGAAGCAGGCGCCGCTGTCGAAGGGCGTTGTGAGACCGTCGCTGAACGCCCGGGCGTACGGTTGGTTGTCCACGCGCAGGCGCCGCTCTTCCTTCACCGCTTCGCGCTGGTTGTGGAAGTTCGAATCGGAGATGGCCAGGGAGCGCATGCGGTCCGCTTCGAGCCACAGCGCGAGGTTGAGCCGGTTGGAGGGCACGACCTCCCAGAAATTGGTCCGGTCCTCGGTCGTACTCCCGTTCACCTCGCCGCCAGCGCGCTGGATCAGCTGGAAGTGTTCCGCCTTCTTCACATGCGCGGAACCTTGAAACATCATGTGTTCGAAGAGGTGGGCGAACCCCGAATGCCCGGGCCGCTCGTTGCGCGAGCCAGTGTTGTACCACACATCCACCGTGACGATCGGCGTCGCGTGGGCCTCGGAGTAGATCACCCGCAGACCGTTGGGGAGCGTGAAAGTCTCGTAGCTGATCCGGCCGGCCTGGGCGAGAAGCCCGCTCGGGGCCGGAGCGGCTGCGACAAGGGCGACACTGAGCATCAGGTAGCGCCGCAGACCACAGCTGTGCATGAGCGAAGCGCTCCGTGTGAGAGTGTGGCGGCTGCGGGTCATAGCCCGCCCGAGCGCAGGACTGGCCCGGTCCCCGCTAGCTCGAAGTCGAAGCGGTGGTCGAGGCTCTCGCCTTTTACCACGCGCCATGGGTGGGTGCGCGTCACGTACAGGCGGAAATCGGCCCCGCGCAGCGGCACCGTGGCAAAGTGTCCCGCGGGCACCGTGACAGAATCGGCCGGCTCGGCGACGAGCCTGAGCGTGGTGAGGGAATCCCCGAACTCGCTGTAGGCGGCCGTGACGAGCGAGTCTCCCGGAGACGCGTTCGCGACCGGCGCTGCGAGCAGGCCGTAATCCGACCACACCGCACCTACGGGAAGCCGTACCCTCACGGGAATGACGTGAAGCGTGCCGTGCCGGGTTCGCACCCGACGCCGGCCCACCACCACACCCCGCCTCACGTCAAGGTCGTGCTCCACCAGGGTCGTGTCGTTTCCCGGCGCGAAGTATTCAATCCGGTGAAACGACGAGATCGGCTCGCCGCTGCGCCGGTTGAGAGTCACTCGCAGGCTCTCGGCCTCGGCTGGGCGCAGCTCCGAGACCGCGGTGAACACGACCATCGGCGGCGTTCCCCCTCCCCCGGCGCCTACCCGATACTCGTATTGCCACACCGCCCAGCCGCGCTCCTGGCCATCGAGGTGAAACACGAATGAATCCCGCGTTTCGGCCAACCTCGCGATGTCGAACCGCAACGGCTTGGCGTCGCCGCGCGGAACGGACGGCGCTGCCTGGGCCACCACGGTGTTAGCGAGTAGGAAACAGAGCCAGCGCATTCGTTTCGAGAATCGCGGTCCGTTGTGGGTCTGTGAGCGGGAGCTCGAGGAATTGGTCGATGTTCTGCCGCAGATCCTTCACGCCGGGACTCGGCCAATCCGTGCCCCACAGCGTGCGGTCGGCGACCTCCGCCAGGCGGGGAAAGTACTGCAGCAGCTTGGCTGGCGGAATCCCCGAGACGTCGAGCCGAACGTTGTGATGTCGCCGCAGGATGAAGAACGCCTCCTCCATGTAGAGCGGTCGGCCACCATGCGCCATGACGATCTGCAGGTCGGGGAAGTCGACCGCGACGTCGTCGAGCTCCATTGGGCGGCCATACTTGTTGCGCGCCCCGGGGAAAATGGAGGTTCCGGTGTGGACCATTACCGGCAGGCCGCGCTCTTCGCAGCGCCGGTAGATCGCGCCGAGGGCGTCCAATCCCGCGGTGTAGGCGTTGGCGGGGAACAGCTGATGCGGGGGATGGATCTTGAGCAGCCGGATGCCGAGGTCGATAAGCCGGTCCACCTCGCCGGCGGGGTCGCGGCTGTCGCGCGGGTGCACGCCGCCGTAGGGGAGCAGCCGCTCGGGATTCGCCCGGGCGTACGTGGCCGCGAACGCGTTCGTCGTGGAGGTGAACCCCATCACGTCGGGACTCACGTAGTTCACCAACCCGACGCGCCACACCCCGGAGTGGTCCATGACGTCGAGCAGGGCCTTCGGGTCGTCCATCATCGCGAGCAGGAAGTCCCAGTGGGCTTCCTTGCCTCTGCGCATCGCCTCCTGGACCTGCGGTTTGAGGTCCCGCCAGGGCTGGATGTGGACGTGAACGTCGGTGACCCGGATCGGCGGCTGCTTCACGCCTCAGGAGCCCCAGGCATAGAACCCCTTGCCGGACTTCTTCCCCAGCTCGCCACGGGCGACCTTGTCGCGCAGGATCCTGGGAGGCGCGTAGTGCGGCTCATGCAGCGTCGCATGCAGGTATTCGGCGATGGCGAGCCGCACGTCGAGGCCGACGAGGTCCGTTAGCTTGAGCGGCCCCATGGGGTGGTTGTATCCGAGTTCCATCGCCTTGTCGATGTCCTCCGCCGACGCGACGCCCTGTTCGAGCATACGCATCGCTTCGAGGCCCAGCACAACGCCCAGGCGACTGGATGCGAATCCCGGCGAGTCCTTCACCACGATCGGCTCTTTGCCCAGTTGCCGAGCGAGGGTGACCGCCCGATCCACCGCCTCAGGCGCGCTGGCTGCGTGCGTCACCACCTCGACCAGCCCCATGGCGTGCACCGGGTTGAAGAAGTGTATCCCAATCACCCGCGTGGGGTCGCCGACGGCGGTCGCGATCTGGCCGATGGAGAGGGACGAAGTGTTCGTCGCGAGCAAGGCGCCCGCGGGCGCCACGCGGTCGATATCGGCGAACAGCTGCCGCTTCACACGCAGGTCTTCGACCACGGCCTCGATCACGACCTCCGCGTTGGCCAGGGCCGGGACGAGATCGGGCTCGGTGCGCAGGCGCCCCCGGACGCGTGTTGCTTCCGCCGTCGTGAGCTTGCCGCGCTTGACGGCGCCGGCGAGGAGGCCGTCGAGTTTACTCCACGCCAAGTCGAGTGCGCCGGGCTTGTTGTCGGTCAGCGTGACGGGGCAACCGGCGAGCGCCGCCGCGTACGCGATACCATGTCCCATCGCGCCGGCGCCGACGACTGTGACACGGGGGAGGGGGGAGGGGGGGGGCGGGGGGCGGGTCACGCCGTACGCACCCCCTCGTCGACTGCCCGCCGGGCCACGTCGGGATAATTGCCGCACAGGCCGTCCACTCCGAGACCAATAAGGCGGCGCATCTCCCACTCGTCGTTGACGGTCCAGGCGAACACGCGGCAGCGCGCTCCGTGGATCGTGTCCACGAGCGCCGTGTCGATCATCTCGTGCTCCTCCCAAAGGATTGTGGCGCCCGTATCCTCGAGCGGCTCGAGCGGCCGGATCGGATAGGAGGAGAGCAGGACCCCACGAGGCAGGGCCGGGCGCGCCATTCCGAGCCGGCTCACGATCCTGTGATCGAAGCCGTGCACCGCGCAGCGTCCCTTGTTGACGCCCTGATCCAGTACGGCGAAGAGCCGGCCGTCGAATTGCGGCGGCAGCGACTTGACCTCCACGAATACCTGCAGCTTCGGATCGATCGCCTCCAGCGCCTGAGCGAGCGTCGGAACGGGCTCGCCGTTGGGCAGGCGGACGGCCCCCAGCTGCGCCGCCGTCGAGCGGGTGATGGACGTCCCGTTCACCGACTCGTCGTGGTGAACGATCAGGGCGCCATCGAGCGTCGCGTGCACGTCCAGCTCCACGGCGTCGGCGCCCCGTGCCGCCGCAGCTCGGAAGGCAGCGAGCGAGTTCTCGTACTCATACCCTGACGCGCCGCGGTGGGCGATGACCAGCGGCTTCACGAGAGCAGCGAATCGGCCTTCTTGGCCTCGATCCAGCCGGGCTCCTTCTCGATATCGTGCACCAGCTGGATATCCTCAGGGCGGGGCAGCACCGTGACGAGATAGTCCTTGTACCGCTCGGCGGAGAACGGGACCCCCTCGACGGTGTGGGGTTGGTGGGCGTACATGCCGATCTTGCGGTTGAACTGGAGCTCAGGAACCTTGAGCTGCCGCTCCCGCTCCGGAATGAACATGTTCAGCCGGTCCACCAGCTTGGCGATTTCTTGGCGGTAGAGCCCGCGAGACATCTCGTTGAGGTGGGATTTGTCTGGCTCGACGGGGTTCTCACGCTCGTCGTAGCGGCCCTTCAGCCCCCACACATAGGCCCAGTGCGCTGACGAGGAGTTGTCGGTGCCGAACAGGTCGAAGGCCGTGGGGATCCACTTATAGAAGAAGCGTTGGATCACCTCGGGGGGCATCTTCCCGGCCTTCACGATCCGCAGCAGGCCGTTGTTGCCGGTGCCGAGGTGGAAGGATTCCTCCTTGAGCATCGGCCCCATGGAGCGTGACAGCGGGTCGAACCCGGAGACCGACAGCATCTTGAGCTGGAACTTGCCGTCGCGATCGATGAACTGCGTGTAGGTGAAGAAGTCGAGCCAATTATCGACAATCTCGTTGAAGGAGCCCAGCAGCCGCTCGCCCTCATCAGCGCGGCGCTCGAGGAGTTTGGCCGCCTCGCGCTTGCCCTCGTCGCCGAAGTGCGTGCAGAGCAGGTAGGACATCTGCCAGCCGTGGCGCATCTCCTCGGTCATCACCCGCTGGAGCGACAACAGGTCGTAGTCGCTAGGCGCGTGTTGCAGCAGGTTGCGCTGCTGCTCCACCGAAGCGAATTCGGTGTCACCCTGGTAGACGATGAGGTTCAGCAGGGCGTCGCGGATGCGCTGGTCGGGAATGTGCATCACCGTCGGCCATTTGCGCTGGCCCCGGTAATGACCGAACTCGATGTGCGGCACCTCCGGTTCCCCAAACTTCGCCTCGAACTGGAAACTCCGGAGGTAATCCTGCTCCAGCCCGATCGAGTCCTGCCAGTAGCGGAAGTAGTCGATCCAGTCGTCGAAGTTATGCAGCTTGCGGACCATCAGCGGCTCCTGGTGCTGAGGGACTGCCCGATGCGCTCACGGGCTTCGGGGGTGGCGAACAACTCGTTCTGATGAACGATTTCGAGGTCGAGCATCGCGACGAGCGAGCTCACCTCGCTCAGGTACAGTGCCTCCTTGGCGCGACGAACCGCCTGCTGCGGCTGCGTCGCCCACAAGGCGGCGAGCCGTCTCGCTTCGGTGGCTAGCTCAGCGGCGGGCACGACCCGGTCGAACAGGCCAAGGCGCTCGGCCTCAGCGGCCGGCACCATCCGGGCGCTCCACACCAGCTCCAACGCCTTCGAGGTACTCGTCAACCGGGGCAGGAAGTACGTCCCGCCCCAATCGGGGATGAGTCCCAGCTTGTGGAACACCTGGCCGATCGACGCGGTGTCAGCCGCGAGGCGGTAGTCGCAGGCGAGCGCCAGATTCGCGCCGCCTCCCGCAGCCGCGCCGTTCACTGCCGCCAGCACCGGTTGCGGCGCCGCGCGGATGAGCAGCGCGACGTGCTTGCCCGCCCGTACCAGCGCGGGGCCATCCTTTCCCAACACCGTCAGGTCAGCGCCAGCGCAGAACGCGCGTCCCGCCCCGGTGATCACGACGACACGTACCTGCTCGCTGCCCGTGACCATCTGCAGGGCCGCGACCAGCTCGTCGCACAGCTCGCGGTCGAGCGCGTTGAGCTTGTCGGGACGGCTGAGGGTGACGGTGGCGATGCCACCAGCAATCTCCACTTGCACTCGGTCGTAGGCGGCCATCAGACGCGCTCCACGATCATGGCGATGCCCTGGCCGACGCCGATGCACATGGTCGCGAGACCGTAACGCGCATTCGTGCGGCGTAAAGCGTAGACGAGAGTCGTCAGGATGCGGGCGCCGGTCGCGCCGAGGGGGTGGCCGAGGGCGATGGCCCCGCCGTAAGGGTTCACCTTCGCCGGATCGAGCTTCAGATCCCGGATGCAGGCGATGGCCTGGGCCGCGAACGCCTCGTTCAGCTCGATGAGATCGATCTGGTCGATGGTGAGACCGGCGCGGGCCAACGCCTTGCGCGTTGCGGGAATAGGTCCGAGACCCATACAGCTGGGGTCCACGCCGGCAACGGCCGTGGTCACGATCCTCGCGAGAGGCTGCAATGCGGCTGTGCGATTCTCCGACCCCCCCTCAACGATGAGGAGGGCCGCCGCGCCATCGTTGATGCCGCTGGAGCTCGCGGCCGTGACGGTGCCGTCGGCGCGAAACGCCGGCTTCAGTTTCCCCACTGCTTGCAGCGTGGATCCGGCGCGCGGGTATTCGTCCTTCGCGAAGCTCGACCCATCCCCGAGAGTCACCGGGACAACTTCGTCGGTGAACACGCACTCCCGTAACGCACGCTCGGCGCGTCTTTGGCTCTCGACGGCGTAGGCATCCTGTTCGGCGCGGGAGATGCGGTAGCGCTCGGCCACGACTTCGGCTGTCTCGCCGAGGGAAATCGTCCACTCTTTGCGCAAGCGCGGGTTGGTGAACCGCCACCCGACTGTGGTATCGGCGATGTCGGGTGCTTTCCGGCTCCAGGGCTCACCCGACTTGAGGATCACAGTAGGGGCGCGGGTCATGTTCTCGACCCCGCCGGCGATGAACACGCTGCCTTCGCCCGCCTTGATAGCCTGCGCGGCGCTCGCCGCCGCTTGCAGTCCAGAGCCGCACAGCCGGTTGACCGTTTGTCCCGGGACTTCCACCGGCAGTCCCGCGAGCAACAGCGCCATCCGTGCGACATTGCGGTTGTCTTCGCCGGCCTGGTTGGTACAGCCCAGGATGACGTCGTCGATGGTCGCGGGATCGATCCCGGAGCGCTCGACGACAGCCCGGATCGGGACCGCCGCGAGGTCGTCGGCGCGGATGGCAGCGAGCGAGCCGCCGTGTTTTCCCACTGGGGTCCGGAGCGCGCAGCAGATAAGTGCATCGCGCGGCATTTAGCGACCGACCGTCCGAGAGTCCGACTGTTCGGTGCCTCTCACAGAGCGACCCACACCGTTTTCGTCTCCAGATATCCATCGAGCGCTTCGCGCCCCAGATCGCGGCCGAACCCGCTCGCCTTGAATCCGCCGAACGGCGCGCCCGAGTCGTAGAAGTTGTAGCTGTTGATCCAGATCGTGCCGGCGCGAATTGCCCGGGCGGCGCGGTGCGCCTTCTGGATGTCCTTCGTCCAGATCCCGGCCGCGAGGCCGTACACCGTTTGATTCGCGAGCTTCATCCCGTGGTCGAAGTCGTCGAACGACAGCACGGCCAGCACCGGGCCGAAGATCTCCTCGCGGGCGATGGTCATCGCGGGCTCGACTCCGTCGAACACGGTGGCCTCGACGTAATAGCCTTTGCCGTTCGGCTTGACGGCTTTGCCGCCGGCGACGAGCTGGGCGCCCTCGTCCACGCCCTTCTGGATGTAGGAGAGCACGGTCTCTTGTTGGCGCTTCGAGACCAGCGCGCCGAGCCGCGTGTTCTTGTCTAGCGGATCCCCGGGGGTGAGCTTCTTGGCCCCCTCGGCGAGCTGCGTCACGACCTGGTCGTGCACCGTCCGCTCGACGAGCAACCGAGACCCTGCGGCGCAGACCTCGCCCTTGCCGTAGAAAATGCCCGTCTGCGCGCCGCGCACGGCGGCCTTCAAATCGGCATCCGCGAAGATGATGTTCGGGCTTTTGCCGCCCAGCTCCAGCGTGACCCGCTTGTTCGTGTCGGCGGCCAGCTTCATGATCTGCCGTCCCACCTCCGTCGAGCCCGTGAACGAGATCTTGTCCACGTCGGGGTGACGCACCAGGGCGGCTCCGGCGGTCTTCCCGGCGCCTGGCACGACGTTGAAGGCGCCGGGTGGGAAGCCGGCCTCCACAACGAGCTCGGCGAAGGCCAGCGCCGTGAGCGGCGTCTCGGATGCGGGCTTCAGCACGATCGTGCAGCCCGCCGCCAGCGCGGGGGCGAACTTCCAGCTCGCGATGTTGAGGGGGAAGTTCCAGGGCACGATCGCGCCCACGACTCCGATCGGCTCGCGCAGGGTGTAGGTGAAGAACGGGCCGTCGACGGGCAGCGTGTCGCCCGTGATCTTGTCGGCCCACCCTCCGTAGTAGCGTAGGGTGGACACCGTCATCCCCAGCTCGATCTTCGATTCGAACAGCGTCTTGCCGTTGTGGGCCGTTTCCAGACGCGCGAATTCCTCGAGGCGCGATTCCAGGAGATCGCCCGCCTTCACGAGCAGGCGGCCGCGCTTGCGGGCCGAGAGGTCGCGCCACCCGGCCGACTCGAAGCAGGCGCGAGCCGCAGCCACCGCATTGTCGATGTCGGCGGCGTCCCCGGCGGCCACGTCAGCGATCACTTCTTCGGTAGCGGGGTTCACGACGGGGAAGCGCTGCCCCGAGAGCGCCGGCCGCCACTCGTTATTGATGAAGAGGTCGGTCTTCACCGGCCCTTGAACTCCGCCACCCGTTTCTCGTTGTAGGCGGCGATGCCCTCCTTCGCGTCCTCGCTCTGGAACAACTGCTGCTGCAGCTCGCGCTCAATCGCCAGAGCCGACTCGAACGGCACCTCGGCCCCGGACTGCACGGCGCGCTTGATCAGGCCCACGGCCTTGGAAGCCTTGTGCGGCGGGCAGAATTGTTTGGCATAGAGCAACACCTGCTCCCAGAAGCCGTCCGCGGGGAAGACCTCGTTGACCAGACCGAGCTCCTGGGCCCGCTCGAAGGAGAACGTCTCGCCCTTCACCATCAGCTCGATGGCGAGGGACTTGCCCACGATGCGCGCCAGCCGCTGCGTGCCGCCCGTCCCCGGGAGTACGCCGAGATTGACCTCCGGCAGGCCGATCTTGCCGGCGTTCTCTCTGGCCACCCGGAGGTCACACGCCATCGCGATCTCGAGGCCACCGCCCACCGTGTGGCCGTTGAGCGCGGCGATCGTGAGCTTGGGCGTCTGCTCCAGGCGGTTCAGGGTCTCGTTGGCGTGGAGACAGAAGAAGTACTTGAAGCGCGGGGTCACCTTATTCAGCATCCCGATATTCGCGCCCGCCGAGAAGAACTTCTCCCCGTGCCCGCGTAGGATGATCACATGCACACCGTCGTCGAAGCGCGCCTTGAGGATGGCCTCGTCCAGCTGGCGCATCATCTCGTAGGTATAGGTATTGGCCGGCGGGTCGTTCAACTCGATGATCGCCAGCCCAGCTTCGACCCGGCAGTCGACCAGCGTCTTCACCTGAGGTTCGGTCATCGTCGCCATACGCCGTCAGCCTCCCTGAACCGTGGTGCGCGCCTCGGCGAATCCGCCGATGAAGACGCGCGTGATGAGATCGGCCAGCCGGTCGGGATCGAGCGCCCCGGCGGGGTCGTACCAGTTATAGATCCAGTTCATCATCCCGAACAGCACGTACGCGGCGGCGCTGCGCTCGTTTGCTGCTTCCACGGGCGCGGCCTCGCGCAACAACCCCTCGAGGAGATCCACGTAGCGGCGTTTGATCGCCTTGACGCGGCGCCGGGACTCGCCCGTGAGGGCGTTCGCCTCATGCGACAGCACTTTCATTTCGGCCATGTGCGCGGCGAAATACGTCACGTGGTGGCGGATGAACGCCTGCAGCCGCTCCAGCGGGTCGCGGCTGCGCCCCACCGCTTCGCCCGCCTCCTCGAGCACCCGCACGAAGCACCGCTCCTGAACCAGGAACAGCAGCTCTTCCTTGCCTTTGACGTAGTAGTACATCCCCGCGAGCGACATCCCGCTCGCCGCGGCGAGGTCCCGCATAGTGGTGGGATGGTAGCCGCGCTCGGCGAAGACCCGGGCAGCCTGGGCCAGCAAATGGTCGAGTCGTTCGTCGTAGGGTCGCATGAGGCTGAGTTCGAACGGTCGTTCGAATCCTAGCCCCCGGGCAGGATCCATGCAAGGGAAGCCACCCTCTTAATATTCCGTCACTTGCGCCGTCAACTATGCGGAGCCCAATGGCCCAAACCCACCCGGTTGCCGCGCCGCTGACGGACGCGGCGCTGATCGCCGCATGGCAGGACGGGGACGAGCAAGCGGCGGCCGAGCTGGTTCGGCGCCACGCGCGTCCGCTGGCGCGCTTCCTCGCTGGCGCGGGGGCGCCCGAGGCCGAGCTGGACGATCTCGTCCAGGAGACCTTCATTCGGGCGTTCCGCGCGGTGGGCAGGTTTCGCGGCCAATGTCAGTTTCGGACTTGGCTCCTGACGATCGGCGGCAACGTGCTGAAGGACGCCGGTCGCAGGTGGGCCCGCCAGCGAGTGGTGCCGCTCGACGAGGGCTTGCGGTCTCCGCACGGCGACCCGCACGAACTGGCTGTGGCGGAGGAGGTCGAAGGCAGGCTTGCCGCGGGGCTCGCCCGGCTGCCGCGGATGCAGCGCGAAGTGTTCCTGTTGCGGGCGCAGCAGGGGCTCGACTACGAAGAGATCGCGGCGGCGCTCGGTACCAGTGCGGGAGCGGCCCGCGTGCATTATCACCACGCCGTCAAACGCCTAAAGGAGTACGTGCAGTGAACGACCACGACGTGCAAGACGAGCGGTTGGAGGCGCAGGCGCGGCGCCTCGGCGCGCGCGCGGCCGAGCGGCTCGACGTCGAGCGCACGGCCGCAGCTGTGGTGCGACGTCTGCGCGAACAGCCTGCGGCTACCGCGGTCTGGTGGGCACGGCCCGCCTGGCTGCGAATCGCCGCTGCGGTGGCGCTGCTGCTGGGCGGGGACGTGGTCTACCGCGGTGTCCGCGTCGCGGGACCCGCGACTGCCGTCGCCGGGTGGGAGGGGTTCAACCGCCTCTCGTCCGATCAGTTGCGAGCCCTGATTCAGTCGCTTGACGAGCCACTCCTGGTCGTTCCAGAGGAAGGGCTGGCCTCCTCACAGGAAGCGGGTCTCGAAGATCTGAGCGCCGGCCAGCTGCGCGAGCTGCTGAGCTCGCTGGAGGGATGACGATGACGCGTGTGTGGGTGACCGTCTTGGCGCTGGCCGTCAGCGCGCCCGCTGCCCAAGCTCAGCAGCCGGATTCGGCCGGCCTGGAGGACCCTGATGTGCCAGCACTGCGTCAGCAGATCCGCCAGCGCTGGCACGAGCACGTCCGTCAAATACTCGGCCTGAGCGATGACCAAGCGACCAAGGTTCAGTCCACGGAAGACCGGTTCGAGCAGCTGCGGGTGCTACACCGCGGTCAGATCCGCGACATCAACCGTCAGTTGAACGAGGAATTGCGCGGAGGGAACCCGAACAACGGGCGTGTCAATCAGCTCATCCAGCAGCGTCAGGAGACGCGAATGATGCTGGAGCAGCTGAATCGGGATGAGGATAAGGAGATGGCGGGGTATCTCTCGCCCCCGCAGCGGGTGCGGTATCAGCAGGAGCGAGTGCGATTGCAGGAGCGCATTGCGGAGTTCGTGCGGCATCGTCGGGAGCAGGCGGTAGGGGGAGGGCGGTCGGGCCCATCCGCCCCACGCCGCGGTGCCGGCGGCGACCAAGGTCGGCGGCCGGCCGGGGGTCCTGCTCGGAAGCCGAGGCCGTAGGATACGCACCGTTTCGGGGCATTCTCCCCAGGGCATTCGCATAGAAATGGGGCCACTGGCGCCATGCGCCGCTGGTTCTGTCCCGCCTAACAATCTACCAGAAAACGTGTTACGCATGCCTGCGTTGCAGGTACGCAACATGCTGGTGTCCTCCCCGAAGCCCAATGCAAGGGGACCATGCCCAAGCACCATTCGGGGAAGGCGGTGCGTGCGGCGTCTGCGCCGCAGCGGCAGCATGCCGCCCAGCTCGAGCAGATCGCCCACGTCCAGTTAGGGGAATCCGAGGCGGAGCGGCTCTGGAGAGACGCGTCGCGGCACCGTCGCGAACTGCTGCGGCGGCTGGGGCGTGATGTGGGCCAGCGCGTAGCGGTGCTCGACTACCTCACCAATATCCATCCCCAGCACAGCGACGTGGCGACCATCGACGCCGCGGCGCTTGGTGCCATCGAGCGCTTAGTCATGTCGGATGCGCTCACCGGCCTGTACGATCGGGGCTACTTTGAGCACGCGTTGAAACGCGAGGTGGACCGCTCCTGCCGCTCCGGGACTTCTGTGTCCTTGTTGCTCATCGATGTCGACGAGTTCAAGGAGCTCAACGACGCGTATGGCTCCCGGGTAGGAGACCGGGTGCTGCGCACGCTCGGCGATCTAGTCCGCAAGGACGTGCGCGCCGCGGACGTACCGTGTCGCGTGCGCGGAGACGAGCTCGCCATCATCCTGCCCGACGAGCAGCAGTCCGCTGCGCGGCTCGTCGCGGAGCGGTTCCGGGCGGATGTCGAGTCCTGGTTCGCAGTCAACCCGGTCTGCGGCCGGTCCCTCGAGGTGAGCGTCAGCGTCGGCATCGCCACCGTCCCGCTGGATGCGAGCGGGCCGGAGCATCTGTTTATCATGGCCGAGCGGGCGCTATGCCAGGCGAAGCGCGCCGGGTCGAACCGGATCGTGACGGCGGCGGATCTGGTCGATCCCCCGACGCCGGTGGTAGCCTAAGGAGCGCGTGAGTCCAGCCACAGCCGCACTGCGGTGTAGGTGATGACCGCTACCACCAACACCCGTACCGCATCGAGCGGCAGCGATTTCACGACGAACGCGGCGAGCAGCACAGCTGGGACGCCACCGATCGCCAGGCCGAGGGCTGATGCTCGGTCGTAGCGTCCGGTACGGAGAAATCGGGCGCTCGCCACCGGCATAAGGAAGGCGCACGATCCCATCATGATCGGGAAGGCCGTCCTCGGGTTCATGCCAAACAGACTCACCATCGCCATACAGGGCGCGTACAGCCCGATGCCCAAGGTCATGAGCGCCCCGAGCAAGAAGTTGCCGACCCCGCCCGCAATGAGGAGCGCGCCGCGCAGGCCCACTGCATCGCCGCCCCCAGGGAATACCCCCGTCATCCGCAGCACGGTGAGCGTGGCGGCGACGAGCAGCGCAATCGCCATCCCCCGCTGCACCTTGCGCCGCTCCCATGCGCTCACGATGCCGGCGCCGATCCATGCCCCGATCACCGAGGCGCCGATGAGCAGCACCAGCGTGACCACATCCACTCTGATCGCGGTCACGAAGATCACGGCCTGAACCACCGTCGGGAGCGTATGGCCCACGTTGAGGGTGCCGGGGATCAGCTCGTCAGCCACGAGCTGGCGCGCTCGGAACGCCGCTGTCGTGGGGGCGAACGAGCCGATCCCCAGGGTGTCGAAGAAGTTGGTCACGAACCCCAACGCGAGGTGAAACAGGGTGGGGCGGTGTGCCGGAGTGTCTGTCGCCGAACCGCTAGGGGGAGACATCGCTATACCGTACCCGCCATTTCGGCCCTGCGCCAGGACGAGATGCCGAGCCAGTCCCGCCGCGGCGACTCCGCAGGTAAGTTTGGTTGGGGGTGGCCTCGGAGAGCGCGCATGTTCGGCATCGACATACCTGGATGGGCGATCGGGGTCGGCGTTATCATCCTCGCCACCTCTCTCGGCGGGGCGTTGAAGCGATTGATTGGGGGCGAACCCTCCCCCCGATTGCACAGAGGGAAGCCATCCAGGCGCGAGCTGGGGCACCTGGTGGAGGATGTGGAGAGCAAACTGAGCGAGGTGGACGAGTTGCGGAGCAGGCTGGGCGAGCTAGAGAACGTTCAGAGAAGGCTAAGTGAGTTGGAGGAGCGCGTGGACTTCGCTGAGCGGCTGCTCGCCAAGCCGCGCGAGGCGGAGCGGCTGGTCCCACCGAAGAGCTGATCGCGCCCGGGTGGCGGAACTGGCAGACGCGCAGGACTCAAAATCCTGTGCCGGCAACGGCATGCGAGTTCGATTCTCGCCCCGGGCACTCCATACTCAGGACCGCATTTCGCGTCGCTCATGTCTTTCACCGTCGTCATCGTCGCGGTCTGTCTGCTTGTCTTCGGCATCGCCCTGTGCGCCGCCGGGGTCAAGGCGGTCCGCCGGAGGCGTTGGCTTGGCGGCGGGGTACGCGGACTCGCGGGCTTGCTGTTCGTAACGCTCGCCGCCCTCCTCGTCACGATTGCCTTGGGAATCCGCGGATACCGCGCCCTAACCTATGAAGAGGTAGCCGCCACGGTGAAAACCGAGCCCGTCGCGCCACAGCGCTTTCGGGCAAGCATCCTGCTCCCAGACCGACGCGTGGCGATGTATGAGCTCGCTGGTGATGCGTTTTACGTGGACGCGCATATTCTGAAGTGGCACCCCTGGGTCAACCTGCTGGGGCTGCACACCGAGTATGAGCTCGACCGGGTCGCCGGACGCTACAACGCTGTCACGGACGAGCGGAGCAAGCCGCATACGGCATACTCGCTCGCTCGGGAGCGGCCGGTGGATCTCTTCTCTCTTGCCCGGCGCAGACTCCTGGGGCCGCTGGTAGACGCCGAGTACGGTTCGGCCGCCTTCGTCGCGGGCAACCAGCCTGCGGAATACCAAGTGCGCGTCGGGGCGACCGGCTTGCTGATGCGCCCAGTCGTCCGGTCCACCTCCCCGTGAGGGGCCCCTCCACACAGGGGTCGCGTTCTAGCCGCTCCCCCAACGAGCAAGGCCCGTCCATGTCGGCACCTTTAGCAGCTGGCGGCGTACAACCTCCAGCAGGTTGAAAGGCGGCCCCTTGGTCCTGCCGCTCCTCGCGGTGCTGTTGCAGACTGCCCCCTCCCCCTCCTCCCCCCCTCCCGCTGTTGCGGCTCGGGACGAGAAGCCCGTGCGTGTGTGGCTCGATCCCAGCGGCACTGTGGCGCGTGGCGACCCCGTGCGCGTCTACGTCCAAAGCGCTGCAGATGGCTACCTCGTCGTGATGCAGCGTAGCACTGACGGTCGCATTCGCGTGCTGTTTCCGGCCAACCCCGCGGACGATCCCTTCGTGCGCGGCGGAACCTACGAGATTCGTTCGGCCGGTGACCGGGAATCGTTTGTCGTGGCCGAGCCCGATGGGCTGGGCCTGGTGCTCGCGGCGGTCTCGCCGTCGTCGTTCCGCTTCGACGAGTTCCTCCGAACCGCGGATTGGAATCCCGACGCTCTGAAGCCATCCTGGGACGGAGCCGATGCCGCGGGGGGGGACGGGGTCACCGACATCGTGCAGCGGATGTTGGGGGACGGCTACTTCAATTACGATATCGCGACCTACACCGTGGCGCCCGGCAGTTACGCTCAGGCGCCCCCCCCCTCCCCCCTCCCCCCCCCTCCGCAGGAATCGCAATCGGTACCCTCTTGCGAGGGTTGCACGTTCATCGGCTCGCAAATCGTCGTCATCGAGGACCCGCTCTTCGCCTTCGGCCTGCGGCGCTTCCACCGAGGCCTGCGTCCCCCCCCACCCCCCTCAGACCCCACAACGACCACCACCATTGCGCTCTCGGTCCGGCTCCCCGGCGCCGCAGGGGGTGTGCTCGCCACGCCGCTCAAGGGGGGAGGGGGGAGGGGAGGGCGCATGACACCGCGGCGGCGTGAGCCTCTACAGACCTTCGTGACACGCAGGAGGGTACCGGATCCGGCTATTCCGGCCGCCGCACCAACGAGCGCGATTCCGCTCAGGCCCGGTCGACGGCTCGCCGAACAACATCCGCCAACAGCGAGTATTGACAGGCCAGGCCAGGCTGCGGTCAGGGTCTGGACGTCCGCCACCCGTCCAGGAACTACGACATCCACCAACCAGGTGCGCCTCACCATGTCGCCCATCCCGGCGCGGGGCGCGGCAGAGGCAGCAACCGCCACCTCGCTCCCCGTGGGCCTCCCCGCAGCACGACGCGTGCTCGTCCCCGCGTCTGCGGAGTTAGCGGCGGCACGGGCGTCCGTGCACCCCCTCCCTGGAATGCCGGTGACCTCCATGTCGCGACCCATCGTAGGGTCGCAGACTCAGTTACCGGGGGGAGGGGGGGGCGCGGGGAGGGCGAATTCAACCGATGTCGTGGCCGCCAGCGGGGATGCGGTGCTGCGAACTGGAGCTCAGGCGAATACGATGGCGCTCCCGATGCCGGTATGGCGCAGGGGGTGGGGGGGAGGTACCCTGGCCCCTGCGGGTGGGCGCCGGCACTAATCTCGCCCCCGACAAACCAGCGACGGTCGAGAGTGCCGGATCGGTCCCCCCCCCCTCCCCCCCCCGTTACCGGCCCAGCGCTCATCACTCTTTCATACTAGACTCGCAAACGTGAGGCGCCCTATGCCCAGCCTAAACCGCCACCTGATTCATCCCTACGGCGGCGCAGTAGCGCTTTTGGCCACTCTTGCCCTTGTGGGCTGTGACTCGCAGCGAACCGCCGGCCCCTTCGCCAATCTTTCACCCGCCTTCTCCAAGACCATCACCCTCACCGATTTCGGGACCGCGCTCGGCTCCGGGCCCCAGCGGGTGAGAGTCTGGCTCTCGCCGGGCACCCTCATCGCGAAACGGGTTCTCGTCACGGGAGCCGAACAAATGACGCGGCCGGAGCGGATCGACAGCCGGGTCAACGCGATCGTGCCGACGATGGCAGGGGACACCCTGGTGCTCGCCCTGGGTGACCTCAAGATCTTCGTGAACGCCAGCACCAAGTTCACGGGGAATCACGAGGACGGTGACAGCGACGACCCCGCTGACTCGCCGCCGGCGAGCCTCGCCGACTTTACGGCACGGATCCAGGCAGCGCTCGCCGCTGGTCACCATCCCGCGGTCCAGGCGCGGCGCCCGGCGCCCACATCTCCCCAGGCACCGGGCGACGCCGCCTTTGTCGCGACGGTGCTGCGGCTCGACGCTGCGGCCGATCATCCCAAGATCGAGATGAACGTCGCTGCCGCGAACCTCATCAAGAACACCACCCCGCCACCCGACGCGTGGCTCCAGGTCCTGGGGATCAAGATCGAGCTCCGCACTTCAGACGGCACCACCAAGATCCGCGAGGAGACCCCCGAGACCGAGGGCGAGATCGCGTTTGGTGGGATGGTCAAGTCCGTGGACGTCACCGCGAAGACAGCCACGCTTGTCGATGGGACGATTCTCCGTATTGTCGCCGGCACGCAGATCGAGGGTCGGGACGATCCCGAGGATCTCACACTCGCCACGCTCGCCGACGTGCAGGCGGCCCTCACGGCTCATGACACGGTGTTCGCCAAAGGCGAAGGCCTGCTCGTGACTGCGACGCCGCGTACGCTAGATGTGATCGAGGTGCGCTTCGAGGCTAAGGAGCACGAAACTGGGCCGGAGTTCGTCGCCTTCGCCGACATGGTCGCCAGCGCCGACTCGGTCGCGAAGCACTTCACGCTCGCGAACGGCACCGTCGTGAACGTGAGTAGCACCACTCACATCGCTGGCTTCACGACGCTGCATACCCTGGGTGATGTTCAAAAGGCGCTCGCCAACCACCTGGCGGTGCGGGCAGAGGGGTTCGGGACGGTAGCATCGGCGGGGCCACCGAGAGTGTTGGACGCGCTCGGCGTCGAGTTCGAGACCGTGCCCTGACAGCCGCCTGGCGCTCGGCCTGGTTGACCAGGACCAGGCCGGGCGCCAGCATGGGGCCGGGGGGGGGCGGGGCGGGGGGCGGAGAGGGAGCCGTGTTCATCTCTTCTAGGATCGCAGCATGACCGGACCGCAGTGGGCTCGCCTTACTGTCGATGTCGACGTGCATATCCGTCGCGGGGCGTGGTATCGCGTTCTGCAGCTGACTCCCCGCGAAGTGACGGTCGAGATCAAGGGCCGGCAGGTCCCCATCCCGCGTGCTCACCTCGAGGTCGTCGCCAACCCGTCGCTGCGCTGGGCCGTGGTGCGGCGTCCCCGCAACTCCCCGCGGTTACCGGCGGGCTGGGGCGCTGAGTACGGCGTCTGCCCGGGGTGCCGAGAGCGCGCGGCACTGATCGACCACCCCGAGTCGCTGCGGTGCCTCAAATGCAACGGATTCTTCCAGGTGGGCTGGAGCGACCCTTACCTCTCCCGCCGGGTCAACTAGCCGCCTACAGCTGATAGCGAACCGACCCAAACACCGCCCGTGGCTGCCCCGGGGTGACGAAGCCGCCGGCGCGCAGTTCCGGATACACGCGGTTCAGTGCGTTTCGAACGCCCACCTCGATCTCCCCGCTCCCCACGCGTATACCGCCGGAAACATGGACCAGGCCGTAGGCCGGTAGCACGACACCCGGCTCGTTGAACGGGCTGTAGGGTCCAAGGACGTTGGAGCTGATGCGTAGCCGCCAGATGGCGGTTATCGGCGCGAGCTCGATCGAGGCCGTGCCAACGTACCGGGCGGTGTTGAACACCCGCGCCCCGTTGAGCGTGTCCCCGGCTTTCGTAATGAGTTGCCGGTACCGCGCGTCGTTGAATGACCAGTTGCCGCTTACCGTTACGGCGGGCGTCGGGCGCGCGACGAGTTCCAGTTCGACGCCCTGGCGGCGGCTCGCCCCACCGCTCGTGGAGGAAGCTGTGATCGAATTGAAGGTCTGTTCGTTGCTCACGTCCATGCGGTACAGCGCGAGACTGGCGTTGGCGTACTTGCTATCGAGTTTGATTCCCGTCTCGTAGGCCCAGGCCGTGATGAAGGGGAGCGACGGATCGGTGATGACGCCGTCGGTTTGGCGGAAGCCCCGGGAGACGTTGGCGTACAGGTCCCCGATTCTCGGGAGGTGATACAGGGCCCCGAGTTTCGGTGCGAAGACGCCTTTCCCCCGACTTAGCGCGGCGCCGCCGTCCGGGGTGGACCGGGTGTTCTGGGCGTCCCACCGGCCACCCAGCATCAGCCGGAGATGGGGACCCAGGTCCTCCCTTGCCTGAACGAACAGGGCGCCCGAGGCCTGGCGCGCCGCGACGAGCGTCTGGGCGGAATCCCGGGCCCGCCGCGTCGTGAACCAGTTCTCGTATCGGGAATGATTCCAGCGTCCTTCTGTGCCAACCGTCAGCTCCGTGCGTGGCAGGTACCACGACAGGGCGCTCGTCAGCCCGAAGCCGTAACGGCGATCCTCTTCTTCCGTCTGGCTGCCGGACCCTTCACCCGCGCCGGGCTCGCCGGGAATCGTGAGGAAGAGCTGCCAACGCCCCTGCGTGGCGTACGCCGTGGTCCGCCACAGCAGAGACGAGCCGGCGAGGACGCGCAGGCTGACGCGCTCCTGCGCCCGGTTCTTGTAGCCCCCGTCCGTGCCGTTCCGCACCGTCCGGAACAACCGCGCCTGGAAGGCACTATCGGTCAGGAAGCCGGGTGAGTCCCACGTCGTGGAATACAGCTCGACGCCCGCGTCGAGCGTCGTAGCGCTGGATAGCGGGTGAATGACGCGCGCGTGCCCCTGGCCCAGCGCGTAGGCGCTGCGTGGCCGCCAGCCGTCCTCATGCACCCCACGGAGACCGAAGACTCCCCCGTCGGCCCCGCGATCGTATCCCGTGAGGATCGCTCCCTCGAGATGACCGTATGAGCCGGGATCGAGCCAGACGGAAGTCCCCTGCGTCCGCTCGAGGGTGTGCACGTTCACCACGCCGGCGAGCGCGAAGTTCCCGTAGAGCGCGCTGGTCGGTCCCTTAAGCACGTCGATGCCGTCGATCGCTTGGGGAAAGAGCAGGTTCCAGTCGTTGTACCCTTCGGCGTGGCCGTTCACCGGCTCGTTGTTGGGAACTCCGTCCACCCACAAGGCGATGTCCGTCGCATGATCCGAGCTGAACCCGCGGATGGACCCGTCGGACGCGAAGCCCGGCCCCTGACCCTGATCGTGCACCTCGAGCCCCGCGGCCTGGCGGAGGAGGTCATAGGCATTGAAAGACGGCGTCTGCTGCAGGACCCTGGCCGAGACGCGGAGCGCGCCTGCAGGGTCTTCCCGACGCGCGGGAGTTGATGTAACCGTGACTGCCTCCAGGGTGATTGGCCGGCGGGTGAGCGAGTCACCGTGCTGATGCAGCGTAT
>WNFC01002182.1_pt1 | contig 20995 bp, 21 predicted proteins | sample 5400541 | NCBI WGS metagenome assembly WNFC01 (sample SAMN13153342, study PRJNA577476) | soil metagenome | isolation source: 120 cm saprolite under Douglas fir tree site 2 hole 2 replicate 1 | place: USA:California | collected 2015-04-18
CGGCGATCGCTATGGCCTGGGCCTGGGCGCAGTTCGGCCACTTGATTAATGTGAAGCGCTTCTTTCAGGTGACAGGAATCTTCCTGATGCTTTTCATGGCCCAGGTCGCTATCTATACCCTTCACGAATTCGCCGAAGCGGGCCTGCTGCCTAAGAGCGAAGCGCTACATACCGCCACCGAAAAGTTTTCCGCGGACGGATTGTATGGCAGGTGGTTTTCGGTCGTGATGGTGGGCGCGTGCGCGGCGTGGTTGTTGGGAGCGTGGCTTGTCGATCGAGCAAGAGGAATCCGCGGCAATTCGATTATCTTGGGGCCAGTAAAAACCTAATCGCCGCAATTGATCCGTAGATAGAATTGAGGGCAAGGCATGACGCCTTGCCCTCATCGTTTGGCGAGTAACTCGTCGCGCTCACTTGAGCGTTGGAAATTACTTCCCGGTATTGACGTACTGAATGCAGTCCCCCTGATTTTTGAACGAGCTGCCGTCGAACCTAGATAACGATTGCCAGCCGTTGTTCTTACATCCATCCGCTGTGGTCGCCATCGGGTTCGCTGCGGCCCTGAACTGGGCAGCAGGAACATAACCGGTCCAGCAAGCATTGGTCGGCGAGTCAAGCCGGAACGTGCCTGTGCCAGCCAGCCCGCTATCGCAGTAATTATCCGCGTAGAAATCGTTCCAATAGAGGGTGTTGAAGAACGGCTTCGAGCCCACCGTGACGACTGGGGCCAGGGCGATGTTCAACGAGTCATACGGACAGCCCTGAGGGGTGGAAAAGCATGCCGCGGATGTTCCGATCGGGGTCGGCCCAAAGCTGGTGGTGTTGTAGGTGATGCCGTAAACGACTGAATTCGGCAACACCACGTTCATGGAACTCAAGTCAAAAGTAATGTTGCTGGCCAGACCGTTGAAGCAAGTACCGCTTGACGTCTGGTACCATCTACCAGGATGGAAGGTGTCGTAATTAGGACAGTTTGTGTTGTCGCTAGATGGGCGATATGGAAGCGTAAAGGTCTGCGTCCGTGTAGCTATCAGCGAACTTGGAGTCGGACTTCCGGCGTTATAAATATTCAGCGCGATCGGAATTGAGAAAGTGGCACCGGGAGTAGTGACACAGTTGGCTGAGAACCAAGCGCCTGCCTCACATCCCCAGCTACTCATCGTAACCGTTACGGTCCTGGCATTTCGAACGGTGCCGGCAAAACTGACGCCATCGCCGAGTTCCTTGAATGCATAAGCCTCTGCGCCTACGCTGGGGAGGTTCCCGGGCTGCGGATTAACTGTGCTGTTATAGATCACCTGACCTTGTGCCATAGCGCCCGTGGTCATTAACAACGCCGCTAGAACTATAATTGTTGATACTGCGATCTTCCGAGTTCTCATCATCGATTTCTCCTTTTTCGTTTAGTGGGGGTCGTCATAATAACCGACCGCTGGCGAAGACACTTCCGAGTCAGAAACGGGGATCGGGACGCATCCCGATCCCCGACGCGATCACTTTGCCCAAGCCCATTCCTATCTGTTAAAGGGTGAGTTAGCTGACGGACCGTTGCCAGCCGTACAAGCGTTTTGCTCGTTTCCAGAGAATATGCTGGTCTTGGTTTGTCCCAGGCTTCCTCCGGCATTGAAAGCAAGCATTCCGCAAGCGACAAACGACGCCGGCGTATAGTTGTTATCGGAAATGGTGTTGTTCGTCACCTTCCCGTGCGCGCCAAACCCGATCTGGACGCCATTCTGCGCCGCATCACCCGAACCCACCGGGCCGCGGCCCGTCACCGTGTTGTTAGTTATGGTCACAGCAGTACCCGCCTCGTTAGCAGTGATGCCGTTCTTGCCGTACTTGTCGACAGTGTTGCCGTCTATGACGACGTTCGCATTGAGGTTCGGTCCCCCGTTTCCGCTTTGCACAAAGATCCCCAGGAAACCCTGACACCCAGGCATCGCGGGATTGAAGATGTTCGTCACATGGGTGTTCGAGATCGCGCCTGAACCGGCACGATAGAAGATGCCGACATACGTGGGCGCGCAACCGCTAGGCGCCGCCGTACTCCCGTCCACGGTCAGATCCTCCACCGTTATACCCGTAGCGCCATCGACCAGAACGATCGCGGCAATGGGCGCGCCGGAGAAAAGGCTGGAGCTATTCGCAGTAACGATGGACGGCTGGATGATGGTCGACCCTGCCCCCGCGCCCGTAATCGTCACATCGGATCTCGTCACGGTCACCTGTTCATTGTAGGTGCCGGCCGCCACGTTGATAGTAGAGCAAGCGACATCGTTGACTGCCGATTGAATCGTTGGATGGCTGACACTTGGGACAGAACAGCTGGCGAGAGCTGCTTTTGTGGTGCTTCCGCTCCGGTTGAAACTTACAAAACCTAAGACTAGAGCGAAGGTCACGGACGAAAGCACGGCAAGTTTTCTGAAATTCATAGATTTCTCCTTATTCGTTAAGTGGGTGGTCGTAATGAGAACCGACCGGTTTGCTGGCGAAGACACTTCAACGCCGAGCTTTAAGACTAAGATTTTTCCGCGGGTGTCTTTCGGGAAGCGGTAAGCGGGCAAGAGAAAACGACTTGGGGGCTTAGAGCTTCTAACACCACACGCACCGTCGAGTGTCCGCACCCAACCGCCGGTGGATACTACATTTACGAGAGCTTGTACTAGATCGTGCGTACTCTATCCAGTTAGGTTGACTCTGTCAACGCAGCAGCAGCGGCACCGCGACTGGACAAAAGCGATTCCCGCCGCGCTACTACTCTTAAGCCATGGGGAAGAGTCCGAATCACTCGGTGGCGTAAATCCTGGCGAGCTCTCGCTTGAGAAGTTTTCCGGTTGGGCCTTTGGGAATTTCAGCGACGATGCGAATTGACTTGGGACATTTGTAATCCGCCACTCGTTCGGTGCAATAGCTGATCAATTCCTCTTCGCTTACCTTCGATCCATCTTTCAGCACGATAAACGCCGCGACCTCTTCGCCATACAGATCGTCAGGCACGCCAATCGTCGCCGCGGCCGCAACTGCCGGATGCTGATACAGCACTTCGTCGATCTCGCGCGGATAGATGTTCTCGCCGCCACGAATGATCATGTCGCTCTTGCGATCGACGATGTAGAAGAATCCATCCTTGTCGCGATAACCGACGTCGCCGGTGTGAAACCAACCATTCCGGAATGCTGTCTCGGTCGCCTCCGGACTCTTGAAGTAACCTTTGAGAATGTTCTCGCCACGCAGAACTATTTCGCCCAGTTCGCCATCGGGAACATCGCGGTCATTGTCATCCACGACTTTCATTTCATTCCCAATCGGCAAGCCGCATGATCCGGGGCGCCGCCGCTCATCAGGCGGATTGAAAGTTGAACGGCAGGTTGATTCGGAAAGACCGTAACCCTCGACAACGGGGCAGTTGAAAGTCTCTTCGAACCTCTTGATTATTTCGGCGGGCACCGGCGCTGACCCGCACATCGCAAAGCGAAGTTGGCCAGTCTGCAATCCTTCTGGCACACCGTCAGGGTAAGTGTTCAAGAGGATGGACAGCATGGTCGCCACTGAACCAAACGAAGTCACTTGATAATCAGAAATGAGCCTCCAGAACTGAGAAGCAGAAAACTTGGGACTGATCACCGTTGAGCCTCCGGCGTACAAAGCCGACATCGTTGTCACCGAAACCGCGTTCATGTGAAACAGCGGCATGATCGTGAGCAGCCGATCCTCCTCCGTGAAGCTTAGCCAGTTACTTATCTGGCGCGCGTTAGCGACTACGTTGCCATGCGTTAGCAAACAGCCTTTTGGTTTACCGGTGGTTCCGGATGTGTAGATGATGATCGCGTCATCATCGGAACCAATCGGGATCAAAGGCGGTGGCTCAGCTCTGGGTTGAATAGGATAGCCGTCGCTTTCCTCGATTGTCCGAAAGCGTCGAGTCGCGTCCTTCTCATCATCGAAACGAATGATCGATTTAAGGTTTGGCAGATGGGAACGAATCGCATGAATTCTATGCTCAAATTCAGAATGAACCAGCATCGCTTTGGCTTCCGAATTATTAACGACGAAAGCGATCTCGTGCTCTTTCAGGAGTGAGTTCACTGGCCCGGCCAGTGCGCCCAGTATCCAACAAGCGAAGTAAGCGATGATGTATTCTGCGCTGTTAGGCATTAAGAGGCTGACTACATCCCCTTTGCGAACTCCATGCGAAACCAACAATTGGCCCGCAGCATGAACCGCATTGCTGAAACCGCCATAAGCGTACTCTCGCCCATCGACTTCAGAGAAAAGGAAGGGCTCACACGGACTCTCAAAAACCCGATAGTCCATCAACTCGCGCAGGTTGGTCGGCTCGGGAAGCGAATCGGTTTCGAGAATCATCTTGATAATGTCACACTGGGAACGTTTTCTCGCATCGATAAGCTACAACAAAGATGCAGGCTCGCTCAATCTCAGGGGGTTAATGTAGAATGCGCGCCCAATGTGTCTTGTCCGCTATGCCTTCGCGCTTGGCCAACCAAGGGCTTGGTGTCTTGTCTTGTTTATTCTCTTCCTCCCGGCTCTTTCCGTCCACGCTCAGAATAACTATGAGATCCAGGTCTACGGCTCGGAAACCGTCCCGCGCGGCGTCACCATGATCGAGTTGCACAATAACTTCACCGCGAAAGGGTCGAAGAAGACTGACGACCGCACGCTGCCCACGAATCACGCCTGGCACGAGACGATCGAGATCACGCACGGCTTCAACGATTGGTTTGAAACCGGATTCTACATCTTCACCAGCGCGCGCGTTGGCAGTGGCCTGGATTTCGTCGGCACGCATATTCGCCCGCGCTTTCGCGTCCCGCCCAAATGGCATTGGCCCATCGGGGTCAGTCTGTCGCAGGAGATTGGTTACGTGCGGCGCAAATTTTCCGAAGATACCTGGAGCTGGGAAATTCGTCCGATCATCGATAAGGAGTTCAAGCGTTGGTACTTCGCATTCAATCCGGCCCTTGAACGCTCTCTTAGGGGACCGGGCACGACGAGAGGCTTTGAGTTCTCGCCCAATTTCAAAGTCGCCTACTCGATCACTAAGAAGGTCGACGCGGGCTTTGAGTATTACGGCGCGCTTGGCCCGCTCAGCGGCCTTGATCCCAAGCGCGAACAGCAGCATCAGATCTTCCCGGCAATCGACCTTAATGTGTTCCCGAAGTGGGAGTTTAATTTCGGCGTCGGGGTTGGCTTCACGCGCAGCACGGACCATCTCATCTTCAAGATGATCATCGGCCGCCGGTTTACGTTCGGTCACAAGCAACCCCGGCCCGCAAATCCCCCTGACTGACCTGATTCCGTGCTCCGTTCGTGATATATTGAGCAACCTTGACGAGCTTTCTATCTGAAACTACCAGAGGTTATTGATGGATACGTATCGAAATTTTATCGCCGGCAAGTGGACTGAGTCTTCATCGCCGAAGAGCGTTAACAACGTCAATCCGGCAAACACTGACGACATCATCGGCACTGTGCGGCAGGCAACGCGCGCAGAAGCCCGCGCCGCAGTTGAAGCCGCCGCCGAAGCTTTTCACAGTTGGCGCGCAACGCCGGCGCCGGCGCGCGGCAAAATAGTCGCTAAGGCTGGTCGATTGATGGAAGAAGCGAAAGAAGAGCTGGCGCAAATTCTTACGCGCGAAGAAGGTAAGACTCTTGGCGAGTCGCGCGGCGAGGTGCAACGCTCGGTCAACGTCGCCGAGTTTTGCGCCGGCGAATCGCGCCGCATGAATGGCGAGACGATCTTTTCTGAGCTGCCATCGAACTTTGTCTATACGATTAAGCAACCGCTCGGCGTAGTTGCTTGCGTAACGCCCTGGAATTTTCCCGTGGCGATTCCGACGTGGAAGATCGCGCCGGCGCTGGTTGCCGGAAACACCGTGGTCTTCAAACCCGCTACGCTGACGCCGGCCACCGCCGTACGCATCGTTGAAATCTTTGAAGAGGCCGGTGTGCCACCGGGTGTTTTGAATCTTATTCTCGGATCAGGTTCGGATGCCGGCGACGAAATCATCAATCATCCGGCCATTAAAGCCGTCTCGTTCACCGGCTCGAATGCGGTGGGCATTCGCATGTACGAACAGGTGTCTCGCCGCGGCGCCAAGTGTCAGTGCGAAATGGGCGGCAAGAATCCGGTCGTGATTTTGGAAGACGCCGACATGGATTTGACCGTCGAATCGACGGCGCAAGGCGCATTTGGATCCTCGGGGCAGCGTTGCACAGCGACCAGCCGCGCGATCGTCGTAAACCAGGTCGCTGACGAATTCGTTGAGCGGATCGTGAAGCGCGCCCAATCAATGCGCATAGGCGATGGCAACGATCCGCAAACTGAACTGGGACCGAGCGTGGATGAAAGCCAGTTCAAAACCGTGCTGGAATACCTCAACGTCGGCCGCGAAGACGGCGCGACGCTTTTGTGCGGCGGCGAGCGCGCCACCGGCAATGGACTCGATAAGGGGTACTTTGTGCGCCCAACTGTCTTCGATCACGTCACGCCCGACATGCGCATCGCGCGCGAGGAAATCTTCGGGCCCGTGCTCGGCGTCATCCGTGTGAAAGACTTTGAAGAGGCCATGCAAGTAGCCAACGACACTGAGTATGGATTGTCGTCGGCGATTTTCACGAACGATGCCGCGCGCATCTTCCGCTTCGTTGACGAGATCGAAACCGGCATGACGCACATCAACTCGCCGACCACCGGAGGCGAAGCGCACATTCCTTTCGGCGGGATCAAAGGCACCGGCATCGGCGACCGCGAACAGGGCTCGACCGCGCTGGATTTCTATACTGAACTGAAAGTAGTTTATGTTGACTACACGGGTCGCAAACGCGAAGGGAATCTTTACTGAAGGAGGAGCGCCTCATGCGAACATTGAAATATACGTTTTGGCAGGACGGTGATTTCTATCTGGGATTCCTGAATGAATATCCCGACTATTGGACGCAAGGAACTTCGAAAGAAGATCTGTTGGATAACCTTAGAGGACTATTAACTGATCTTGAATCCGGAGAAATTCCATTTGTTAGAAAAGTTGAAGAGATGGCAGTCGCGTAATGAAAAGACGCGACCTCATAAAGATTTTGACTGAGATGGGGTTGCTCGCTAGTGCGCCACGGCGCGAAACACGACTGGTATATGAATGGTCAAACGAAACGATCCCAGCCGTGCCGCGCTACAACGAGATTAATGAGCGTTTAGCCAAGTCCATTATCAAGAAGCTAAAGGATGACTCCTCTAACTAATTGCCGGGCTACGCAGAGGTATACGAGCTTTTCCATCAGCAATTTGGTGGCTAAGAAGGAAAGGAATGCTGATGTCGCTGCCATGGCTTCGCCCGGCAGGGCCGCCATACGCACAGCTTTTCTACAGAGAGTTGAGAACAATAATGAGCGCAAGTGAACAGAAAACCACCCAATCAGAAACCGTCCGCAAACACAAAGAGTTTCTCTTCCCCGCAGTCGCCACTTACTACCAGGAGCCTCTGGCTTTGGTGCGCGGCGAAGGCTTTCACGTTTGGGACGATCAGGGCGACAAGTATCTCGACTGCTTCGGCGGCGTGCTGACCGTGAGCGTCGGCCACGCCAACCCGAAGGTCAACGAAGCGATCATCAATCAAGTCAAAGCGATCAGCCACACTTCGACGCTCTATTGCAATAAACCGCAATCAGATCTGGCGGAGAAGCTTCATCAGATCACGCCCGGCCGTTTGAAGAAATCTTTCTTCACTAACAGCGGCACCGAAGCGGACGACACGGCGATTCATGCGGCGAAGCTGGCGACTGGCCGCAGCGAGATCGTTGTGCTGCGTCATAGTTACAGCGGACGCTCCGCGACTTCCCTGTCCGCGATGGGTCATGCGCCCTGGCGGCCTTTGCCGGCGCAAATCGCGGGCATCGTGCACGCGCCCGCGCCGTATTGTTATCGCTGCCCGTTCAAGCTCACCTATCCGGAATGCGGGCTCGCCTGTGCCAACGACATCGAAGAATTGATCATGACGACGACGACTGGCGAGATTGCCGCGTTCATGGCCGAACCAATCCTGGGCGTGGGTGGATTCATCGTGCCGCCGCCCGGTTATTTCGAACGCGCGGTCGAGATCGCGCGCAAACACGGCGGCCTGTTCATCGCCGATGAAGTGCAGACCGCCTGGGGACGCACCGGCGAAAAATGGTTCGGCATCGAAAACTGGAACGTCGAGCCGGACATCATCACTTCGGCGAAGGGCCTGGGCAACGGCGTGCCGATTGGCATCACGGTCGCGACGCCGGAAGTTGCCGACAAGTTTCCGGGGCTGACTTTCTCGACTTTCGGCGGAAATCCGGTTTCCTGCGCGGCCGCACTGGCGGTCATCAAAGTGATCGAAGACGACGACTTGAAGAAGAACTCCGCGGTTGTTGGCGGCTACTTCCGCCAGCGTCTGGAAGAATTGAAGGATAAGCATCCGGTCATTGGCGACGTGCGCGGCATGGGATTGATGCAGGCCGTCGAGCTGGTCAAGGATCGCGAAACGAAAGAACCCGATCCGCAATCAGTCGCGCGAGTCTTTGAAGAAACCAAGAAGCGCCGCGTGCTGGTGGGCAAAGGCGGCCTGTACGGCAACGTCATCCGCACCGGCATGATGCTGAACTCAACGAAGGATCATGTCGATGAGTTGATCCAGGCGCTGGATGGGAGTTTCGCCGCGGCGGCGTAAATGGCCGAGACTCGGAAGATAACTATTTGGAAGGCAATCGTTATCGGGCAGTTGGTGGTCAATCTGCCCGCGGTGGGCCTTATGTTTGCCGCTCTCTTCCTTGGCTCTTTTGTTGCACCGCGGTTCCTCGCTTTGCTGGGCGGAGCATTAGCCGCCTGGGTCTGGTGGTCATTCACCGTTTCACGTTGGCGAGACTGGGCACTCGACCGCGGAATCGACCCCGAGCGACTTCAGAAGTTCGCTTTCCGTACCGGCTTGACGTGGCCGAAGGGATCACTTTTCGAGCGAACTGAGTTTCGTAGAAAGAAGTAACCATCCGCCCCTTTCGGGATGAAACCCATTCCATCCGCAAACGCTCTGGATCGCGAAAGACTCGCACAAGGTTGTGAAAATCAGCGCGACGCTGTCGAGTCTGGGTGCAGCACTGCTGACGTCTGAGTTGGTTCCGTAAACAAGTCTTGATTTCGCCCCGTTGCAATGACCGTGGGATTGACAGCTGCCTTATGATGCGGATGTGATCCTGCGGCTCTGTCGCCTGATGTGCGGAAAGGCTCGGCCTGATTTCGCTCCGTAGGAGCGAGATGTTTATAGCAGCCTGAGCCTGCATGATATTCCTCGCCCCGCTAGGGGCGAGATGTTTATAGACGCGCCGGCTTTTTCATCTCTCGTAGCTCCGTTCGGAGCGGAATGTGAAACCGCTATGGCAAACACCTACTCCCAGATCTACATTCAAACTGTCTTCGCCGTTGAAGGCCGCCTCTCCCTGATTCGACCGGAATTCAAAGAGGACCTGCACAAATACATCACCGGCATCGTCACGAACCAGGGCCAAAAACTGATCTCAATCAATGGTATGCCAGACCACCTGCATATTCTGATTGGGTTAAGACCGGCAATGGCTCTTGCCGATCTTGTTCGAGAGATCAAGGCCGACTCAACTAATTTCATCAACAAAAAGAAATGGGTGCGCGGAAGATTCAGCTGGCAAGAAGGATACGGAGCGTTCTCCTACGGCCATTCGCAGTTGGATACGATCATTCGCTACATTCAGAATCAGGAACAGCACCACAAGAGTAGTTCATTCAAGAACGAGTATTTGAGTCTATTGCGGAAGTTCGACATCGCATTTGAGGACAAGTACGTTTTCAAGTTTATTGAGTGAGTTTCACACCAGTAATTTAGCCCAAGTAAATTGCGGACGCGCATCCTAAGCCCCGCTAGGGGCGCAATGTCTATAGAACCGGATCTTCCTCTTGAAACATTTAGCTCTGTTAGGAGCGCAATGTGAACTGAGCTAACACTGCGCTCCTAAAGGAGCTTTGTCAGTTTAGTCGCGGCGGTGCTATAAACATCTCGCTCCTAACGGAGCGAAGAGAGCCGAAGGCTTTCCGCACATCAGGCGGCAAAGCCGCAAACGAATCGACCCTATGAAAACCCTTATCCGTAACGGCCACGTCATCACGGCCACCGACGACTACCACGCCGACATTCTGATCGAAGGCGAAGTCGTTTCCGTCATCGGCGCAAGGCTCGACATGGAAGCTGACGTGACCATCGACGCGGGCGGCAAACTGGTGATTCCCGGCGGCATCGATCCGCACACACACATGGAATTGCCGTTCGGCGGCACCACGGCAGCCGACGATTTTCGCACCGGCACGATCGCGGCCGCGCACGGCGGGACGACGACGATCATCGATTTCGCTGTGCAATACAAAGGCGAATCGCTGATTCAGGGCGTCGACAACTGGCACCAGAAAGCCGAAGGCAAGTGCGCAATCGATTACGGCTTCCATCTGATCACGACCGAACTCGAAGATCGCCAGATCGAAGAGATGTACACCGTCATGGACGAAGGCGTGACCAGCTTCAAGATGTTCATGGCTTATCCCGGGGTTTTCCTCGTCGATGACGCGACGATCTTTCGCGCGATGTCCGCGGCGGGCTCGCGCGGCGGCCTGATTTGCATGCACGCCGAAAACGGCATCGTCATCAACGAAATCATCAAACACGCCCTGGCCCAGGGTCACACCGCTCCCAAGTATCACGCGCTGACGCGCCCGACGATTGCGGAAGCCGAAGGCGTGCATCGGGCGATCGCGATCGCCGAGATGGCTGAGTCGCCGGTCTATATCGTTCACCTGAGTTGCGCCGACGCGCTCAATCAGGTTCGTCAGGCGCGCGACCGCGGCATTCCGGCCTTCGCGGAAACCTGTCCGCAATATCTTTTCCTTTCGATCGATGACTATGGCGAAGACTTTAACGGCGCGAAGTACGTGATGACGCCGCCGCTGCGCGAGAAAGCTAATCAGGCCGAGTTGTGGAAAGGTTTGAAGATGGACGATCTGCAAGTCATCTCAACCGATCACTGCCCGTTCTGCATGAAAGAACAGAAAGAGCTGGGCCGCGACGACTTCACGAAAATCCCCAACGGCGCGCCCGGCGTCGAGCATCGCGTCTCGCTGATCTACAACGGCGTGGTCGAGAATCACATTTCACTCAACCGATTCGTCGAACTGACGTCGACGGCGGCCGCGAAAATGTTTGGCCTGTTTCCGAAGAAAGGCACGATCGCGGTCGGCTCAGACGCGGACATCGTAATCTTCGATGCTAATAAAGATCAGACACTCTCAGTTAACACCCATCACATGAATGTCGATTACAGCGCTTATGAAGGCAAGACCATCAAGGGCGCCGTCGACACCGTCCTGTCGCGCGGCAGCATGGTGATTCAGAACGGCGAGTTCAAGGGCAAGAGCGGCAATGGTAAGTTTTTGAAACGCGGCGAGTGCGTCGCAATCTAGGTCGATAACGATGATAGAGTCAGTACCGGGAGCGGACCGGCGTCCCCAAGCGGGCAGCCCGCTTGGGGTGGTGGATGCGACCGGGTCTCAACCCACGCGACGGTCGCGATCACCAGGACGTTAACGCGGTCGCTACCGCTCCCGGTACTGATGATGATGACCTCATAAAAACTCGATCCACGAAATCGACACCGCACGAACAGACCGACCGTCTCATCGCGATGATCCCTGACCCTAATCAAACGCCTCACCAATCAAGACAAAAATGTGCCAACTGCGGATTAGTCAACACCGGTGCTGACGAGTTGTGCCGGCGCTGCGGAAGTCCACTAGCGGGCGAAGGTCCGGGAGAACAGTCACCCGTTCAGAAGACGGTGGAAGAAACGAATCCGCCGAAGCGTGGCTTCCTCAAGCGGCTAACGTGGATAGTCGGGGCTACGTTACTCGCTTTGCTAATCTGCTATGCTTCGCTTTTGATTAGTTCCGACGGCCTGCAACCGGATCAGCGCGAAAAAGTTCAGAATGCAATCGCAGTGCTGGAACAGCAGGGCTTCAATCGTGAAGCTTTCATCCTCAAACACCTGTCGGTTTTCCGCAGCACGGACAACTGGTGGAACAGATACGTTGGCCATCGCGACGCTTACGCCGCCACTAACTTTCCGTTCGAGGTAGTTACGCTCTACCCGGAATTCTTTGACGTTCCGGTTGACGATAAAGAACGCGCCGCCGTGCTGCTCCATGAGGCTTGTCATCTAATGGGCGCTGGCGAGGATGCCGCGCTTGAATCCACCTGGCGCAGCAAGCAACGCCTGGGATGGACGGCAGACCGGTACCACCAGACGAGGGTTTGGGATGCGACTGAGAAGTTAACCAGAGCGAGCTTTCCATACATGTTCCAGTGCGGAGCCGACGGACAGTCCGATTGTTTCTGATGAGCAAAGTTCAGAGTTCAACCTTCGGGTTGCTATTTCGGACGAGCAAGCTAAAGCTTGAACTCTGAACCTGTCGAGCATGCCGAACGCTTCCCTGATCTCTCAAATATCTGCTTTTGGAGATTTGCCGGAACCCTCCGGAAGTAGACAGGAGCGCCTTTCGGCGGCAAACTGTCGGCGAGAGTTGGACTCGAAAGAATCGACTCATGAAACCAATGAAGAGAGCATTCCTTTTGATCTTGTGCGTCGTGACATCCGGCTTATCAACTGCGGCTCAAGATCCGGTCCGTACTCCGCCCAAACCACCGGCGAAACACGAGATCGTCACCGCCGCCCAGGCGAATGGAGTCTATCGCTATTACCAAAGCGAATTTCGCATCCTCGCGCTCGGCCATAACAAGTTGAAGGTCCAGTTCGACGGCATCTATATGACGGTGTCCAGGAGCCCTAATATGGGCTATGCGTCGGGCGAGGCAACCATCGCCGGCAACGTCGCCACGTTTGTTCCGGCTGACACGCAGGGCTGCAAGATCACTATGACGTTCCTGCCCGGCAAATTGAAAGTCACCCAGGACGGATCAGACGCCGATTGCGGCTTTGGCCATAACGTGTACGCGACCGGCACATATCGCAAGATTAGATCCGGCAAACCTAAGTTCGAGTCACCACCTTAAAGAATCTGGGGGTGTTACCAATGAAGAGAGCACTTCTCTTTCTATCGTTCTTATTCACGTCCGGTCTCGTAGTCAGCGCCCAGGAGTTGCGGACCATTACCCCGCTGGGCCCGCAGCCAATTACGCAAATTATCACCGCTGATCAAGTGAGTGGCGTCTACCGCGACGGCACCAGCGAGTTACGCCTTCTCGCTCTGGACCCCAATAAAATCCGGATCGAATTCAAGAGTGATTGGACGATCGCCGGCTATTATGCAAACGATGGCTATCATCCAAACACTGGAGACGCTGTCGGCGAAGCTATCATCGAAGGCAACGTGGCCAGATTCATTTCCGGAGACTCAAAGAAGTGCAAGATCACGTTGACGTTCCTGACGAACAGAATCGAAGTGACGCAGGAAGGCTCCGCTGCTGATTGCGGATACAGGCACAACCTGGTCGCCACCGGGACCTATCGCCGGATCAAAGGCGGCCACGCCAGACTCGTTCGCTTGCGCTAATAAGAGTTTTGTCTCCCTTCTCCCTTTGGGAGTGTACAGACCGGGGACATAGGTTACAGGTGTTCGGAGACATAGGTAACACTTTTTTGGACACCCATTAGTTATCCATCGCTATGCTGATCTGTCCAATGCAGTGACGACAGAAGAACACGTCCAACACCCCATCTTGATCGGTGGGGCTTAGGCCCACGCGATATCCGGAGAAAGCTTTGTTGATGCGATAAGCGCGGCCCTTATAAGAAACCCAGCCCTCGGATACGCAACGGACTGCCATGCTCGAGGGATACTCAATGGGTGGCAATCGCTCAGGATAGTTTCGCTCACTAACCAGGTAACGCTTCGCTGGCACCGTCAATCCCAGAGATTCGTGGGGCCGTTCATGGTTGTAAGTAAACCGAAACCGATCGAAGCCCAACTGCATCTTCAATAGGTTCTCGAATTCGTCACGGCACAGCAGCTCTTCGGACAAGGTCCGGTGAAAGCGTTCATCCTTACCTTGCGTCTGCGGATGATAAGGACGACCGTGCCTGACCTGCACTCCCAATCGGAGCAACCAGACCACCAGCGAACTGTATGGATTATGCCAATCTCCCGTCCCCCAGGGAGCGCCGTTATCGGTCAGCATCGCCAGGGGCAATCCGTAGCGACGAAACAACTCCACCAGCTCGGCTTGCACGGTTTCACGGCGCTCATTGCCGCAGGCTCGCACTGCCAACGCGTACCGCGAGTGATCGTCTAAAACTGTCAACGCATGACAGCGGGTACCATCCCGCAAGCCAAAGTGCCCTTTGAAATCCATCTGCCAGAGATCATTAGGTCGCTCCCGTTCAAATCGCTGATAGGGCCGGTGCTTGATCGCTTCAGCTTCATCTAAGCGCCCGTGTCGCCGCAGAATCTCGGTAATCGTACTAGCTGCCGGCACTCCCTGATGACCAGTGTCTTTAAGACGAACCGCGATCTTTCGACCGCCCCAGGCCGGATGCCGATCACGGGTAGTGTCCTAATAGTGTGTTGCCGAAAATCAGAATCTTACACCGAACACTTGACCGCATGATATGATTGGTGCATGTCAGGGAAAGACCCAATCGTTTCGGCCCGACAAGTCTTGGATCATCTAATTGCAAAGCATGACCCCGAGGCGTCCCCGCCCCCCAAAGCTATAATTCCTCACGCGAAAGACCAAAAGGCGCAAGCCGCTGGCAAGCTAGGGGGCTTGAAGGGTGGCAAGGCTCGGGCCGCAAAACTATCCTCCTCCAAACGGAAGGCAATCGCGAGCAAGGCCGCAAAAGCTCGCTGGACCGCTAACGCCAAATCGGAATAGTCAAAACGTCAATTAGGTTATACAATCCCACCCTCTCAGACCGGAAACAACAATATGAGTTGGCCCGAACGAATCGAGCTATACAAGCAAATTGAAAAGCATCGGAAGAGGCCGCTAATTGTTTATGTCACAAGCAAAAGGCGCGGTGCCGAAGCGTTAATGTCTACCGATGCTCTCCCGCAGATCATCAAACAGATTGACGCCCTACCGAACAAGTCAAAAGCGTTGGACTTCCTTATCGTTAGCTACGGAGGCGATCCAATGGTGGCTTGGCGCATCATGACTCTAATCCGCCAGAGGGTGGAAAAAGTTGCTGTCATGATACCGCAGAGTGCCTATAGTGCCGCCACGTTAGTAGCGTTTGGAGCTGACGAGATAATTATGCACCCAAACGGACATCTCGGCCCTGTAGATATGCAAATCACTACCGCCGGAGATAGCGGTCAAGCCAAAACATTTTCGACGGAAGATATCAGCGCGTTTTTGGATTTTGTTCGTGAGAATCTCAAGATTACCGACCAAGAACACGTCCGTATGTTATTCGAGCTTACGTGCAAAGAAGTGGGAAGTTTGGGCATTGGATTTACTGCCAGAAGTTCTAAGCTGGCCGTCGATTTAGGTGAAAGACTCTTGGCTCTGCATATGAAAGACGACGATAGCCGTTCAAAGCTTCGGTCAATAGTCGAGAATATGAGTAGAAAATTTCAGTCCCATGCCTATCCCGTGAACCGCAAGGAGGCTTTGGAAATCGGGCTGCCAGTGAATAAGGAGTCTGATAAAGCTTTAGATAAATTGATGTGGAGCGTTTGGCTGAATGTCGAGCAAGACTTAAAAGAAAACAGTCCCTTTGACTTCGTAATTGAATTGCTCAAGAGCCCAGAAGCACCAAAGTTACTATCGCCAGTTCCGCAACTCGACATCGCAATGACGGCCTCAGCCAGCGCGCACTACAGCACAACAATAGCTGATGTAAACACGGCCTCACCAGTCAAGGTCGATCCAGTCGATTTCGAGCATACAAACGCACTGGTTGAATCGAGCCGTGTGGCGTTTAATAATATCAGCAAAGGAAAGATACTGTCTTGCAGAACGCCAGATTTGGTGATTAGATACCATAGGGTATTTACCTCAGTAGAGTGGGAAGAGACTAAAGGACAAGAATAAGGAGGTAAAGCAATGAACACTATCTATCAAGCACTTAGACAGTCTTTCCCGACGGATGTTACATCACCCGCACCGACCCAACTCAGCGGGCCGAAAACAGAACCCCGAAAGCCTGATACAGACATCCCTGTGCCTCCGAATCCGCCTCAGCCAAGACCGATCCACGAACAAGAACGGCAGCCAGAAAATGCACCTGTGCCACCGCGTTGACCAGTTGCCAAAAGAAACTCAAAGCTGCTCTTGGCGACGGATAAACTGCCCTAACAGTGGCACGGCAAACAAATACTTTCCATGTCTGTTTTTGTAGACCAAACCTGACTTACTCATCGAGGCCAACATTTGATTCACGTGGCTACTGGTAAAGGGCTTGCCCTTCTTTGTCTTCGACGAAGCAATAATATCCCTTAGCGTGAACTCAGAATCGCAGTTTTCTAAACCGGCAATGATTCTCAGTAAGTCCCGCTGGCGATCCGTGGCGCGAGCCCAACGCCCGGCGAAAAAGTCCGAGTCGAGCTTATGAATAATCTCCCTTGCCGGTACGGACGGTTGCTCCCCAATCGCTGCTTTTTGAATCCAGACAGAGTAGACCTCGCGACATATGAATTGGATAAAGAAGGGGTAACCGGCAGACATCTCACAGATGGAATCCACGGACGAGTCATCAAACCTAATCGGACAATCTGCGTCTTCTATGGGTTTGAGTATGGCCTCTTTACTTTCTTGTTCGTTTAGCTTTTCCAGGAATAAGACATGAAACATGCGCTCGCTATACGTCCGCGCTTCGACCAATTTCTGTTGCAGGGTTGGCAAGCCTGTTAGAGCCAGCATAAAGGGAATGTTTCTTCGCTGAATCCACTGGAAGGCGTCCAAAAGCATCGAAAGCGGGAATTGACCTTTGGAAGCGTGGTCGGTGAGGTTTTGGGCTTCATCATATGCGAATACAATTCCCTTTAACCCCTCATCTTTAGGCAACTCGTGCCAAACAAATTCCAAGATGTATTTAAGTTTATCGGTAGCGAGGCCGGGGCGCTCGTTCGCGATCTGAACTAGAGTGTTGTAGGTCAGTTTCTGCGATGGATCACGAGTGAACCCCATCACCGTTTGATCCTCAATGCTGATTCCGGCTGTCACCAATGCTAAGTCGGCCAATATGCGCGTCAAAAGCGCAGCTTCGCTAACGCTGGCCGATTCGGACAAATCAGTATTTACCCAAAGCCAGTTATGTCCGATCGCTTTGGGCTTGAAGGTCTCCAGCAATACGGTTTTACCCACACCTCGAAGGCCGGTCAAAATAAGGTTTTCAAGAATGACATCTTGATCTAACAGCCTTCTGAAGTCTTGTTCTTCACTCTTCCGGCCAGCCAGGTACGGCGGCATTTGGCCAGCACCCGGCTTGAATGGATTTACGAAATCCCACTTCGGAGCCTCCAACTGTTTCGGTTCCCGCTTTGTCTTTGCCTTCATAACCGTTTAGACCCCCAGCTAAATTTGACAACTATTTAGCTCGCCGACTAAATTTAGGCGAACTTTAGCACTCGCGCAAATATCTGTCAATTTCTACTTGACACATGCTTGAGCACAATGCTAATATGGTGTTGCTCGAATGGAGGCCCCTACTAAATGACCTGTCCAGACTGCGATAAACCCTCAAAGAGATTCGGCAAGGATCGCAAAGGCAATCAGCGTTTTCGTTGCCTGACCTGTGGTAAGACTTTCCAAGAGCCAAAGGTTAAGACCCTCGACAACTCACGGCTGGCCGAAGGCAAGGCGCTGGCTGTCCTGTCGCACCTAATCGAAGGTTGTAGCGTCCGTAGCACTGAGCGGTTGACTGGCGTTCACCGGGACACGATCCTGAGCCTTCTCACAATCGCTGGCCGCAAGTGCGAAGCCCTCATGCTGGATCGGATTCGCGAATTGAAAGTCTCGGACGTGGAATGCGACGAAGTATGGTCTTACGTCGGAATGAAAAACAAGACCAAGATTCGCAAGGGTGAGGACGCGGACGATATAGGCGATGCGTGGACGTTCACCGCGATTGAAAGCAACTCCAAATTGATTCTTGCTTGGCACGTAGGACACCGGACGCCGGATGATACCCTGATGTTTACCGAGAAGATCGCCCACGCGACGGCTGGATCGTTTCAGATCAGCACCGACGGCTTCCCTTGCTACCGTGATGCGGTTGTAATGAGTCTCGGAGTCCAGAAGGTAAGCTTCGCGCAGTTAATCAAAATCTATCGCTCTAATCCGATGGACGAAACCCGATACAGTCCGGCTGAATGTACTGGCGCTCGCAAAGAAGTCATTCTGGGCAGTCCCGATATGGATCGCGTTAGCACGTCCATAATCGAGCGCCATAACCTGTCAGTGAGAATGGAAAACCGAAGGTTCACGCGGCTAACGAATGCCTTTAGCAAACGCTGGGCCAATCATCGCGCAGCACTCGCTCTATACTTCGCTTACTATAACTTCTGCCGAATGCACAAGACTCTGCGCTGTACGCCAGCTATGGCAGCCGGAATCGTCAAGCATGTTTGGACGGTGAAAGATTTACTGACGGCAGCAACGCAGTTCTAATTGGACTCCCTACTCAAGAAGGTATAAGCTCCGCGCAAGTCTAGTTCAAAAGGAGAAGTACCTCATGTGGAGTATACATTTTATCCCAAACGAAACAGACCACATTGACGTGACCATTGATGGTGATTTCTTCCACACTTGGAAGTCATCTGATGGCGATGTGACTGTACCTCTAAAGGCTCACAAAGACGACCAGAAGATTCACGTGCTAGCGGTCGGCCAAGAAGGCAAGAACGCCTCCCTTGAAGTTATGTGGGACGGCGATAACAAGCAAACGATGGACTTTGACGGAGCAGATGGGGAGAACCACGACGTAGAGCACTAAGTTAATCAGACTCAAGGCTCACGAAGAGAAAGGCGAGGCTCTGTCTTGCCTTTTTCTTTATCGGTCAGCAACACACTATTAGGACACTACCCGATCACGCACTACTAAGACTGCTCGCTCCATTTCTGTTACGGTTCGCTTAGGTGAACGTTGCGGACGCCGAGAGCGATCCTCCAGACTTTCCTTTCTACCAAACCGTCTCAGCCACTTATATCCAGTCTTGCGACTGATCTCGAACTTTTCACATAACTGCGTGACCTTGGCTCCCTCAACCTTCGCCAAACTAACAAACTCCCCACGCTGCTCCACCTTCGAACACTCCTTCCAGGGCATCGGTCGATCTCCTTTCGGAGTCTCAACCTATCACTTGCCAACTGTTACCTATGTGTCCGAACATGTGTTACCCATCTCTCCGGTCTGTACAGGGAGAAGGCTGGGGATGAGGGGATGAAGTCTGACCGCGCTGACAAGCCCTCACCTTAACCCTCTCCCAGAGGGAGAAGGAAGAATGCGCGTATTCTTAATCTCACAGAACACTTGTAGCTCCCTACGGTTTGTCTTACTATGCGCCTGCTCGACGCCTTCGAAACGCGTACTTCGGAAAGGTTACACCCCAAATGATTTCAGCCGTCCTGCTTTGCTTCGCACTATTGTCTTTCGGACAGAGCCCTGATGGACAGGGACGCCGGCAACAAGGGCAGGGACAACCACCATCGGGCCAACAGCCAACGACGACCACACAGACTACCGGCGCGCCAACGGGTGGTCAGACAGGTCAGGCGAGGCCGCCGCAGGAAAGGCCGTCGCCGGTCCCGGAAGAGGTTCCAGTCATCACGCATCACGAGATCACGGTTGGCGGCAAGACGCTCAAGTACACCGCGACCGTAGGCATGATGCCAATCAAGAATCGCGACGGCGAAACCGAAGCGCGCATATTTTTCATGGCTTACACGCTGGATGACAGCGGCAGTCGCGGGAGTCGTCCGTTGACGTTCTCGTTCAATGGCGGACCGGGATCGGCTTCGGTCTGGTTGCACCTGGGCGCGATCGGACCGCGGCGGGTGCCAATGAATCCCGACGGCACCATGCCGGCGCCGCCTTACGCCCTGGTCGACAATCAACAGACCTGGCTTGATCAGACCGACCTGGTATTCATCGACCCGGTCGGCACCGGTTACAGTCGCGCGGCGCGGCCGGAACTCGCGTCAAAGTTCTTTGGCTTGCAGGGCGACATCGAATCAGTGGGCGAGTTCATACGCATGTATCTGACGCGTTACGAGCGCTGGACATCGCCGCTGTTTCTGGCCGGCGAAAGTTACGGCACCACCCGCGCTTCGGCGCTGTCGGGATACCTGATCGGCCGGGGAATTGCTCTCAACGGCATCGTGCTTATTTCCACGATCATGAATTTCGAGACGACCGACTTTGCCTCGGGGAATGATCTGCCGTATGTGATGTTTCTGCCGTCATACGCCGCCACGGCATGGTATCACAGGAAACTGCCTCCTGATCTCCAGAAGAAATCCGTGCAACAGGTGGTTTCGGAAGCTGAGAAATGGGCCGCTACGGATTACACCCTGGCGCTGGAGAGAGGCGACCGCTTAACTTCGCCGGAACGACAGGAAACGATCGCCAAGTTGTCCCGCTACACCGGGCTGTCTTCACAGTTCATCGACAACGCGAACCTGCGCGTGTCGTTGAACTTCTTCCGCAAGGAATTACTGCGTGACGAAAGGCGCTCAATTGGCCGTCTCGACGCGCGCTTCAAAGGCTACGACTCAAGCTATGTCACCGCCGGTCCCGACTTTGACGCGAGCGAAGCGGCGATCCGTCCGCCGTATACTTCGACCTTCAACAACTACGTGCGTTCCGAACTAGGTTACAAGACCGACGTCGAGTACTACATTCTCGGCGGCGGCATCACCAGCCCGTGGAACTGGAACACGAACAACGGCTATGTGGACACCAGCGTCGCCTTGCGCACGGCGCT
>WNFC01002740.1_pt1 | contig 20981 bp, 17 predicted proteins | sample 5400541 | NCBI WGS metagenome assembly WNFC01 (sample SAMN13153342, study PRJNA577476) | soil metagenome | isolation source: 120 cm saprolite under Douglas fir tree site 2 hole 2 replicate 1 | place: USA:California | collected 2015-04-18
AGGAAGGGGAGTACAAAAAGGATGGGCTGGAGCAACTGCGGGCCTTTCATCAAGCCGTGCTGAAGCAGCCGTTGCTTGTGCTGGAACTGGAAAAGAATTTCGAGCTGCCCGTCGAGAACAACGTCATTCTGAAAGGCCGAATCGACCAGGTCAATTCGCTGGGGCGGGTTGACCGCTCTGCGGTCATTAAGACGAACGACGTGGAGATCGTCGATTACAAGACGGGCAAGGCGAAAAAGGATTCGGACGCGCAGAAAGACCTGCAACTGAGCATCTATGCGATCGCCGCAAAAGAGATTTTTGAGTGGAATCCCGTTCGCATGGTTTTCCATTACTTGCAGGACAATCAGAGGCAAGAGACTACTCGAGACCAAAGGCAGCTCGACGAGGCGCTGCGTGTCGTGCAAGAAACGGCAGCGGACATTCGCGCCGGAGAATTCGTTGCGAAGCCGGGTTACGTGTGCCGCAATTGCGCATATAAACCGATTTGCCCGGCGCACGAAGAAGCCCTGAGCATCACGTAGAATGCTTCAATGATTTTCTAAGTGGAATTCCAACCGGAGAGACGCTGTGAATCGGAAGAATACCTATTTGTTCCTTTGCATCCTCGGCGCGGCCATCCCCTACTCGCAATTCATCCCATGGGTCACGGAAAATGGGCTGCAGCTTGGGCTGCTTGTCCGCCAGCTTTTTGTCAACCGAATCGGCGCGTTCTTCGGAATGGATGTCCTCGTGTCTTCCGTAGTCCTTTTGGTGTTTATGCGCGTCGAGGGAAGGATGCTGCGCGTGCGCTTCCGCTGGATGCCGATTGTTGGTTTATGCGCGGTGGGAGTTAGCCTGGCTTTGCCGCTCTTTCTGTATTTGCGTGAACGCGCACTGGAAGAGAACCAAGCAGCTGCTCAGCGGGGCGTCGCACCCGCGTAGTAACCCCCACGGGTCAGGATAGTCAAGCCTTCGCGCCTCACTCGCACCTCGATGGAATGATAATCGGTGCCGCGATCCGTTCCGCTCGGCGCGTAGGCCAGCGTGTACTGGTTGCGGGCTTCTTCCGTCACGCGCGCGTACAACTCTTCCATCGCGCGGCTTTTCAATCCATAGTAAACGTCGCCGCCGGTATCGTGCGCATACTTCGATAGGCGTTCGAATTTGCGTTCGAAAAAGGCGCTGCTCACGCCAACACCATAAACGCCAATGTTGTAGCGCAGCAACTCCTTCAGAACCGTGTCGTAGCTATTCACGTTGAACTTTGGCCCGTTGACTCCGTCGGAAATCAAAAGAATAATCTTTCGGCGCTGGCGTTCCGGGTCGCGGTCTTTCAACAACTGCGCCGCGGCGTACACCGCATCATCCAATGCCTTGGTCGGCTGGTTCTTGAGATTTGTCAGGCCACCGGCAATGTTCGGCGCATCTCCGGTGGCGGAATGCCCGTTAATCGAAGGGCCATTGTTGATGGCCGCGCTCGAAGGCCCCGCGGAGGGTTCGTCGTCGAGATGCGTCCGCTTCAACTCAGTGAGCAGCTTGTCCTGATCGCTGATGAAGCCCTTGCCTTCGTGAAAGCGCTGATCGAACCGACAGATGAAAGCCTCATCGTTCACGCTGAGGCCCGCAACGACCGCCCGCAAACTTTCGGAAACCTGCTTGGCATCCCTTGATTTCAAGTCGTTGTCAATCAGCAGGACCATGGAAAGGGGAACCGCCTCAGCTTGGAAGGAGGCGACTTTTTGTTCGATATTGTCTTCAAATATGCGGAATTCGTCGCGCCGCAGGTCTGGCACGAGGCGTCCGGAAGAGTCTTTAACCGTCACAGGGACGATCACTTGATCCACGGGGATTCTGATCCTTGTCTGCGGTCCACTTTGCGGCGCTGGGGGCGGCGCATCCTGCCGAGGCTGTTGCGCGTTCATGGCAGCGAAAGAGGCCGCTAGGAGCAACGTCGCTACGGTCAACACTGTTTTTCGTAGACTTTTCATGGTCCTCAAGCCAAACTTCCTATTGAGATTATCCGCGTGGGTGATTACGGCGACGCATCCATCGCACCGCTTCGCGGCATCCTACAGGACGGCAATACCCGCGGGCATTTTCCGGCCGGGCATCTCTCGCAGAGGAAAGTATACATGCATTCGATGCATAAGCTTTTGATGCAATGTGCGACCGCAACGGTTGCGGTGATATTGGCCACTCCAGCGATGCCCCAGGAGCCTGCCGTACAAGGCGGCACGATCAAGACGCAGGTGAACCTCGTAAACCTGTTTGCGACTGTGCGCGATAAGAACAAAAGAATCGTGCCCACGCTGAAGCAGGAAGACTTCCGGGTTTCCGAGGACAGTCAGGACCAGAAAATCGCCTTCTTTTCGAGAGAAGTGGCGCTGCCAATCACCTTGGCGTTGTTGCTCGATACTTCCGGCAGCGAGCAAGACATGCTCTCTGGCATCCAAGACGCGGGCAGCCAATTCATTGGGCGGATCATCCGCAAAGGCGATGAAGCGCTGGTGATGTCCTTCGATTCCAACGTCGACCTGCTGTCTGATTTCACGGACGAGCGCAGCCAACTGGAACGCGCCATTCGTAAGACCAGGATTAACATCCCGGATCAGGGCGCTAGAGGGGGAAATCCGGGCCCGGTCGGATCGCGGCAAATCACGGGTACGGCACTTTATGACGCGATCTACCTGGCGTGCAGTGAAAAACTTTCTACAGAAGCTGGGCGCAAAGCAATTGTCATTGTTACTGACGCGCAGGACGAAGGCAGCAAGGTAAGACTGGAAGAAGCGATTGAAGCGGCACAGAGGACGGACACTGTCATTCACATTCTTCTAGTGGCGGACCCGCGGTTTGGCGGCAACTCGGGCGTGGCGAACAAACTCGCTCAGGAAACTGGCGGGCGAATGATATCCGTTCGCTCGGAAAAAAAGCTAATGGAAGCCTTTGACCAGATTTCCGAAGAGCTGCGCAGCCAATATACCCTGGGCTACTACCCGACCAACCCAACACCGGACGGGAAATTCCGGAAAGTCAAAGTCGAAACGGCTGACCACGATCTGAAGGTCCTTACCCGCAAAGGCTACTACGCCCCGAAAGGGTAAGCCTTCCAAGGCGTCCGCCCGAAATAGCCGCGAAGCAATCAAACGGTTCACGAACGGTGATCTTCGCAGCGACTGCCCGCGGCATCGGTGGCTTTAGCAGGCTGCAAGTACTCCGCGTTCGCATCGACCCGGTAGCCTGCGTCGTACTTGTCGTGGTGCCGGACCCAAGCCATCCCGTGCTTCAAGCCCTCTTCGTCGCGCCCCTTCGGTGTGAGGTCCAGCCAGTTGTACGCGCCGATGAGAATATCCAGCCCGCGCGCGTAACTCGAATACGTATGGAAGATATTGCCGGCAGCATCCTTGTAGAACACGCTCGTGCCGGGCCGTTCCTCGCTCGGGAACTGCTGCATGGAATAGTTGTAATACACCTGGCCCTTCTCCAACTCCTCTTTGGTCATTGACACCTGGTAGTCATAGTTGAAGTCGCTGCCGTTCGATGACACCCAGTGGAACCGCCAACCCATGCGCTTTTTGAACGCCTCGATCCGCGCCAGCGGCGCTCGCGAAACCACCGCCACCCTCACGTCCCTTGCCGCCAGATGCACCACGCTGCCATCGATATGGTCAGAGATGAACGAGCAGCTTGGGCAGCCTTCCTTCCAATCCGGACCGAGCATGAAGTGATAGACAATCAGCTGGCTTCGCCCGCCGAAAAGATCGGCCAGAGTTTCCTTGCCCTTTGGCCCGTCGAAGACATAGGCCTTCTCTACTTTTTCCCAAGGTAATTCGCGGCGCTGCCGACTCAACTCATCTCGCAGCCGCGAGAACTCCTTCTCTTTCTTAAGCAGTTCTTTGCGCGCGGCAACCCATGCTGCCGGCGACACGACCTTTGGGTTCCCCATAGCTCTCGTTGCCATGACTAATTCTCCTTTTCTATTTGTCCACTCGCGCCTACGGCCATGCCGTACGGAAGTTCCTCACGACCAATTTTCTCAATCAATGCGGGGACCCGCCGAACCTTAGCCAGGCAGGCCCCGCATCCTGTGGATATTCAACTGAAAATGCCGCCCGGTCCCCAGCTTTGGCGCTACCCGCCGGCTGCCTGCGCTTTGGCCGTCTGCGTTGCCTGTTGCATTTGTGCGAGCACTTTGCGGATGGCTTCGTTGCACCCGGGGCTGCGCTTCTCCCGCCAAGCTTCCAGGTGGTTGCATTGCTTTTCCAGGTTGGCAAGGAAGTTTGGGCTGCTGAACATCGCGCGCCAGGCGGCAAGCACCGGTTTCACCTGTTCAAACACCGCCCACTGTTCCCCGTTGCTTTCGAAGAAAAACTCCTCGTCAATCAACCCGCGGTTCACGATGCTCGCCACCATCTCCCAGTAACCGAGCACCATGCGCATGTAAGTGTTTTCCTTGCTGCCGGGCGGACACGCGCGCATCAAGTCGTCCGCCGTTTTCACGTGGAAGTTGGCCGAGAACCAGTCGCGCGCTTCTCGCAACTTTGGTTCGCGCCGCTCCTCATACAACCGCAACATCAGATTCACCTGCTCGTTCGTTACTTCGCCCATGTTTCCTCCTTTAAGTTTGAGTTTGGAACAGATTTCTTTGCGACGGGCTTCACACCCATCTTTTTCACTACGACTGCGGCCAATCCGCCTGTGGACATTACGCCGACGATCATCAGCGCCGCACTTGCCATGCACGCTGGACACATAAATTCTCACCCTCTCCCGCGGCCACTCTCACTACGCCATCGCTCCGTACGACTGAGCCGCTTCTGCGCGCTTCTTCACGCCCTCGTGGATATGCTTCCAGCCACCCGTGACTCCTTTTCGATGGTCTTCTAGAATCAGTCCAAGCGCGGTGTGGTGAAAAGTTAGCAGCGTCCCGCCATCTTTCTCGCTCAGGCGATACTGCACATTCGACACGACAGGATAGGACATGAACAAGGGTCCCGTAATTTCGAGCAGCGTCGGCCGCTTGATGGCCTGTACAACTCCCCAGAAGTGTCCATTATTGTCACCCAGGTCGCGGTACCACCTGCCGCCCGGCCAGGCTTCTAGCTTCATCGGCATGGGGCCGCTATTGGGACCTCCGCTATACGGCCCCAACTGCTTCAGCAGAGCCGTGAACGTCGCATCCAGCGACGCACGCACGTGGATTTCCTCCGTTATGCCCAGCGTCAAATCTTCAATTCTTGTTGCGGTCGAGATCATTTTTCCTCCGTGAAATAAAATTTGGCCCGGAATAGCTTGACGGATTGTCTTTCCCTTCGGCGCGCTCCTTGATGCGGCTCAATTGGTGACGCCAGAATCGTTCAAATGTTTCCGTCCACTCGTGAAGGGGCCGGATGGCCTCGGCGTTGGTCCGGTAGAGCATCCGGCGGCCATCGCGGCGCACATCTACAAGGCCAACTTGGAGCAAAACACGCAGGTGCTTCGACACCGAGGGCTGCCCCATCCCCAGCGAATCGACGATTTCCCCGACCGGCCGCTCTTGCAGCGCCAGATAGTTCAGAATCTCACGCCGCCGCGGCTCCGCTACCGCGTTGAAAGCATCCGAAGTCGTTGCCGCTCGTGCCATGCGCCAACATTACATTCCCATATAGGAATATGTCAAGTACTTTTTTTGCGGCTCAGCACCCGCTCGGCAGCCTCTTGACCTCGCCCCTATTCTCCGATAGCCTCGCGCCTAACATTCCCGCATTTATCCGTACTTCCAAGGAGGCTGCGCATGGTTCCTCTTACTGCTCTATTGCTCCCTATCTTGCTCGCTGCTGTCGTCGTCTTCGTGGCTAGTTCCCTCATTCACATGGTGTTGAAGTATCACCAAAGCGATTACCGCCAGCTCCCCGAGGAAGAGAAGCTTCTTGGCGCCATGCGCCCGGCTGGCCTGACTCCGGGGCTCTATCATTTCCCGTTTTGCACCCATAAGGACATGAACACGCCCGCCATGCAGGAAAAATACAAGCAGGGACCGGTGGGGTTTCTAACCATTTATCCCAGCGCTCCGCCCGCTTTGCCGAAGTTCCTCGGCATGTGGTTCGCTTATTGCCTCCTCGTAGGTCTGTTCGTGGCTTATGTAACGGGACGAACGGTTTCGCGCGACGGTGGGTTTTCCGTGGTGTTTCACATTGCTGGCGTGGCCGCGTTCCTTGCTTACGGCTTGGGGCCTTTGGTCAACGGTATCTGGAAAGGCCAGCCTTGGAGCATAGTCCTCAAGGAATCTTTCGACGGCCTCATTTATAGCGCGCTGACCGCCGGCACCTTCGGCTGGCTCTGGCCCAAGTAGTGCTGTTCTCGCTTTTGAGCCCATTGCTCGGGAAGTTCGATGGATTACCCCTGCGCCTCCGTGTGGCAGCGCGTCTTCAGAATTCTCTGAGTGAATACTATTGATGTGTCTGGCGAAATCTCGGAACAATGCCAACGAGGTTATCGCATTCCCCTCGATTGATCCGCCGCTTTGGTTCGGTGACAGGTCCGCCGCCCGCCATTATTGTCGCGGGAAGGTGTATTCGCCGGACGGGTTGCGCGACTTGAGAGCGGTTACTTTGCCGTTCTCCATGACGAACTCATAGATCACATCCGCGAACTGTGGCGTCCTGAACTTGAGGCCCTTGATGGGAATCAGCTTGATGGGAGGTCCGCCCGGGAAGGCCAGAGAGAGACCGGCGCCGGGCTGGTAGAGCACTTCAAATTTAACCTTAGTAGGAGTCACATATCCGCCCGCGAGCTTTTCGAGCAGGGCCGTATCAAGCGTTTCGGGCTTGCGGGTGAAAACAACTTCGGCCTGATCCAGCGAGATCACCGCGTCATTAATGTCTCCTTGCGGGTTCGTCCGGAAATTTACGGAGAACTTGCCGTACTGCTCGTCATCCGGCGTGTCAAAACGGTCGTAATGAAAGTGGCTCATCGGAAACTGGAATTCGTGAAATCCGAATTGCAGCGCGTCGCCCTTGAGCCCGATTTTGAGAATGCCGTAAGCAGGATTTTCATAATCGCTCGCGTAGTCGGCTAGGGCATGGGAAGGCTTGGTGTTCGGGACGCGGTCGCCGCCCGCCTTCGCGCGCGCTTCGGTACCCGCTTTCTTCCCTGCGAGCCGCTGTTGAAGCTGGCGCTGGCTCCAAGGCGTCTGGTCCATGCCGAGAAGTCGCTCGTACACGTTGTAGCTGACGATGTTGTAGAGCGGCGCACTGTGGTCGCTGATCACCAGAACGATCACGCCAATCTTGTCGTTGGGCATGAAGGAAACCTGCGAGTGGAAACCGGGAAGGTCGCCGCCATGATAAGTCAGCAGGTGCCCGCGATACGCTGCCGTCTGCCGCCCCATGCCATAGGCCGGATTGAGCAATTCCCAAAATCCCAGGGCTTCCCCAAGCGTGTTTGGCAAGCCAATGGCCGGTTGCAGCGTGGCTTTCAGAACGTTTGCCGGCAAGACTTGTTTGCCGTTGTATTTCCCGTCATTCATCAGGGCAATGAGCCAATGTGACAGCTCATCGATATTGGAAATGATGGCGCCCGCCGGGGCCACGCCCTCGGTGTCCTCATAATAGGGAATCTTGTACAGCTCGAAGGAGTCGCGCTTTTCCCGGTATGGAACGCCGTGGTCGGGATGCTGCGTCATGTCGGAAATGGTGAAGGTCGTCGTGTTCATGCCGAGCGGGGTGAAGATCTTCTCGCGTACGAACTCCTCCCAGCGCTTCCCGGACTTAAATTCGATGATTTGGCCGGCGGCAGAGTACATCAGGTTGTTATAGAGGAAGGTTTCCCGCATGGGTTCCTGCGGCTCCAGATACTTCAGCTTTTCAAACAGCTCCTTTCTCGTAAAAGGCGACTTGAACCAGATTAAATCGTGCCGCGTCACTCCCGTTCGATGAGACAGCATGTCGCGCAGTGTCACGTTGTTGTTGAGCTGGTCGTTGTAGAACTGAATCGAAGGAACGGACTCGCGCACGGGCTTGTCCCACGTCAGCTTTCCTTCTTCGACGAGCATGCCCGAGGATACGGCGGTGAACAGTTTTGAGTTCGAGGCGATTTGGCACAGTGTCGTCGGCGTGAACGGCAGCTTCTTCTCGTAGTCGCGATAGCCGTAGCCCTTGGCAAAAACCAGCTTGTCGTTGACCACGATGCCCACGCCAATCCCTGGCGTGTTCCAATCTTTCAGCACTTGCTCCATATAAGAGTCAAACCCGCTTAGCTTGCTGGTGATGTCGGGTGTTTGCGCGCCCGCGGCAGGCCCAGCAATTGTCAGCAACAGGGTCAGCACGAAGAAGATGACTGCTTGCGTGATTCGTGAAGCGTGTCGTTTGTTTTCGAAGAACATGAGGTTGGAATCTCCTCTGTAATGTCAAAGTGGGAAAAGCACGAGCATTGTATAACACGGAACGAATTGACCCAATTGCTCCGACCGTCTACCATCCACTCTTCGCTTCGCGTCCATGCTTAACGAAACCATCGCCCACTACCGCATCCTCCGCAAGCTTGGCAGCGGAGGCATGGGTGTCGTCTACGAAGCCGAAGACACCAAGCTTGGCCGGCGCGTCGCGCTGAAATTCCTCCCCGAAGACACCCGCCGCGATACGCAAGCGCTCGAACGCTTCCTCCGCGAAGCCCGCGCCGCCTCCGCCCTCAATCATCCCGGCATTTGCACCATTCACGCCATCGAAGAGCACGATGGGCGCACCTTTATCGCCATGGAATTGCTCGAAGGGCAAACGCTAGACAGAGTCATCCCCCTCGGCGCCCTCCCGATTCCGCGCACTATCGACATCGGCATCCAACTTGCCGACGCCCTCGATGCCGCCCACAAAAAAGGGATCATTCACCGCGACATCAAGCCTTCCAACATTTTTGTGACCGAGCGCAGCGCGGTCAAAATTCTCGATTTTGGCCTCGCTAAGCTCCTCCCCGAACATCATGCCAATTTCGGCGGTGAGACGACGCTCGCCGACACCGAAACTATGCTCCTCACCAGTCCGGGCACCGCCGTCGGCACTATCTCCTACATGTCTCCTGAACAAGCCCGCGGCGAGGAACTCGATCCTCGCAGCGACATCTTCTCCCTTGGAGGCGTCCTCTACCAACTGACGACTGGCAAGCTTCCCTTCCCCGGCACCACCAGTGCCGTGGTGTTCGACAATATCTTGCACAGCGCTCCCGTGGCTCCCGTCACTCTGAATACCAATGCCCCTCCCGAACTTGAGCGCATCCTCAACAAAGCTCTCGAAAAAGATCGCGATGTCCGCTACCAGGTCGCCACCGAATTGCGTGCGGACCTCAAACGCCTCCAGCGCGAATTAGACTCCGGCAAAACCGCTCCCATCATCTCTTCTTCGGCTCACATCCCAACGCAATTGTCCGCGCCTGCCGCCAAGCCCGCAGAGCCGTCACGTCCACCCTCAAGCAGTTCCGTCTTGATCGCCGCCGCCAGCAAAAACAAGATAGGCACCGGCGTGGCGTTTCTAGTCGCGCTCCTTCTTGTCGCCGCCGCCTCGTTCGGCGTCTACTCCCTACTGCCGCACAAAAAAGCTTTGCCAGTCGAAAGCATGTCGGTCGAAAACCTCACCAATAATGGTCATGTCTTCCTCGCCAGAATTTCCCCCGATGGGAAATACCTGCTCCACGTCCTGGAGGAGAATGGCCTGCAGTCCCTCTGGCTTCGGCATATTCCCACGGGAAGCAACACGCAGGTCGTAACGCCCGCTGCCACGCGCTACAGCGGCCTCACTTTTTCTCCCGATGGCAACTACATTTACTTCGTCCGCCGCGAGGACTCCGAGCAATCCATTGCTTCCCTGTACGACGCTCCCATGCTCGGGGGGACCCCGCGGCTGCTTATCAAGGACGTGGACAGCCCCATCTCCTTTTCGCCTGACGGCCAGCGCTTCGCCTACTTGCACCAACACGGCGATTCCCCTGTGGCCGACCTCAAGATCGCTCGGCGCGATGGCACACTCGAACGTGATCTCTTCCATCATAAGGAGCTTCACGCCGATAATCTGACTCTTTCCTGGTCCCCCGATGGCAAGACTATTGTGATTCCCATAGTCCAGCCTACGCCCCAGGATCTCGGCGGGTTCCTCGCCGTGGATGTCGCCAGCGCTTCCATGAAACAGGTAGCCATTGCCAAGGATCGCCTCTATGACGAGCCCTCCTGGCTTCCCGACATGACCGGCCTGCTCGTCTCCGCATCCTCGGCGGAAACCGGATTTCGGCGCAAACAAATTGGCATTGTTTCTTTCCCTGATGGAGCCTTCCACCTTTTGACCACCGACACCAACGACTATTTTCACGCCAGCCTCTCCTCGGACGGCCAATCCGTCGCAGCAAACCAGACCCAGACAAAGTACCAGGTTGAGATTGCGCCGGTGGGATCGCTCGATAATTTCAATCCCATCAGATTATCCTTAACTCTGCCGATTCTGAGTTGGGACTGGTCCCCCGACGCTCAAATCCTGCTGATCCAGGGTTCCGACATCCGCTTGGCGAATCCAGCCGGCGAAAACCGCGCCATTTTCTCCGAGCTGAAATATCCAATGGATCAGGTCGCTTCGTGCGGTCAGGGACGCTATGTCGTTTTTCGAAGCATTGGCCGGTCGGGCGGAGCCGAAACCAATCTTTGGCGTGTCGATTCCAGTGGCACAAACTTGTTGCGCCTTACTTTTGGCATCAACGATAGAGTGCCGGTCTGTTCGAACGACGGCAAATGGGTGTACTACGTCGACGCCGCCGAAAACCATTTCCTTAAGCGCGTCGCCATCGACGGCGGCACTCCCCAAACAATCGTCAAGTCTCCTTCCGAGCCCTATGACGTTTCTCCCGACGGCAAGACCGTTGCCGCATTCGAGGCGCGCGAATCGGATCACACCCCCTTGCTCGTTACGTATTCTGTCGAAGATGGAAAGAAATCGTCGCTTGAATTCGATCCGCGCGGGCTCCCCAGCCTGTCGTTCATGCCTTCCGGAAAGGCAATCCTCTATGCGGTACGGGAAAAAGGTGTGGACAATCTGTGGGTGCAGCCACTCGACGGGTCCGCCCGCCGTCAGCTCACACGCTTCACTTCGGAAAAAATCGGCGGGTATGGATATTCGAAGGACGGGACGCGGCTCGCGGTTGGACGCGGCCACGCCGATTCCGACGCGGTCCTGCTGCGCAACATTCCTCGTTGAAAATAATGAAGTGGCCGCTGATTCGCGCCGCTCTGTAGCCGGCTTTCAATAGCGAATTATTGGATAGTGCCGCCGGGAATGGTCGGTGTCACCGGCACGTTGGCGTTGGCGCGCGCGAAATAGCCTCGGCGTGCGCGCACCTGGTAGCCCTTGTGGTCGGGCACTTCGATGCGGATTTTGTGGTAGCGCCCATCGAGTACGTAGTTCGTCGGAAGATAAGCGATGGAATACTGGTTGCGAAGTTCGTCGCCAATATCCTGGAACGATTGATCCAGATCGTCCACGTGATACGGAAAAAAGGCTCGGCCTCCGGTTTCTTCCGCAAGCTCCTGGAGAATCTTGTCCCCGTCCGTCAGATGGTATTTGCGGTCGGCGGTCTTGTTCGGATCGGTCTGCGAGAGTGAAACCCACTGGGTGCTTGTGCTGATGCTGTAGATGACCACGCTGGTACGCTGCGCCATTTCGATGGCATCGGCGCGTGTGTGCGTCGATAAATTGTCGTCGCCATCGCTGATCAGAATCATCACGCGGCGAACCACGTCCGGCTGGTCGCCCGGCGGGCGTGGCGGATGGCTAAGCTCTTTCACGCACGCTTCATAAATCGCGTCGTAGATCGCTGTGCCGCCGCCAGCTTTCGTCCTGGTGATCTGGTCGCGCAACGCGCCTGCGTCTCCGGTGAACGCTTGGACGATTTGCGGTTCGTCGTCGAAGGTCATCACAAAAGCTTCATCTTTATTGCGGCGCAGCACGCTAAACAGAAAATTAATCGAAGCGTCTTGCTCAAATTTGATGCGGTCGCGGATGCTGTTGGAAGTGTCCAACAGCATGCCGATGCGCAGAGGCAGATCGGTCTGCTTGCTGAAGTAACGGATTTCCTGTGGAGCTTTGTCGTCCCAAATCTTGAAGTCGACCTTATCTAGCTCGGGAACAAGCTTGTTGCGGCGATTAAGCACAGTGAAAAGCACGTCAACGAGGTTGACGACCGAAATAATCGTTTGATCGCTCTTCTGGGCAGGTTCTTGCTTCGGCGCCGCGGACGCTGCCGGTGCCTGCGGCTTGTCCGGGGAAGACTGCTGCGCCCGTTCGGTTAGTGGAAAAAGCAAAAGCGCCAACACCAAAAAAATCGAAGTAATTGTTCGTCGCATTTGCATCGATTATAGGTATCCCGCCAGTGCAGCGTCAATTCGGCTCGGCGGCTCTCCGGCGGCATCGCAGAGTTTGTTTAAATAGTCGCGCAATTCACCCGGCAATGCCGCGCGAACTTCGATCCATGCCCCGGTCCGCGGTTGCGCGAAGCCCAGCTTTGCAGCATGCAGGAAATTGCGCTCAATCGCCGGCAGCGTGACCTTCCCTACGCGCAATTCTTCGGCCGCGCCATACAACGTATCACCTACCACCGGATGCTTAACCGCCGAGAAGTGCACTCGAATCTGATGCGTTCGCCCGGTGTGGAGTTGGACTTCCACCAGCGTCGTGCTGTCAATCTTCCCGAGCGCTCTCCAATCTGTGCGCGCTTCGCGCGGATTCGCGATGGACTCACCGTGCCAGGATTTGCGTTGCGTCGTCATGCGTGTGCGGTGAATGGGGTCCCGCCCAATGGCCAGCTCGATGCGACCACTCTTTTCTCCGAGAATGCCCTGCACCAGCGCGATATACGTTTTCTTGATGGCCCGCTGCCGAAAGGCCTCGCCGAGTTTCGCGTGCGCCGCGTCGTTCTTGGCCACCAGGATGACGCCTGAAGTTTCCTTGTCCAAGCGATGAACGATTCCCGGCCGCAGTGGCCCCCCGGACTGCGAAAGCGCTTGCCCACGCCCCAGCAAAGCATTGACGAGCGTGCCTGTTATGGTTCCTGCTCCGGCGTGAACGGTCATGCCCGCGGCTTTGTTGATGGCGATGACGTCATCATCTTCGTAAAGAACATCAAGTGGAATTGATTCCGCCGCCGCGTGAGGCGCTGGCCGCGGGTGGGCCCTCACGGTGATGAGTTCCCCGCCACGAAGTTTCTGCGAAGATTTTGCGGATTGGCCATTGACGAGGATCAGGCCGTCGTCGACGAGTTCTTGCACTCGCGAGCGCGAGAGTTCCGGGCAGTGGGCGACCACGAACCGGTCAAGCCGCGTCCCAGCGTCAGTACCAATCGCCAGAAGTTCACGCATCTCGGGTTGGGCTTCAACCGGCACGGTCAGATTGTAGCAGGGGCGCTAGGCGAGCCGGGATGGACGGGCGTCTATGGGCTCAACTTACAAGCCGCCCGTCCAGCGAGCTTGGCGGCTAGCCCTTGTTGGGATAGCCGCGTACGTTTTGACAATATTCCCGCTACAAGAGCACCCCAAGAGTTGCCGCTCGCGTAGTGCCGTTGTACGAAGCCGAGATCGTCGAAGAAGTTGAGATGAGCACGATCGACGTGTTGACTGTGAAGGATGCTGCGCTGGCTCCAGCAGGAACGATCACGCTCGAAGGCACCCTGGCCGCTCCATTGCTGCTGAAAAGCGCGACGATTGCTCCACCTGCCGGAGCCACTCTGGTCAGGGTTACCGTGCCCGTGGAGGATTCCAGCCCGCCAATAACACTCGAAGGACTCAGCGTCAACGAAGCGAGAGCGAGCGGTGGAAGAGGCACAGGCGTCACGGTGAGCGAGGCCGATCTCGTCACGCCACCGTAAGCTCCAGAAATGCTAACCGTCGTTGATGCAAGTACGGCGCTGGTGCTCACCGTAAATGTCGCGCTCGTAGCTCCGGCCGCAATCGTCACGCTGGACGGTGTCCTGGCCACGTTCGTGTTGCTGCTCGAGAGCGTCACCACTGCGCCGCCTGAGGGGGCTGCTCCACTCAGCGTCACCGTGCCGGTGGAAGATTGCGTGCCACCAACAACACTCGTAGGATTCAGCGTCAGTGAGGAGAGTGTCGGCGCCGGTGGAGGCGCAGGCGTCACGGTGAGCGAAGCCGATCTCGTCACGCCGCCGTAGGTTCCGGAGATGCTGACTGTAGTTGAAGCCGCGACGGCGCTGGTACTAACCGTAAACGTCGCACTGGTAGCTCCGGCCGCAACTGTCACGCTGGATGGCACCCTCGCCGCTGTCGTGTTGCTGCTCGAAAACGTGACCACTGCGCCACCTGAGGGAGCTGCTCCACTCAGCGTCACTGTGCCGGTGGAAGAATTCCCGCCTGTAACACTCGTTGGATTCACCGAGAGCGAAGAAAGAGTAACGGACACAGGAGCAGAAGAAGACAGGTCGAATTCCAGAATTGCGGGATTGGGATCGTTCTGCGAAACCGCCACGAACTTCGACGCTGAAATCATATAGATGATGGCGTTGCCTCCGGTCCCGGAAGTGACCGCCATGGTTCCCCGGCCATTGGTTGGCGACGGAGTTACAGAATAAGTAGCTTTGAAGGCTGCGCTCGAAACCGGTCCACTTGGAGCGCCGATATCCTCCGCACCAGTCATATTGCCCGCGGGGCTGGCGCCGTCCGCGGCGAACTCGCCGGAGAAGACCACTACTTTGAAACTCACTGGGTCCGTCGCGTACCCCGCATAGGTTCCCTTCAGAGTGCCATTGGTGAACGACACCGGGGCCTGAGGTTCGCCGGCTCCGAACAAAACGTTGACATCGGAGACGAAGAGGAAAATCTGATTGGTGTTCACCAGGTAGGCCACCAGGTTGTATCCGCCGATGGTAATCGCTGCCCGCCCGTTGCTGGCTACACTGTAGGTTCCCGCCGCGCCGGTGACCGAATTGGGTGCACTGCAAAAGTTTTCGTCGTAGGTCAGCGAAAGGGCGCCGCTGCCGTTGGTGGTGAGCAAACCGGCGACCGCTTTGGGTATCCCCGATACCGTGCCGCAAGCGGAGTGCCCGGTGAGGTAAATCACCATGTTCCCGTTCAGCGAGGCGTTCGTGAAACCTCCCGAGGGAGTGTGCTGCTGCACGACGACGCCATTGAGCAGCGGAGTCGCCGTCGTGACCACGTCGCTCTCCATCACAAACAGTTTTCCTGAATTCACAACGTAGAAAACGAAATTCAAGCTCGCCGGTGTTCCGCCAAACGTGAACGCGAGATGCATGGTGCCGCGTCCCGTGGCCGTGTTGGACACGGCGTAGGTCGCTGCGGTAAAGATCATCGGATAATCCGTGCCGTATCCGTTGAGGTCCCCCGCGGCGTTGCTGAGTGTGCCTGTCCCATTGGACGTAAATCGGCCTTCGATGGCCGCGCGATTGCTCCCGTTATCAAAACCGGCGGCGCCAAATGCGTAGTCGCTCGTGATTCTGGCGGTGCTAAACGCGGTGGTGTCCGCTTTTTCCATGGTCCCCGAGCCGATCGTGCCTGCTCCGCCGGCAGCATCGAACTCGATAAACTGGGCATTGCCATTGGCCATCATCACAAACGCCAGCTTCGCCGAGCTGCCCGAAAAATTCAGGGTCATCACGCCGCGATTGTCGGCCCCGATCGCATACGTCCCAATGAACGCTTGCGGGCTTGTGGCCCCGGCGCCTGCACTGTTGGTGACCAGTTCGCCGTTGCTGAGATTGCCGGCGCCGTCCGCCGTGAATCTTCCCACCGCCGCAAAAACAGACCCAGTGGTCCCATTCCCGCTTACGCCCGTAAAGTTAAATGCATAGTTGCCATTCAACGCCGCGTTGTTGGACTGGCCCTGAGCTATCGAAGCAAAAGCCAACGCGAAACAAAGGATCAACAGAACATTCAGCTTACGCATCTTTCTTTCCTCCATTTGCCAGCCGGGCGGTTGGCTCCGAACTCTTATTGCGAACTCACAGCGTACGATTGAGGCGCCTGGGTGGGGGGGAAGGCGCCAGTTCTAAACCAGGGTTATCCTCACTCTGAGAATGAGGAACGCACGAATATCACTTATGGACAATTGCGCTTCACCAAGGCTTTGAGCTTTAGCGCAAGGTTCTCAATTTTTCCTTCACACGCCCTGACTTACTTCGTCCACTTTTCCTGGCCCCGGTTTACTTCGCCGCAATTCGCCGCAGCAGCAGATATGCTTGATGCGCCGCGCAATGGCAATCAGGTGGAAGCTGCAAAACCAGGGTCAGGAGATACCCGAAAGCGCGAGTAGCGGCCACAAACCGGTCGAGCGGCGTCTGCTGGGTGCCGCGCCCTTCGGTTCCAAGGGTGCGGAGGTTGCCTTTGCTTTTTCTTGCTAGACTCATATCTGCAATGTAGGCGCGCAAATCATGCTGCCCGCTCATTTCCGCGGAGTTCTTGCCACTGTTGCAGCCCCGTGAGAAGCGCCAGCGTTCTTCCGTAGGCTGCTATCGCTCCGGTTAGATTGTGAAACTCCGGAGAACCCTTAATCGTCCCCCGTCTTCGTATGTGCGCATCCGCCGAGAGTTCGAGTATTCGTTCTATGCCTTTGTTCGCGAGCTCCGAGTTAGTTTTCATCATCGGCTTGACCCCCTTCTGTAACAAAGGGGCCAAGCCTTCGGGACTCTGGATAGGGGAAATCCTCCAATTTGCTGCCGGATTATCATGGAGGAGGAGTACGGTTGGGTGGCCGCCTTTTCCGCGGTTGTGGGCGTGTGCCCCGAACAATAAGTCCCGCTAGGAAAACCAGGGAAACGCCCTGACTCGCAGGACGTAACCTCGTCTAGAATGTGCGGCGAGGAGAAGACCATGCGCAAAGTTTTGCTTTTGCTGCTGTTTGTTCCGGGAGTTTTGCTGGCACGAAGCGCTCAGGAAACATCGCGTCTCGCCAACACCGGCGTTTCCGGGCGCTGGGTGGTGAACACGGATTTTTATGGCGCAACGATTTATTTTCGGATGGTGCTGAAGCAGGAAGGAGAAAAACTGAGCGGGGATTTTGATGGGGACAAGCTGGAGGGAACGCTCAAGGGGAACAACGTCTACTTTCTGGCAAAGGACGAGCAAGGCGGCACCGACGAAGGCAAAGCCACGCTCCAGGGCGGGATCATCACCGGCACCGTGGTGTTTACACACTCTGACGATCCTGCCCATCCGGAGACCCCATAAATTTACGGCGGAACTCGTTCCGGTGCGGCGCGCGGCGGCGCCACAACGGCACGAATTTGTGCCCACAACTTTCCACCGGCAATTTTCGGCCGCGAACAAGCCGGTGCTGACGATTGCTCCGGGCGACACCGTGCACACAACGACGGTGGATGCGGGCGGGACGGATGAAAAAGGCGTGACGCGCGTGCTGGGCGGAAATCCGGAAACCGGACCTTTTTACGTCGAGACAGCGGCGCCGGGCGATACCTTAGCCGTGCACTTGACGCGCGTGCGACTGAATCGCGATTGGGCCGAAAGTGATGACTTTCTCGTTGGGCGCGCAGTCGACAGCGAGCTCGCAGTGAAGATGAAAGACGGCGGGAAGACAGTGCGCTGGCATCTGGACGCGGGGCAGGGAGTGGCAACTCCGGAGAAACCAGCGGAACATCTAACGCGCTATGTGGTGCCACTTCGGCCGATGCTTGGCTGTGTGGCGGTTGCGCCGAACGTGGCGCAGGCCGCTCCGGGAACGGGAGATTCCGGGCATTACGGCGGGAACATGGACTTCAACGAAATCGTGGAGGGCGCGACGGTTTATTTGCCGGTAAGCGTACCGGGCGCGCTGCTCTATGTAGGCGATGGCCACGCGGCCCAGGGCGATGGGGAGCTTAACGGCAACGCGCTGGAAACGTCGATGGACGTGGAGTTCACCGTGGATGTGATTCAGGGAAAACGAATGCCGGGACCAAGAGTAGAGTCAGCAACGCACATCATGGCGATGGGGCTGGCTGGGTCGTTAGATGATGCGTTCCGCGGCGCGACGGCGAACATGGCGCAATGGCTGACGGAAGAATATAAACTGACGCCTTCGGAAGTGGCCCAGGTGCTGGGCACGTCGGCGGAATACAAGGTCAGCGAAGTGGCGGACCGCAACACGGGAATGGTGCTCAAAATTAATAAGGAAAAATTGAAGCCGCTTGCTAGCGCTGTGAAATAAGAGAAAAGAACGAAGCGGTCCCAATCACTTCTTGGGGCGAAAAATGCTGAACGCCGAAGCCGAAATGAGGAACTGCCCTTCGGCGGTTTCGACCGGTTCCAACTTCACGTTCTGATCGCGCTCGCTTCGCTCATAGATCTGGGTCCGCAAGTAATAGATTTTTCCAGCTTCCGCATTGAGAGTCATGGCCGAACCGATGCGCTTGGACGTTTCCTTGAAGGTGCCCGATTGCCAATTCGTGCACACTTGATGTTCACCGGGGTCCACGAAAAAGAAAAAATAAGATTTGCGCTTGTTGGCGCCGACCCACGCGCCATCGACGCCTACTCTCATCGTCGGGCCGCTCTCCATGTCCTCGAAGACGTAAACGATTGCTTTCCCCGTGTCCGGCGTTGCGACAGGGTGCTGCTTGCGGTCCGTTTTTACGTCGAAATACGCTTCGCTGGGGCCGCAGCCACCGCGGGCAGAAGCCGCCGGCGGCGGTTCTTGTGCAAGGAGGGGCGACGCGAAAACCGCCAAGAAAATTCCTTTGGTCATGGTTTTCATCATGACTATTAGACGGGCTCTCGCATAAAAGAGTTTCGCAGAAATTCACGGCGATTGAAGCGATTCCATCGGGTCACGGAGTTCCTCCTCGACTTGGAGGGCACTAAGTGGATTGGGGTGATTGTTGCTTGTGACCGAACAAAACATCAAGGAGGATGAGAACGGCGCCGATGAAAATAGCGGAATCGGCGACGTTAAAGGCGGGGTAGCGGTAGGTGCCAAACCAGACTTCGAAGAAATCCGTCACTGCGCCGTGGAGGATCCGATCGGTGACGTTGCCGGTAGCGCCGCCGAGCAGGCGAGCACGCCGATGACGACAACGGAGCCCAGGATCAAAATAGTGCGTGTGCTGGCCGAGGCGGAATCGGAGAAAATACCGAAAGCGAGGCCGGGATTGCGGCTGTGCACGAGGTAGATCAAGTTGTGGATTAGTTCCTGGCGCCAGCCTTCGGAAGTTTGCGATTCGAACCACGCTTTGGTAGCACGGTCGAGGAGAACGACGGAGAGAGTGAGCCAGAGCCACCGGAGGCGAGAAGGAAGGGTCATGAGGTAAAGGAGGTTAAGGAAGTAAAGGAGACTTGCGCGTGGCGGGAATCGTGCATGGAGGAAAAGTGGCGACGAGCCGCCGCACTCCAAAGTTGGGGGATATTAGGATGGAGTTTCATTTCATGTCACCGCCACACTTGCAGATCCGCCGGACTCGATTTCGGCGAGGGCTTCCGTGCAACGCTCACAGACGGTCGGATAACGATTGTTTTCGCCGACGCGGGTTGAATAATTCCAGCAGCGCTCACACTTTGCGCCGTCGGCGCGTTCGATCTTGATGGTCAGGCCCGGCAATGTTTCCGCTGGAACGGATGCGGCGATGGCAGATGGCGCGACCCGGACCTGGGAAACGATAAAGAGCGCGGGCAGAATCGGCAGCTTTTCTTCGAGCAGCTTCTGCAAGCCTGGCGCTTCCGGACCAGCGTGGAGATGGACTTTTGCTTCCAGGCCGCCACCGATGTTTTTTGCGGCGCGAGCTTGTTCGAGGGCCCCGAGCACAGCAGAGCGGACTTGCGCGAGCCGTTCCCATTTTTCTGCGGCGTCTTTGACGATTCCGCAGGCGAGCGACTCCGCTTCCGGGAACAGCGTCATGTGAACGCTTTCTGGTTCGCCTTTCAATTTCAGCAAATACTTCCAGATTTCTTCGGAGGTGAAAACGAGAATTGGCGCAACGAGTCGAACAATTGCACTAGAGAGTTTCCAGACAGCGGTCTGTGCGGCGCGGCGCGATTTGTTTCTGGGCGCTTTGGTGTAGAGACGATCTTTCAGTACGTCGAAATAGAAAGAGCTGAGGTGCACGACGCAGTAATCGTGGATGGCGTGATAGACGCGGTGGAATTCGTAGTTTGCATACCATTCGCGGCATTTCTTCACCAGTTCGGCGGTGCGGTCCAGCATCCAGCGGTCGATTTCTTCGAGCTGATCGTTCGGAAGCGAGTCGCGCGAGGGATCGAAATCGCCAAGATTGCCCAGAGCGAAGCGGAAGGTGTTTCGAATTTTGCGATAGGCTTCGCTGAGCTGAGTCATCACGCGCTCGCTCATTTTCATGTCGGCCTGGTATTCGACGGAGGCCACCCACAGCCGCAGCAAATCCGCACCCCACTTATCGCAGATCTCCTTAGGGGTAATCACGTTGCCCAGCGACTTGGACATCGGCCGGCCCTGCTCGTCGAGCGTCCAGCCGTGGGTGAGGACGCCGCGATAGGGCGACGCGTCGCGCACACCGGTGGCAACCAGCAGAGAACTTTGGAACCAGCCGCGATATTGATCGGGACCTTCGAGATAAACGTCGGCAGGCCACTCGGCGCCTTTCAGCACGGATAGATTCGAAGTGCCGGAATCAAACCACACATCCAGAATGTCATTTTCCTTTCGCCACTTCGACGCTCCGCATGCGCAGGTTGTGCCGTTAGGAAGCAATTTCTCCGGACTGTACTTGTACCAGGCGTCGGCCCCTTCTTCTTCAAACCATTTCACGACATTGCGAAGCGCTTTGAAATCCTCCAGGCGCTTTCCGCAACCTTCGCAGTAGAAAACGATGATGGGCACGCCCCAGAAGCGCTGGCGCGAGACACACCAGTCCGGACGTTTCTCAATCATTTCGTACATGCGGTCTTCGCCCCAGGCAGGAATCCATTTGACGCCGTGGATTTCTTCGAGGGCTTCCTGGCGGAGCGATTTTTCTTTTCCGTGGGCCGCCTGGTCCATCTTGATGAACCACTGCTCGGTGGCGCG
>WNFC01003251.1_pt1 | contig 20980 bp, 19 predicted proteins | sample 5400541 | NCBI WGS metagenome assembly WNFC01 (sample SAMN13153342, study PRJNA577476) | soil metagenome | isolation source: 120 cm saprolite under Douglas fir tree site 2 hole 2 replicate 1 | place: USA:California | collected 2015-04-18
CCTTCACGTTCGGCAGGGCAAGCAAGTGCAGCTGGGACTGATAGTGCAGATCGCTGGCGACGTCTGAGGCGAACGACGACCGGCGCGAGTGTCGATTCCGTACGCCGCCATCCGTCGAGATGAGTAGCGGCACCGATGGCGTGCCGGTGGATGGTAGGGAGGAGCAGCGCATGCTCGCATTCTCACGACGGACCCGCGGGCCGGGAGGGGCCGCTGCCACTGGACGTCCGGAAACCTGACCTTTGTCTCCTCGGAAAGCCGGGCCGCGGCCTCGCCGAGCACAGTGAAGTCCCACAGCAGGGCCTCCCGGCGCTGCCGGTCCTGCTCTAGGTCGGCAACGGTGACGCCGTCAGCCAGCCGCCCCGCCTGATCGGCGGCATCGATCATCTCGGTCAGAAGCAGAACGTCACGCCGCATACAGGGACCGAGCCTCCGCGAGAACACCCTGGCGGAGCAGTGGATGCAAGGCACGCCTGGACACCAAGTCCACCTGACGACCCAAGAGATCGGACAGCTGGTCCGCCAGATCCTCGATCTCCCAGCCCAGACGCATGCCCGGCATGACGGTATAGAGGATGTCAATATCGCTATCCGGGCGCGCCGAACCGCGGGCTGACGAGCCGAAGACCTGCAGCTCGGCAATCCCGTACCGCTCGCAGATATCGGCGAGCCGACGCTCGTCAACTTCTACGCCGGCGATGCTTGCCATAGCACCTCAGACTAACCGCCGCGGCAGGTTCGCCGACCAGCACAGCGCCACCAAAGCGACGAGCGCCACGGGCGGTACGGGAACGGCGCGAGAATCGCTTAATTCACGGGTGATGTTTTGCGGCATACCGGCTGTGCTGGTGCTTGGAACTGGGTTGGAAAGCAGATCGACCAGATCTGAGCTTTGTCCGGCTGCCCGCCGGCGCCGCTCGGAGGGCTTCCGATGCTGCGGCGCACGGGCTCCTGCCGGCGTTGGCAGCGCAGCATCTGGTCGGGGCGGTTTCAGGCAAGCGGGCGGGCGGGCACGATCTGATCAAGCCAGCCCAGGCGATAACCACAGTTAGCTCGAGCGCACCGGCGGGGTGGTCTGGCATGTCTGCGCCGGTGTGAGAGCGGCGATGGGGGTGCAGTGGTCGCCGAGGCGATGGCGCGCCAGGCGTCCCGGAGGAGCGCGTCAGAACCTGAATTCGCCGCGGAAGGGAACCGTTGTGCAAGCTATCACCGCAGGAGATCGTGCTGCCGGCGCCGCCGGGCTCACGCTGTGCGACATCCCCCGCCCCCACGCGGCCGAAAACGACGTGATCGTGCGCGTCCACGCGGCCGGGTTCACCCCGGGGGAGCTGGACTGGCCGGGCACATGGACCGACCGCGCCGGCCGCGACCGAGCCCCGAGCGTGCCCGGACACGAGCTGTCGGGTGTTGTCACCGGGCTGGGCTACGGCACCACCGGCCTGACCGTGGGCCAGCGGGTGTTCGGACTGGCCGACTGGACCCGCGACGGGTCGCTGGCCGAGTACACCGCGGTGGAGGCCCGCAACCTCGCCCCGCTCCCGGCGGACATCGACCACACCGTGGCCGCCGCCCTGCCCATCTCCGGGCTGACCGCCTGGCAGGGCCTGTTCGACCACGGCCGCCTCCAGACGGGCCAGACCGTCCTGATCCACGGCGCCGCGGGCGCCGTCGGGTCAATCGCGCTGCAGCTCGCCCGCGAGCTGGGCGCCCGCGTGATCGGCACCGGTCGCGCCGCAGACCGGCAGGCCGCCCTCGGACTCGGTGCGGACGCGTTCGTGGACCTGCAGGCCGACCGGCTGGAGGACGCCGGCGAGGTCGACGTCGCGTTCGACGTGATCGGCGGCAACGTCCTCGAACGCTCGGCCCCGCTGGTACGCGCCGGCGGCACGCTCGTCACGACCATCGGCCCGCCGACGGTACGGCCCGCCGACGGCCGGGCGATCTTCTTCGTCGTCGAACCGGACCGGTTCCGGCTGGCGGACCTCGCCGAGCGGGTGCGGTCCGGGCGGCTGAACCCGATCGTCGGGGCCGTCCGGCCGCTCGCCGAGGCGCCATCCGCGTTCGCCCCCGACCGCCGGAGGCCCGGCAAGACGATCATCCGGGTCACCCAAGGCCGATAACCGAAGGCGGATAACCGAGCAACCCCGTGAGCCATCCGGATGTGACGCACACCGCCAGCGACGGCCTGAGTCCCGGTGATCGAATCGAGGGAGGTACCGATTTCAGTCCGGCTGCGCAGGTGCGCGCGCTGCCCGGACCCAGTTTCAGGGCCGGCGAGCCCTCGTCGTGAACAAGCCAGCCATTTCCAGGCCCGAGGGCAGGGCGGCCTTCGCGGAGGCCGACAAAAGGCGCGAAGCGCTCGGGGCCGGGGAGCGTCATTGGACCGAACGCTTTAGCGAGGACGATCTGCCGCCAGGCGACGGGCCCACGGGTGCGGCGATCAAGCTCCCCTCCGATATCGCTGGCAAGACGCGGTGCCGTCTTGTCGGCGGAGGTCTGCGTTAGGAAGCCAAGCTGCGCTCACGGCTATCCCAGCGTGGCATCCCGGCCCCGGGCCGGTCGGGCGGCGCGGCCCTGCAGAAGCACGTCCTCACCGTGCTCACGGTCGCGCACCTCCGCGATGCCTACCTGCCGAGGTAATCGGACGCTTGGAGATCGATCGCACGAAATCTGATCACCAGGCCATCACTGAGCGTGATCTCAACGCCGTCACTGAGGGTGATGTGAGAGCCGGAGGTGGCTAGTTGATCGTGGAACGAGTCGTGGACCAGGTTCAGCGAATACTGGGTTGCCTCCTGTGCTTCCTGAGCGTTCCGCTGTGCTATTGGCGCAGCTAGTGCGTCCAGGGCGGCTAAGCGTGGCAATGGTAAGAAGAAGGTCTACGGTTCAATTCCGTAAGGGTGCTCGCAGGTAATCGATATTTTTCGAATCTACTGCCGATCCTTTTTGTCGCTTTCGTGGACCGGGTCATGGAGACGCTCGAACGTCCAGGATGCACAGGTTGCCCCGCTGCTGATGACTGTTGGTCACTTCCTGTAATCAGCGTCGACCGCATGACAAGGGCAATTCCGGTGCCAGAAGATGTCGTCTTCCAGGGCACCCTGCCTTCAGACTGTGCGGGAGGTCCCTTCGCATGCGTCCAGATCGATGCCGCGCCGTCCAGATGTCGACCAGGCGATTTGATCGCGCACTGTGAGCGGCGGCATGGGGTTGGGGGGTTAGGCGGCCGGGTTGCACCGCAGAGACGCATCGATCAGCTAGGCCGCTGCTTGGCTTCGCTTGGGGTGCAGGCGGATAACCCTGGTCAGGCGGCCCTGGGCAGATGCTGCGCGGAAGCTGCGACGTGATTCGTCCGGCCTCGCCGCGCTCCTTAGCTGCGCGCCGGATCTGCGGCGGGCCCCGGATAGGCGGGCCGCTGTGACGGGTCCGGGTCGAGGGCCGCGATCATGCTGTCTGCGATGAGCTTGCCGGCCTCGCCGCGCGGCATCGGCGACGGCATAGGTCACCGCCACGGTAGGAGAACATGACCGGTACGGTAAGAGCCCATCGCGGTCATGGGAGGTCCCGATGGCAACAAGGATTGCGATCGTCCTGGAAGATGACCTGGACGGAGGTCCCGCCGACCAGACCTTGCAGTTGCCTCGGCTCGTGAGCGCAGCAGTCAGATCCGGGCGTGGGCGAAAGACCAGGGCATCGCGGTCAGCGATCGCGGACGAATCCCCGCGGGCATCGCCGAGCAGTACGACGCCGCTCACAAGTAACCAGCGATTGGTACTGACCGGGGTCGTCGCTCATGGCCCCGCGCGCGACCGTAGCGGTGGTCGAAGCTGGCCAAAGCTCCCAGTGACCCGACAGGCGCGGGATGCCCATGTCCACACGTGCAAGAACCGGTCGATGCATCGCCCGAGTTATGCCGATCATGACCTGCGTGACTGGTCGCCAGCGCATCCGATCCGCCGATACGGCCGCCTTGCACTCGCTGGCCCTGGTGCAAGAAGTACGCCCGAATTGTCGAACTGCAGGAGCCGCCGGCCAGGCAGTTAAGTGCGGGCCTTGCCCGCCCGGATCATCGCGAGCGCCGGCTGCACGCGCCGCTGCCGGGTCTCCTCCCGTTCGGCTTCAGCGATCCAGCGCGCGCACTGCTTGCGGTGGGTGAAGGCCAGCGCCGAACTGCTCTTCCAGGTACTCACCGAGCGCGACGAGCGATCGGCGATCGCCATCGCCGCCAACCAGCCGGCCTCCGGCCGGACCAAGACCTTCACCGCCCCGCGGCTCTGCACGGCCATCGCCGGCCGGCTTACCTTCGCCGGACAGATCATCGAGACCGGCACCACCTCCTACCGGATGGCCCACGCCCGGCAACGGCGGGGACCCCGCTGGACCAGCTACGCAGTCAAAGTGAGCCGGAGTCCGGCCAGTTCGACCAGTGCGTGTTCTGAGCAAGCGTTGGACGGTATCGGGTTGGGGCGAGCGACTCCATTACGACAGCGATCAGCTGGTACGTCTCGCTCTGACTCGGCGGCATCTCGAACAGGTCCGGGTGATTCCACTCCTCCAATTGGAGAAGCTGGGGCAGATCAGCCGGGAGCCGGCGGCCGACGTCCGCGTCATCGCCGAACAGCAGGTCACGATGGGCCGGCACCAGCCGCCGAAACGTTGACGACAGCTCCTCACCCTTCGGCGCGTCGACGCCGATGGCATGACCGCGCACGACCAAACCGGTTGCGCCCAAGTACCTCTCCGGATCGTCCCTGGACTCCACGTCGTCCATGTTCTCTATCCGGCCGTGGAAGTCTTCATTTTCGTAACCGGGCGCACCGCTCGTCAGGCAGTAGCCGAACGTGTGGACGACGTCGGCCAGGTTGCCCGCGCAAGGGTTGTATAACCGACGCCTCGGCACGGGTGACCGCCCGGCCATCGCGGTCGACGGTAATGGGGCGGGCCTGGCCGTGTGGCAGGGACCCAGCGACTCGCTGGGCGTAAGCAAGGCCTACGCGCGCAGGTTCGCATCATCCGGGGCGTTCGGCCCGCTGCGGACGCTCTCCCTCCGACGGCCGCGTCGTCCGCGTGGCCTCCAGCCCGCTGGGCCGGTTCTCTGTCATCTGGCAGCAGTCCTCCTATCCGTACGCGATCCGCGGGCGATTCGGTCCCTGACGGCCGCGAACTCGAGCTGGGCGGACAGGCCATCTTCCGGGTGGGTTGAACGACCGCGACGGGCGAGCTTCCTGAGAAGGCTTGGTGCCGACGCACATCACACCGCCGCGGGTAGCGCACCGGGTGGCTGTGGCTGCTTGGCGAGCACCGACCAGTCGCCACCTTGCGCCGCTGCGCGGGCCGCGGCGTCGAGAACGAGACCCTGGTTGACCGCCGTCGTGGCGGCGGCGAGGTCCAGCGGGTGGCGGCCGAGCACGGTAGCGCCCACAACTCGATGGGCGGCCAGGACCAGCCGCCGATACGACGGCACGCTGGGATCCTCGACGACGATGACCTCGCCCCCTGGCCTGGGTTCCTGCTGGCCGACGGACGCCAGCTCGAGGCCGATTCCCTTAACGATGGTGGTCGGCACCCCAGCGGTCATCCGCTCGTCGCCACCGAGCGCGTTGATCGCCGCCACTTCGGCCTGCTTGACGGCGACCGGCCACAGACCCGGGACCTGGCCGTTGCGCTCGGCTACGTCGCCCGCCGCGAACACGCCAGGAACGCTGGTCTGCATGCCGTCATCAACGAGCACGCCGCGGTTGACCGCGATGCCTGCGGCCGCGGCCAGGTCGATGGTGGGCCGGATGCCCACGGCCGCCAGGAAGATGTCGCACGGCAGCGACGCGCCGTCCTGCAGCACGAGCCCACTCACGCGCCCGCTGCCCCGCAGCGCGGCCGCCTCCACACCGAGCCGGACATCGATGCCGAGCCCGCCAAGGTGCGCTCGTACCAGCTCGGCGGACCGTTCGTCGAACTGCCTCGCCAGCAGGTACGGGGCGCGCTCCAGTACCGTGACATGCAGCCCGAGTTCCCGCAACGCGCAGGCGGCCTCGATCCCGAGCACCCCGCCGCCAGCCACGATCGCCCGCCTCGCGCCCTGCTGCTGGGCGAAACTGCGGATCGCCATCGCGTCGACGGCTTCCCGCAAGACAAACGAGCCCAGCGCCCCGAAGCCGTCGATCGCGGGCAGGGCGCTGGAGCTGCCCATAGCCAGGATGAGCCGGTCGTAGAACAGCACGTCACCAGTCCCCAGCCGCACTCGCTGGACGGATGTGTCGATCTCCGTTGCGTACGTATTGAGCCAGGCGGCAATATCGTGTTCGTCGTACCAGGACTCGTCTAGCAGGTAAAGGCCCCGCATGGCCGACCGGCCGTAGACCAGCCGGTATATGCCCATCCGGTTGTAGAGCACCTGAGACTCACTGCCGACGAGGTGGATCTCGCAGTAGGGATGGCCGCGACGGAGGAAGTCCGCCGCAGTGACACCGGCGATCCCGTTGCCGATGACAACGGCCGACATCAGTGAGCGGTCGTAGGCGGTCTGCCGCTGCCCGGAGTTCGCCTGCCCGCCGGGCTCGGGAGCGAGCGCGATCTGCACGGACCCGGACATAACCCGCGCGCAGCAGGCCATCCGCGTTTTCGCCGCGTACCCGAGTCGCCGGAGGGTGTTCTGTTCATCCTCCTCCGGCGGAGTGAGGCCCGCCATCCCGTCGATGACCGCTACCGGGTCGGCGCCGCAGACACCCATCCGGCAACCCGCCTCGACCTGCTGCCCTGCCCGCTCGGCGGCCTCGAGCAGGCTGGTCCCCACCTCGACGTCGACCGACGTGTCATCGGATGCGAAGCGCACTTGGACGAAGCTGCTCTTCGCCTTGGTCGCGATCGCCCTGGCGGCCGCCGATCCGACCTGAACGACGAGCGCGGGCCGGCCCGGCACCTCTTGCTCGAACCGCCGGCTCGCGGCATACGTGCGTGTGATCCAGATCAGAGTGAGGACCAAGACGATGGCGCGGATCGGCCAGCGGATCCATGGGATAGCCGCACCAGTCACTGTACGGAACGAGTCAGCGAGCACGACGCCCGCGTACCAGTAGAAGATGTTGATGGCGGCCGTTGGATATACGGCGGTCAGCATCCGCGATGTGACCGGCAGCAGCGCGTCGAGCAGGTAGAACGAGGCGATGCCGCCGGCGGAGTACACCGCTAGCCGCTCGTAGACTTGCGCGGTTTCCAGATGGCTGGAAGCAGCCAGCGTGAAGAAGCCGAGCACGAAGCCAGGAAGGGCGGCAACGAACAGCTTGCGTGGAGACACCCAGTTGCTGTCCGCGTCGCGCATATCGGCCTGATAGGCGACCTGCGGCTTATAGTCATAACAGTTCTTCGTGCAGCCCACGCACGGCTGGCAATGGCTGTTCGGCACTCTGACGAAGGGGGTCTGGCCGTAGGCCCGCTGCAGGGGCAGCAGCGGGCAGATGCTGCTGCACCAGCCGCTTTTGCCAGTGAATAGCACGCCGCCCAGGAATGCGCTGGCAATCGTGGCGGCCAAAAGTATGCCCGTCGCCCGGCCGTTCGTATTGAAGACAGCGATCCGGGCGCTCGTGATACCGAAGAAAAGCACGAAGGCGATAACGAAACCGTGACGGCGCATCCAGCCCGGAGGCGTGAACGCCCGGGTGAAGCCGAACACCCGCGGCGCCTGGTTCACGGCCGCGAGCGGGCAGATGTTGCGCCACAGCCCGGGCGCCACGAAGAAGACAAGCGGCAGCAGCGGCACGATGACCTGGAAGAAGGCGAACAACGCGCCCGCCGGTCTGACAAACAGCCCGGTGACTAGCGCAAGATAGACAGCCACGCTGACGACCCGCACGGCGCGCCAGGCCGAGATGGGCACGTGCCTGGGCAGTTCTGTGTAGTTGCGGAATACCGGCTGCCCTGGCTTGGGGATGGGTCCGAGGAATACCTGGCCGGCAACGCGCGTGATCGGGCCCGGCTCTCGCGTCGGCGCGGGCTGTGGCGCCGGTTGCGAGGGAACGGTCTCGGGCGCCGCGCTGGCCGTGCCAGGCGCCGGGCGCGGCCCGGCTACGGCGGGGCTGGACAGCACCTCGATCTCCGCGGTGCCGAAGCGGATGATATCGCTGGTGCCAAGGATTGCCCGGCCGTCGATCGTCCGGCCGTTGACGAAGGCAGCGCCGCTGTCGCCGAGGTTCACGATCGACAGCGCCACGGGGCTCGCCATTAGCTTGAGATGAGCAAAGGACACGGCAGTACCGACGAGGACCGCGCCCTGCCGGTCACGGCCCACCTCGGTCGCGCGGTCGACGGTGACGCGTCGCGCCGCCCTTCCGGGTTCCCGGATCTCGATAACGGGTGGCGGGGTCATGGCAGCGCACCGCAGTTCGCCGTGCTGGCGCCTGCCTCGGCCCGCCGCAGTCGGCCAGCAAGGATCCGGCCGAGATCCATCAGGAGCCGGCGGCCGAGGTCCGGACGAGCCGCGAACAGGTCCTCGAAGTTGCCCGGCGCCATCTCGGCCAGCACTGCCGCGGTGAGCGCCCGGACGCCCATCGAGCGCGGCTCGCCGTCGAAGAATGACACCTCGCCCACCACGCTGCCCGCCTCGAGCAGGCCGACCCGGCGTGACCGGCCCAGCCTGCTCCGCTGGGCGAGGACCTCGATCGAGCCCTCGAGGACCAGGTAAAGCGATCCGCCCGGGCCGCCGGCTTCAAGGATGCTCTGCCCGGGTCCGAACCGCCGGGCGTGAGTGAACTCAAGGATTGCCGTCCAGTCGGCCTCGGATGCGTCCGGCAGCAACACGTCGGCTGCCTGGGCTCGATCCGCATCCTCCGCCGCCGGGCTGGGGTAGTCGAAGAAGGACGCCCCGTGGTCTGGAGCCATCTGGTGACCTCCAAAGAGCGCAGGAGTTGAGGCGGCCTTCGAAGACCGGGGCCGCCGCCGGGTGGCTCAGAAACCAGTGCCGAACACCTCCGCGAAGCATCCGAGCGGGTCGGCGCCGTAACCGAGCGCCGTGCACGACGGATGCGAGCCGAGGGTTCCGGTGTCGATCGGGCCGGGCTCCACACCCGTGGTGACCCAGGAGTCGAGCGTGCGGACGGCGTTGACGTAGAGGGCATCGGTCGGTGCCGGCGGATCGAACGGCGCATGGCCCATGTCCTTGATCAGGTACAGGCGAAGCCGGTCTCCGCGGTCCGCGTCGATGATCCGCTGCGCGTACCGCAAGGTCTCGCTCGGCCAGATCGTCGTGTCGTGCATGCCCTGGATCAGGATCACTGGCACTGTGATCTTCGCGCCGTATTCGAGATTGCCCCACGAGCGCTGCACCGATTCCGGGCGGGCCGTTACGTCGTAATCGAGAGCCGACGCCTCGCCCGAGAGCACCATCGCTCTATAAGCCGGGTCGGCGACACCGATCTCCTCCGCCAGCCCCGCTTCGACCTCTTCTTTTGGCAGGCCAGAGAGCGGATTCGTCAGCCCCGTCAGCGGGATCTTGCCATCTGTCAGATACGACTTCGTGAAGGTCGTCAGATCGGTGAGGTCTCCGTTCCCGCCCGACACCATGACGTAGCCGTCGAATGGCCGGTCGGCGCGGTCGGCGAGCAACCCGACTCCGGCCAGGACGCCGCGCGAGTTCCCAAGCGCGTACGCAGAGGTGGGGGCTGTATAGAGCGCGGTGAGCAGGTCGCGCAGCAGATGCCCGGTGGCAGCGAACTCGCGGCCGTAGTCGGCGGTCGAGTACGGCGGCTGGAAGAACGGCTCGTACGGGAACCCGGGGAACCCGGGCATCGGATGGTCCACCACAGCTACCGCGAAGCCATCGGCGAGCAGTTGCTGATGACGCGGGCGGAAGAAGGTCTGGGTCGAGGTACCGGGCGGGATGTTTACCAGGAGCTTGGAGCCGTAATTCTCGGGGACGCGCAGGATGTAGCTCGTCGGGATCTTCGGCAACGAGGCCGAATCGGCCAGTTCCCCGTCGGACGTGTAGGAGGCAGGGCCGCACGCGAAACATCCGAGTATGAATGCGTATGCAGGGGCCGACCCCGATGCCTCTACCCACCGGACCTCCTTGATCGCGAATGCCTCGCGATCGGCTCGATCGATGAGCAGCGTCTGCGTGTGGACGTCGCCAGGGGCGGTGGCGGCGTAGGAGGGCGTCGCGATCATGGCTGTTCCGAGCGCGATGCAGACGCAAGCGGCCAGTGTGATGCCTAGCCGCGATAGTCCGAGGATGCCGTAACGAGCGTGAATGCGCATCCGATCCTTCCCCTCTTGCCTTGCGGGAGTTTTTTCGCGACGGCCGCATTGCCGTTTCCAAGATCGGCGACAGCGAGGCCCCGCTTCCCGTTCCTTGCCCATTGCAAAAAAACGACGACAAAAAACTTGACACCAAAGGCCGCCTCACTGACGGCATGGCGCCTTTGTTCTTGCAGTATTCCTTGTCAGGGTGAAATGCAAAAGGAAGCTAGCCACACAGGTAAAACACGTAGTAGCACGAATATCGGGGCGCCACGTCAACTGCGGCCGGGACATGTCCACCCGGGATCCGGACGCCGCTGGGTCCGGCGGGCTTGAATACCGGGCCGCCGCCCAATGCCTTGAGCACCGCCTGCCACTGGAAGCGGCCATCATCGGGAGCCGGATCACCGTTCCAGGGCGTACACCGTAGTCGCGCTGGAGCGTGATCTATCCCAGCGCCTCGTAGGGGGACGACTGGTCAGGCATGCGGCCAGAGATCGGTTTCACGACCTAGTGCAGTTCCGCCGGGGGCACCTCCCGGACCGCGCCCCCTCCCCAGCCGCGACGGGCTGGCCAGCGGCACCTGGATCACGAGCCGATGCGCAGGCCGTTGTCCCTGGCAAGCGTGAAGGAGGCCACGACCTCGCTGGGGTCAGATTGATCGGGCATCCGCCCGGAAAGGAGCGTCACCATCCGCGGCAGCAGCCCTGGCGGCACCTCGTTGATCAGGAAGTTGCTGGCATCGATCGGCTTGCGGCAGGCCTCGCACCGGGGCACACCACTGTAGGGCACCAGCACCGGGTTACCGACGCAACGTCCGGCAACCGGGCCAGCTGCGGCAGCGGGCGCCCGCTATACACCACAACGTCGTAACCGTGCTGCGCGGCGAAATCCGGGAAGGCGGCCACGGTCCGGCGTGCGGCCGCCGCCACCGCCAGAACGGACCCGCCAGCCACGGCAACCAGCACGCTGAGAGCCAGCCAGGCTTTCCAGTACTGCCGGAATCTACTGCGGAGCACGGCGACGACAGCCCGCACGCAACCTCCCCTGCGCATCCGCCTCGAAGTCTCGGCCACACCAGCGCGCATCGGCAAGGTAGCCAGCCACCAGCATGGCGTCGTGCTAGCACCACTGGGCCTTGCGCACACGCACGTATCTGAGAAGGAACGCAAGGCACCACCCTGGCACGGTGCCCGCCGTCCCCGGTTGCTGGCCTGGCGCCTCACCACCAGCTCCCCGTATCCGGCCACTCCGGTGATGCGGGCTGGACCGGCCTCTTTACCGTGTTACCGGCGGGCAGCCACGCTCAGGTCGGCCAGGACCGTCCGGGCGGCCCCCTGTCCGCACATGCCGTGCACGCCGCCTCCCGGCGGGGTAGACGCCGAGCACAGGTAGACGCCAGGCAGCGGGGACCGGTAGGGATTCCAGCGGGGAGTGGGCCGGAACACCGTCTGCCACAGCGTCCCGGCCCCGCTGTTGATGTCCCCGCCCACGTAGTTGGGGTTGTACTGCTCCACCTCGGCCGCGGTCCGGACCGACCGGGCCAGGATCAGGTCGCGGAAGCCAGGCGCGAAGCGCTCTATCTGCGCCTCGACGCGGCCGGACATGTCCACCCCGGATCCGGGCGGTACATGGCAGTACCCCCAGAGCGTGTAGCACCCGGCCGGGGCCCGGCTCGGGTCCACCACCCCTGGCTGCGCCACGATGCAGTAAGGGTGCTCGGGGTGCTGGCCCGCGGCCGTCTCCGCCTCACTGCGCGCCACCTCGGCGAGGGTGCCGCCCAGGTGCACCGTGCCCGCTTCGCGGCAAGCCACCGCCTGCCAGGGCACCGGCCCGCTGAGCGCCCAGTCGACTTTGCATACCCCGGCCCCGTACCGGAACCGTGCCAGCGCCCGGCGATGCCAGGCCGGTATCCGGTCGCCAGCCAGGGCAGCCAGCTGACGCGGTGTCAAGTCGAGCAGGACGGCCTGGGCAGGCGGCAGGCTGTCCAGCGACCTGACCCAGCGGCCGGTCTCCAGTGTGCCGCCCAGCGAGATCAACTCAGCCACGAGGGCCTCGATGAGCCGGGCGCTGCCTCCTTCGATCACCGGCCAGCCCACCGAATGGGCGGTGATCATGAGCACCAGCCCGAACGCGCCGGTAACCGGCGCGGTGAGCGGAAGCATGGCATGCGCGGCTGCCCCCGCCAGCAGCGCCTGGGCTTCTGGTGTGCGGAAACGCCGCGCCAGCAGGCTGGCTGGCAGCAGGCCGCCCAGGCCGAACCGGGCCATCGCGAGCGGGTGGCTGGGGACAGAGCGGAGCGGCGCCAGGATGTCGGGCAGGGTGAAGCCGGCATCCCGCACCAGCGGAGCCAGCAGCCGCCGGTAGGCGGCCGCATCACGGCCGAGCCCGGCGGCTGTCTCATCCACCGACCCGGCTACCGCGCCCGCGCGGCCGCCGTCCAGGGGGTGGGCGAACGCCACTTTCGGTGTGCGCAACGTCACGCCCCGCCCTGGCAAGTCCATGGCCTGGAAGAACGGGGAGGCGGCGGCCAGCGGGTGTACCGCCGAGCACACGTCATGGTGGAACCCGGCCAGGGTCAGCTCCTGCGTCCGGCAGCCTCCCCCCGGCGTGTCCGCCCCCTCGATGACGTGCACCACCAGCCCGGCCCGAGCCAGCGTCACCGCCGCCGCGAGCCCGTTCGGCCCGGACCCGACCACGATCGCGGGGGACGGCCGCGCGGCGCGTGCCTTAGCCATCACGCCGCCTCCCACGGGCACCCCGATTCCCGCCGCGCCGGGCCCGGCCGGTTCATAGGTCGAGTATTCCGCCCTCGGCGGCCACCGTGACGGCGGGAGTCCCACCGGCAAGCCTGGCCGCCAGCGCATCCAGTTCATCGTCGGTCCGGTCCGGCTTGTGGTGGGCCAGCATGACCCGCCGCGCGCCGGCCCGGCGCCCCAGGCCGGCCGCGTATTCGGCCGCCGCGTGCCCCAACGCTGCCTCCGCCGCCACTTCGTGGGCCAGCAGGAACGAGTCGTGGATCAGCAGGTCCGCCCCGGCTGCCAGGTCCAGGGCAGCCGGGTGGTACTCCCCCCAGCCTTCCGGGCCCGGCCCGGCAACGGTCGGGCAGTGATCAGGGATGTAGGTGACCACGCAGCGGCCGTCGCTGACCCGGTAGCCGAACGTGCGGCCGCCCTTGTGCGGGACTTCCCGCGCCTCCACCGTAAAGCCGCTGGCCTTGAACGGCCCCGGCTCGATGGTGCAGAAGGACCATTTCCCCCGCAGGCCGCTGGGCGCGATCGGGAAGTGCGGCGGGGACATCCCCCGGGCCAGCACCTCCGCCGCGGCCCTGCCATCGCCCTGGCCGGGCAGGAGCAGGGTCACCCGGGCGCCGTCGCGGTCGCCAGCCCGGAAGAACGGCAGCCCCTGGACATGGTCCCAGTGCAGGTGGGTGAGCAGGATCGTGCCAGTGAAGGCCTGGCCGCCGAGCAGCGGGGTGACCCCGCGCAGGCCGGTGCCGGCGTCCAGGATCAGCGCCGGGCCGGCCGCGCCGTCGGGGGCGAGCGCGACACACGAGGTGTGGCCGCCGTAACGGAGGAACTCCCGGCCCGGTGCTGGGGTCGAGCCGCGGACACCGCACAGGTGGATGCGCACCGTCAGCCCCGGTCGGCGTCTTCGCGCCGGTGCCCCCCGGACAGTTCCACCAGGTCCGACAGGACGAACTGGCTGGCGTCCACCGACGCCAGCCGGCAGGGGGTGACGGCCATCAAGGTCGAGGTCCGGGTTCCACCCTCCAGGTGCGCGCGTTCCCCGAGCAGCGCCCCGGGCCCGTACTCGGCGAGCGACTCCCCATCCCGCTCCACCCGGATCACCCCGTCCAGGATCAGGTAGATGTCGGTGCCGGGGTCACCCTGGCGGACCAGTGTGCTGCCCGCCGGCAGCCGCTCGATCGTGGGCTTGGCCGCGCCGTGCATGAGCTGCACAGACAGCGAGTGCTCCAGCGCCGTTCCCACCGCGGTGACCAGGGCCTCCGAATCCTGATCTCCCCAGGGGGTGTGCCGGCCGAAAGACTTGGCCGCCCAGTCGGTGAAGTCGGTCAGGCCTGACTTGTGGGTCAGCTCGCCGCCGGAGTCGTAGAGCCAGTGGCGCGGGAACTTGCTCGCCCCAGTCATCGCGGGCTCTGCCCTGCCGTCGGCGTGCAAGGTGAGCGACAGGGTGGTCCACACGGTTGGAGCCTGCCACTGGATGTAAGGACGGTGACGCACAGGGCGCGGCATGGGCACGCTGGTCCGGCCGCCCACGCTCTGCGTGAAGCGCACCCACCCCTCGCCGTGCTCGGGGTCGCGGCGCAGGTCCGGCAGTATCGCGTTCTGGAACGTGTGCTTCAGCCCGGCTAGCTGGATGGTGGTGATGCCGATGAGACCGCCCCCACTGTAGCCACATCCGGTGATCTCGCCGGCGCCGTCCACCTCGATCCAGGCCTTCAGGACATTGGCGAACCGGAACTTATCCGCGGCCTGCAGTGCCTCAACGTCATCGATGTGCGTGGGTGGGGGGTCGTCGTAGTGCGTGAATCCGGTGTCGAAGGCCACCCGGGCTCCCGAGGGGACCGCTTCGGATGGGATCCAGGACAAGGAGGTGACGCTGCTTTCGTATCGCATGGCTTTAACGGTCACCGCACCACGCCTCAGCACCAAGGGTGCTGCCTGGCGTCTTGGTGGGGAAGCCAGCATCCTCGGGCCCGCCCGGCACGGATGCCTCAGCGGGCCTATCTTCTTGGCCAGCCCGGCGCGGCGGGCGACGCGGCGGACGATCCGCCCGGCGCCGTGCCGGTCCAGCCGCTGGCCGGCGGGAGTGGTGAAGATGGGTCCTTCGCAGCGCTCGCCGGTCGCGGAAGGAGAACGAGCGACGGCTGGCGATCCACCCGCTGCATGTCGCACGGATCGAAGCCGGCGTGCGGCGGCGCATCTACCTCGAGCGCGGCTACGGCGAGCGTTTCGGCGTATCGGATGAGCAGCTGGCAAGGTATGTCCCGGGGTTGCGCACCTGGGAGTAGCTCCTGGCGGACTGTCATCCTGCTTCCTAGACCCCTGCCGGCCGACCTGGCGGAGTTGCGTGAGGGCCAGGTTCTATGGTGCTGGCCGCACTCATCCAGAACGAGCAAATCACCCAGCTAGGCGTCGACCGGCGACTGCGGAGCACGGACCCTGCTGATCCGGTATGTCAGGCGGCTCCTGCTGGGCGCCGCCCGCCTGCGAACACCGCCGCCGGCCGCGCCAGGACGCCGATATCGGCGATCGGGTCGCCGTCGACGACCAGCAGGTCGGCGTCGTAGCCGGCCCGCAGCCGGCCCTTTCGGCCCCCGAGGCCGCAAGCCGCTCCGGCAAGCGACGTGGCCGTCGCCAGCGCGGCGACCGTGCTCACGCCGCCTTCTACCAGGAAGGCCACCGATAGGGGCAGCAGGCCGTGCGGTTTGGCGGCGGCGATGCCGCCATCTGTGCCGGAAATGACGCGCACCCCAGCGGCATGCATCCGCGCCACCCTGCGCTTGTTCAGCTCGGCCACTTGCTCGAAGGTCATGCCGAGCTTGCTGAGCAGGGCCGCGGCGTTCGGCGTCGGCACCGGGATCCCGACCATTCCGAGTGTCGGGCAGACCGCGGTGCCGGCCTCAGCCAGCCGGGCAAGGTCCTCCTCGGACTGCGACGGGCCCTTGTCCGTCAGGAACGAGCAGTGTTCGATACCGTCCACGCCAGCCGCCATCGCCATTTGCACCGAAGGCAGGCCGTGCGCATGCGCGGTAACCGGCAGGCCGGCGGCGTGAGCCTCGTCGACCACACCCCGCAGCTCCTCCAGGACGAACTGGCACAGCAGCACCTGCGTGCCCGTCGTCGCGAACCCGCCGCTGGTCATGACCTTAACGACGTCGACGCCGCGCTCGGCGCGTTCTTGCACGGCGCCCCGTAGCTGATCCTCGCCAGCGGCTTCGCCGCCCATGCTGGCACAGTGGCCGCCAACGCTCGTGATGGGCGGTCCCGCGGTCACGACGGTCGGGTACACGCCGCCGCCGCTCTGGGTGGACGAGCGCCAATCGAGCACGGCGAAGCGCCGGTCCCCCAGGTCGCGGACGGTCGTCACCCCCGCCGCCAGGTGGCGCCGCAGGCTCTCGCCGATGACCGCCGTCATGCCGTCCTGGCTCGGCTCCTCGATCCGGTCCAGGGTCCCGTCGGTGCCGTCGCCGCACAGGTGCACGTGCGCGTCGACCAGCCCCGGCAGTACCGTGCCGCCGGGCACCTCCAGCACCTCGCAGCCGTCCGGCGCCGGCGCGGCGCCCGGCTCCACTCCGACGATGCGGCCATCGTCGAGCAACACCAGCGCGCCGCCCGGTACGACCCGCTCCCCATCGAATGCGCTTCCCGCCCGAACCCCAAACATCAACCCTCCCGGATGAGCCACTCACCGGCACTGCCATCATCGGCGCTGCCGCGCACGCTCGTCCGCGCCCGCCGAACAAAGCTGGCCCGGCAGTGCGCTCACCGTCCGTGACGGATACGGTCCAGCTGCCATTTCGCGGACCTTGGGCGGGCTTGAGCGACTGTAATTTTAACAGTGTAATTCCTGATAACTAGGTGAGACTAGGCACTGATGTGACAAACGTACAGGACCAGGACGGCGCGGAGCTGCCGGCTGCCGACGAGCGGCTGCTGCGGGAGCTGACTGAGCGGGCCCGCACGGGCGGCGTGCAGCTAACCGGCGAGGGCGGCCTGCTCGGGAAGCTGACAAGATGGTCGTCGAGAACGCGCTGGAGGGCGAGCTGAATGATCACCTGGGCTATTCCAGGAATGACCCGGCCGACCGCAACGGCGGGAATTCCCGTAACGGCTACCGCGCCAGAACGGTGCAGACCGAGGCAGGGCGCCTTACTAAGTGCCACCCAAGCTCTACAGCGGCGTTGCCGGCCGCTACCCGATGCGGACCACCTGACCACCGGTCGGGCACAGCTGCGGGCCCATGCCCTGGCGGGTGCGATGCTGCAGTTGGAGACGTAGATCGCGCCGTGGCGTCCGGCGGCGAAGCCGGACGGGAACTACGGCTTGCCGACACCCAGGTGCGTACGGTGGCCGTGCCGGCCGATCCGGACCACGTCGCCTGCCGGGTCCGCGGCCGGGCCCTCGTTCAGCCCGCCGGTCTGGAATTCGGTGGCGTAGAACGCCCGGTCCTTGCCGAAGCGCGACGTACAGCGCACCGTCCGGGCCGCGCGACGCACGTCGGCACCGCATCGCTCCGGGCGCCTGCCGGGACCCGGAAGAAGGCGAGGACTTTCACCGCGCCGCTCCGCTTGACTTCGGCGAGGATAATTGGCGCCGGCGTCAACGACGTAGCGGTGCCCGCCCGAGTAGAGCACGGCGTTGGGGCTGGCGTCGGGGAAATCGTGCGGCGCGAGGTTGATCCGGGTAGGCGCGGCTGGTGGCGGCCTCGCTGCAGCTGCCGGTGACCGGGACGGGCGGTGCGGCGAGCTCGGCGAGGCCGGTGCGCAGGAACCGGTAAGGGTGCCTGGCATGTGTTTGCTGGACCGCAGGGTGGCTGGCCCTGGGGAGCGGCCTGGCGGCGATCTCCTGCCGGCTGGCTTTCAGGGCGCGGTGCCGGGTCTGGGCTGTCATGCGCGCCGGAGGCCGTGCCGGGACCTGGGCGCGGCCGCAAGTGGCCGGGATGGGTTAGCGCTGGCGGTGCGCGGCCACGGCCCGCTCGACTGCACTGGCTGGACTGCCGCGGTAGACCGGGCCGTGCCCGGGGAGCACCATGTCCGCGGAGAGCCCGGCGAGCGCCTGCAGCGAGGCCAGGGCGGCCGCCTCATCGTGGTTGAACATCCGGGGACACAGCTGCGGGCCGGTCGTGCGCCCGGCCGGGTGGGCCGTTATCAGGGCATCGCCGGCTATGAGCACGCCGCGCTCGGGCAGGTGGAACGCGCAGTGTCCGCTGGTGTGGCCGGGGGTCGGGACCGGAACGAGGCGCCCCGGCACGTCGAGAGGGCCCGATCCCGCTTCAAAGGGCTTGACCTCGGTGAGTCGTTCGACCCGTGTCGCACCTGCGCGCAGGATCCGCAGCACCCACAGCAGCACCTGCGGTCGCCACGCGGCGCGCAGGACCTGCAGCTTGGAGGCTTCCTCGATGATCTGGCCGCGGGCGTGCGGGGCCTCCGCGTCCAGCAGCCGGACCGGGATACCGCTGTCAGCACGCAGCCGCTCGGCCGCGCCGATGTGGTCGGGATGAGCGTGGGTAAGCACGACAGCGGCCACATCCCCGAGCGCCCGCCCGATCCGCTTCAGTGAGGAGAGCACCCGCGGCAAGTCGCGCGGCTCTCCGGTGTCGACCAGTGTCACCTGATCTCCGTCAGCGACGAGGACCCAGTTGACGTCGGTGCCGGTCACCAGCCACACCCCATCAGCAACGTGGTCGATCGCTTGCACCATTCAGCCCTCCCTCCACTGCTCCGCGCGGGCGCTTGCCCGCGCCGCCCATCATGCGCCGAGGGTAGGCGCGGCCGCCCGGGCCGTCCAGGGTGGTGGGCCGACTGATTGCGGTGTGCTACCACCACCCGGCCCGGCCCAGCCCCATGAGGAGTCCGTGGTCAAGACCACGATCGGGAGCGTGCGGCCGGTCCGTGCCTGGAACTTGGCGAAGTGTGGTGCGCGCGGGGCGATCTGCGCTCACAACTCGTCTCGCTCGGCGCCGCTGGCAGGTGCGCGTGCTACCCGCCCGGCTCGCGCGGCCGCGGGCAGGCAGGCCAGAGCGCGGCGCAGCAGGCCCGCCGCGCCCGCCGGGGGTCGTCGGTGCCCGATCCCAGGTCGGCGGCCAGCACGATCTCGGTCTCCGCCCAGGTCGCCACATGCGGGCGGCCGACCCGCTGCCCCTGGTGGCCATATAGGTCACGCCGCGCTTCTTGCGGCCGTAGACCTCCACGTCGGTGGCGTCCAGGTCGATCGTCACCGGCCCGCCGGTCAGCGCCGCCGCCCGCTCCGGCGGCAGCAGCCCCAGCATCCGCTCCGTGACCGCTGCCAGGCCGGTCTTCACCGCCCGCCACTGATCGGGGGTGATCCGCCGGGCCAGGCCCGCAGCCGTCGTCGAGGACAGTCCCGGTACCGGGGTGAGCTGCTGCCCCGCGGCATCGGCGCGCTGGCGGTCCAGCCCCACCAGGAAGTCCTCCCCGGCCAGCTGCGCCGCAGCGATCCCGGCCAGCAGCTCCCCGGCGCCAAAGCCCCGGTCCCGCGCTTGACCAGCCCGGCCGCGGCATCGATCGCCCCGATCACGCCTAGCCGGCCGCACAGCTACCCACGTGCAGAATGCCAGTTCTGCGCAACGTTGCTGACCTGGCTGCGACGGTCGACTCGACGCTATAAAGAGCCGGATGCGCGGCGGCTCGCCGCGCGCAAGCACCCGGAAAACATGCCCACCGGGCTCGGGCGTGCAGCGGCTATCGCGCAGGCGCTGACGGGCGGCGCGTGGCCCTGGCCGGAGCTGGTGGCGGGTCTGGACGTGCGTGCTTCACCGTGGTGCACCGAGGCTGCCGCCCCGCCGAATGCTGGGCAGGGCAGGATCATGGTCGCGGCGTTCGCGCCCGCGACGGCCCGGCGGGACCGGCCCGGCGGATCGGATCATGACCGGGCCGGGCTGGCCAGGTGGCCTGCCCGGCCGGGAAGCAGGACACGATCAGATCCATCCGGCTGGGCATGATAGTGGCTGCCGTTGCCACCATCCACGTCGGCACCAGGCCAGACGACATCGCGGTGAACCCCCGGAGGAACACCATCTACGTGACCGTCGCGGGCGCGAACGAGGTCAAGGTGATCAGCAGGAAGACGAACAAAGTGACCGCCGCGATCCGTGTCAGCCCGAGCCCGGGCAGCGTCGCGGTGAACCCCAGGACCGACACCATCTTCATGACCACCTATCCCAGCCACAAGGTCGCCGTGATCAGCGGGCGAACCAACACCGTGACCACCACCATCCGCGCCGGCTCCGGCCTAGGCGAGATCGCAGTGAACCCGAAGACCGGCAAGGCGTACGTGACCGGCAGCGGCCTGGCGCCAGGCCGCGATGGGCTGACTCGCAGATCGGGGCTTCGCCACGCCGAGCTCCTCTTCCAGGGAAGAGCGGAAAACATCGTGCGAGAAACTTCTTCCACCCGAGGGAAGCGTGCGGAAAGAATTGCAGAACAGGTAACGACGTCCGGCGTTGTGCGGACCGCGGCCGCACGGTTCCTGTGCACGGGGAGGCAAGTATGGCCCGGATAGCGATCATTACGGGGGCTGCGTCTGGCATCGGGCGGGCGCTGGCCCGTGCGCTTGTTCTGCGGGGCGACACCGTCGTGGTGGCTGACATCGACGGTGACGGCGCGGAACGTGTGGCCGCTGAGCTGGCCCGGCAGGGGCCGGGTGCTGCCACGTCCGCGGCCCTCGATGTCCGCGACGCCGCCGCGGTCGCGGCCCTGGTGCACAGCACTCACGACAACCACGGCCGCCTCGACGTCATGGTGAACAACGCCGGTATCGCCATCGGCGGCGAGGCCTGGGAGTTGCTGCTCGCGCACTGGGACCGCGCCATCGACGTCAACCTGCGGGGCGTGGTGCACGGCGTGCACGCGGCTTACCCGATCATGATCAGGCAACGGTCCGGGCATATCGTGAACACGGCCTCGCTGGCTGGCCTCCTCCCGGCCCCGGGGGCGACGGCGTACGCGATGACCAAGCATGCGGTGGTGGGGCTGAGCTTGTCGCTC
>WNFC01002697.1_pt1 | contig 20970 bp, 15 predicted proteins | sample 5400541 | NCBI WGS metagenome assembly WNFC01 (sample SAMN13153342, study PRJNA577476) | soil metagenome | isolation source: 120 cm saprolite under Douglas fir tree site 2 hole 2 replicate 1 | place: USA:California | collected 2015-04-18
CGGCCGCGGTCAGCGCCTCCCCCTCCGCGACTGTTTCAGCGAGCGCGCCGCCAACCGTGAGCGCGTCGGCAACTGCGACTGCAAGCGCAACCGCGTCGCCCAAAGCAACTCGCACGAAAAGCACAAAGAAATCGGCCAGTGCGAAATCTTCTGCTGAAACGTCAGCCGGTCCTTCAAGTAAAAAGAGTTCAAAGAAAAAGAGCACTGAAGGCGCTGAAACCGCTCCCACACCTGGTGGGGAACAAGAATAATATTTATCGGCTTGATTGAGCCGGATCGCGAAAGCGTGACTGCCAGAAAAAGCATTTCCGCTTTTGTTTTAGATCGACATCAACACTGTGAGGTTTCGATCGCCGCGGTGTCCCGCGCCAAGTATTTCGCGCCCCAGAACCAAAAGACTCCGGCCACGAACATCATCGCCGACACAACGAAGAAGGCCACATTTAAGTTTGTCCGGTCCGCTACTGCGCCAATGAGTGGTGGCGCAGCAGCGTCGCCCAACAAATGGATGATGAAAATGTTGACCGCGAAAGCCGTCGCGCGCACGCCTGGTTTCGTCACGTTTGCCAACGCAGTATTGGCTGGGCCGGTATTGAAAAAGAGAAAGAAAATTGCCAGGAACATCATTATCCAGGCGGCAGGAAACGGAGTGAAGAGCATCAATACCGAAAATGGAAATGCGATCATTACTCCGATTCCGGAGACAAGAAAGTAGGATCCATCAAAGCGTTTTCGGAAATAATCGCCAGCCACGCCGCCGGAGAGTGTCGCCGTTAAACCTCCCAGGGCCAGGATGCCTCCAAAAATAATCCGACTTGTCGGAGGCATGCCGCGAAACTGCAAATAACCTGGAACCCAAAACGACATCCCGCCGATCGCGAATGTTAGTGCTGTCATCGCCAGCGTGTTCAAAACGTAGGACCGCGTTTTCGCCAGACTGATGTAATCTTGCAAAGTCGCGCGCCGTTTCGGTTGAAGATGGTGCGGCTCGACTCGCGGATCGCGTCGGAAAAAACAAGCTAGCCCGAGTAGAATTCCGGGCGGCGCAACTACGAAGAACGCCCTTTGCCAACCCCAATGTGCGGCAACGAATCCGCCAATCGCGTAGCCGATTGCGCTGCCGACCGGAATCGCGACATAAAAATAAGCCATGACTCGTCCGCGGATCGAAAGCGGAAAACAATCGGCAATAATCGTCGGTGCGGCCGGTCCGTATCCGCCTTCCCCCACGCCCACGAGGAGACGCATGGCAAATAAGAACGCAAAAGTAGTAGCTAATCCGGACCCGGCTGTCGCCGCGCTCCACAGAATGACACCGAGTCCGATAATCACCCAGCGCGAAAACCGGTCGGCCACCCATCCAAAAATAAGAGAGCTGACCATGTAACTCCACAGAAACGCGCTGCCGAGCGAACCACTTAATAAGTGCGCGTGCGGATCGTTCACCGTAAAAAAATGCGCACGGATCTCAGGTTCCACCGACGCCAGCACGTAGCGGTCGATGAAGTTAAAGAGATTGATCGCAAGGAGCAGCGCGAGCGCGGTTCGGCCGCCGGGGGCAGGACGGTCTTTCGTTTCCATTGCGACTTGCCGATTGGCAGATAGATGGCCGCAGGCTAATTGTAAATAATAAACGATGCCTCACATGTCCGCCGGTGAGCGCGCGCTCCATTTTTTTGGCCGGCCGCTCGTCAGAACCTTTTATCGCGTCCACGCCCTCGGCCTCGAGCATTTGCCGAAAGGCGGTTTCCTCCTTTTGCCAAATCACATTACCTGGGTCGACGCCATCGTCCTCCAGCTCGCTTGCCCGCGACCGATCCGTTACATCATCGATCAGGAATTTTATCACAAACCGATGCTGCGGCCGTTTCTGCGCACCGTTGGTTGCATTCCGATCGATGTCCGACATGCGCGTTCGGCAATTCGCGGCGCAAGCGAACAAATTGCGGCGGGCGAGATCGTTTGTCTTTTTCCGGAAGGACAGCTCACGCGATCCGGGACCCTGTTGCGTTTGCGCCGCGGGTATGAATTGATTGCACAACACGCGAACGCTACCGTCGTTCCGGTTTGGCTCGATCGGCTCTGGGGCTCAATTTTTTCGTTTCAAGGAGGAAAGTTTTTCGGCAAGTGGCCAAAAGAAATTCCGTATCGTGTGACGGTCGCGTTCGGCAAATCGCCGCAGCCGCGGCGCTAAGCCGTTTTCTGCGCAAAGAATTTTCTGATCAACGGATCGCGATCGTTTTGCCCGCGGGCAAAGGGTCGATGGTTGCGAACCTCGCCGTCACACTGGCTGGGAAAGTGGCCGTCGATCTGAATTTCACTGCCGGCCGCAGCGCAAATGAATCGGCCTGCAAGCGAGCAAATCTCGGCGTTGCCATTTCAGCAACGCCGTTCATGGAGCGGGTAAAGGATTTTCCCTGGCCGCAACGTGTTCTGAAATTGGATGAATTAATGCCGCGGCTGAAATCGCCAATTCTTCTTTGGTGGATGATGTCGATCTTCGCCCCGACGCGTTTGCTTCTGCGTTTGTTGCAGATTCCGAAACGGGGCGGCCATGACGAAGCCATGCTGCTATTTACCAGCGGCAGTTCCGGGGAACCTAAAGGCGTCGTGCTTTCTCATCGCAACATCGTCGGAAATGTTTCCCAATTCCGCGAACTGCTCGATGCAAAAAAGGAAGACGCTATTCTCGCCTCGCTCCCATTTTTCCACAGCTTCGGATCGACTGTCACACTTTGGTATCCGATGATCGAAGGGGTCCGCATCGTCACCTATCCAAATCCACTGGAAGTGGCCAAGAACGCCTCGCTGATCGAGAAGCACAAACTCACGCTCCTCCTCGCGACTCCGACTTTTTTGCGCGGTTATTTGCGTAAAGCTGAGCCGGACCAGCTCCGTACTTTGCGATTGGTTATTACTGGCGCAGAAAAACTTCCGCTCGATCTGGCCAGGGCATTCGAGGAGCGATTCAAACAGCGCGTGTTTGAAGGTTACGGGCTGACGGAAACGTCGCCGGTTGTGAGCGTCAACTTGCCCGAGCCACTGCCAAGAAAATCTGGTGAACAGGTGCAGCCATCGAGTCGTCTGGGTTCGGTCGGTAAAATGGCGCCCGGCATCGCAGCCGAAATTCGCGAACCGGAGACCGATCGAAAACTTTCGTTGCATGAAACCGGAATGGTCTGGTTCCGCGGCGTAAATGTTTTCGAAGGCTATCTGCACGATGAAAAACGCACCGCCGATGTTTTGCAGAATGGCTGGTTCAAGACCGGCGACATCGGCCGGTTCGACGAAGATGGATTTCTGTATATCGAAGGGCGGCTATCGCGCTTTTCGAAGATCGGCGGGGAAATGGTGCCACACGAGGCGGTCGAACAAAAGATTATCGACTTGCTCGGTTTTTCAGGAAAAGACGAACGCGTAATCGCAATTGTCGGCGTCCAGGACGAAGCCAAAGGCGAAGCGCTGGTGCTATTGGCGTCGGTGGATGTCGATCTTGCACAGCTCCGCGATAAACTTCGCGAAGTCGGCGTTCCCAATTTGTGGATTCCTAAGAGAATCTGTCGTGTAGATTCGATTCCTGTCCTGGCCTCGGGCAAACTTGATCTCAAAAGATGTCAGGAGCGCGCGGCCGCGGCCGAACCAATTTCGTGATGCGTAAAATTTTTCACTCCATTGCCAATCGCGCGGCCGCGCTGTTCATGAAGCTGCTCTTTGGCTATTCGTCGCGCATTTACGTGACCGGCAGCGAGCATGTGAATCGTGCTGGAGGATTTCTACTCGCTTTAAATCATATCAGTCATTTCGATCCGTTCATCGTCTCGTCGGCGGCGCGACGGAAAATCGATTGGATGGCGATGGCCGAATTCTTTCCGCTGCCAATCGTCGGGCTGTTTTTGCGAGCGGTTGACGCTTTTCCGGCCGCGCGCGATCGGGCCGATCGCAAAACGATTCGGAGCGCAATCGACCGGCTGAAAGACGGCCGGATCGTCGGCGTTTTTCCCGAAGGAGGCATTCGCGATGGCGCGAGCTCGCTACTTCAAGGCGCGCCCCTTCGCGCCGGAGCATCCACTCTGGCGCACATGGCCGGCGTTCCGATCGTGCCGTGCGTGATTCTCGGAACCGATCGACTCTACGCGAAACGAAATTGGCTGCCGCTTCGGCGAACGCCAATCTGGATCGGTTTCGGCAGAGCCATTTCGCATTTTCCTGAATTGGAAAAATTAGTCGCGCGTGCGCGGACCGAGCAAGAGCTGACCAACGCGTTCCAGGGAATCTATGCCGAACTGCGGCAGAAATTTCAACTGACGACTGATGACCTGCCGCACCCGCCACAAGAGCGAATGCACGCGCCGTCGAAAAATCGTCGCCGGCCACTGCGTCGCGCGACTGCAACAGCGGTCGATCTCGCGATGTGCGCGTCGATGAATTTGTTGCAATCACGCCACCGCTTGAACGGGCGGAGCGCGGAGGAAATGGAGCGTTACGTCGCTGAATGCGAGAAACTCACGCCGCACGAATATTATGCCGTGCGGCAAGATGTCGATCTTGTGGCGGCGATCCGACATGGCAGTGGCGCTTCGGTGACCTGGCGCAGCCCTATCCAAACCAAATTTCCGCGCAACAACGCCGCACGTGCCGATTTTTTCTGGTGCGCCGCGAGAAAACACGCACCGACTCTTTTCATGCTCCATGCGCTAATGTCGGCAACGCACATCGGCTATCGCCGATGGGCAGCGCGATTCAATGAGCTCGGCTGGAACGCGTGCTTCGTTCATTTGCCGTATCACTACTCGCGCGTGCCGCGCGGTTACTGGAATGGCGAGCTCGCGATCACAGCCGACCTTATTCGAAATGCCGAAGGATTGCGGCAAGGCGTAATGGAGGTGCGGCAATTAATCGCGACGTTGCGCGAACAGGGCTGTCGCGAATTCGGAATCCTGGGGACGAGCTATGGTGGATGGATTGGCGCATTGCTCGCAATGGTGGAGCGCGATCTGCGCTTCGTCGCGTTGATGTGCCCGATCGTAAACGTCGAACACGCGATTTGGCAAAATCCCGGGACCGCATTCATGCGGCGCGAATTACGCCGCGCGAAGATCGCGCCCGAACTGGTGGCACGACATTTTCATCTTAGCTCTCCCATGCACAACGAACCGTCATGTGATCCTGCGCGCGTGCTTTTTGTCTCCGGCGATTTCGATCTGATCACGCGCCCGGCCGACATCGATGCGATTCAGCAAAAATGGCGCGGCTCCGACTTGCTTCGCGTCCCGCAAGGCCATTTCGGCTATCGCATGATGCGAGACACGATCGGGCGATTAAAAGAACGCGGACTCTAGCGCGGCGACTCGCCGTAATCGAGCCAATGCAGCGCGCCCATGATCCGGCGGAGGTTTTCGTTATCAGCCGATAGCGCGGGAAGCCATTCGCTGATTAGTTCGCGTTTCCACCACCCCTTTTCACCCAGCGACGCGAAGCGGTAGCGATACAGCCGCGCGCGGACGTAATGCGGTGGTTTTTCTGGAAATGGATTGTTGGCCAGGAGCGACAAGGTGTCGGGATCATTGTGTAAAAGTTTCCAAACAAAATGGAACGTCCAAGGGTAATCGGCGGGCGACGCCATCGCCGCGAACCAAATTTGCCAGTCGATTCGCGGTTGATAGGGCGCGATAAACGGGGGACGCCGGTTCGGGTCACCCGGTTTGGCTTCGAATTCGTATTCTTTCCATTTGGTGTCGACGGTAATGACGGCGTCATCCGTGCCTTCAAAAATAATTTCGTCGCGCTCGCGCCCAACCGTTCCGAACGCGCCGTAGGTGTTCACCAGATCGAATCTATTAAACGCCGTATTCATCATCTGGCGGCGCGAGACTAGATTGAGCACCGGATCGATGCTCAAATACGCAACCAGGATCGACAATGCGACCGAGACCGTGTTGTGGATTTGCGAAGGATGCGATTCTTGCGCCGCTCGCTCTGCGCGCTTAACCAGCGGCTTTGGCAGAACGTGTCGCAGCAGTGTATCATCAAAACAGGCGAGAAACGGAATGATCGTCAGATAGTTCAGAAACGAAAGATTGCCGCTGATAATGAGAAAGACCTGGAACAGAACCATCAACGAGCCCGCGATGTGACGCGCGGTTCGCGGTCCGAATGAGAACCACGGCACAATCAGTTCGACCACGTGGTTCCACAGTGTTTCCGTTTTGTGAAACCATTGCGGCGCAAAATGGAGATAGCGGCTGATCGGATTCGGGATCGGCTGAGTTTCGTAGTGGTAAAACATGCAGGTCAGATCGCGCCAGCATTCGTCGCCGCGCAATTTGATCAGACCGGCGCCGACCATGATCCGAAAGCCGAGCCAACGAAAAAGCCAGATCACCAGAACTGGCGGCCGGCACTTTGGGAACGGCCGTCCATCGAGCAACGGGCAGAGAAAGATCGATAGGAAACCGGTTTCGAGCAGCTGAATTTCCCAACCGTAGCCGTACCAAATTTGTCCGACGTGCACGATCGACATGTACATCGCCCAAAGCACGGCCAATAAAATTGCGTTTGCGTAGCCGCCAAGAACGATGAGCGAAAGCGCGAAACCAACCCAGGCGAAGATCGACATCCCCTGATCAGTGCAACCGAACCAAAACAGCGTCGGCAATTGCAACATTCCTTCCGTCCGCGAACCGAGCTGGGAATGAATATTGTAAAGAAAATCGTGCGCCGGCGTCAGACCACTTCGGCCGGCTAACGGCACCAATTGTCGGGCCGCGACAAAGAACGCGATCGTGTAAACAAAGCCGAGCAGCCGCAGGATGATGAATCGCGTCAGCCAGTAAGAATTTCCGCGCGCGAAAAATTTTCCAATAGAGCTTTCGTCATTCATCACGCTCGCGAGATAAAAAACTGCCAGGGGGGAGAATTGAACTCCCGACCAAGGGCTTATGAGTCCCCTGCTCTACCGCTGAGCTACCCTGGCGAGTAAGCGGCGACAAAGTTCAATCGCACTGCGCTGCTGTCAACGCAGTCGCAAGATGTCGATCTAACCTTTCGGTTTAGAGATATAGGGTGCGAGATCTTTCGCGCTTCCGTGCACCGCGGCCATGAAGCAGACGCCGTTTTGCTCTTTCACAACGCCAGCCCAGCGCTCCTGTTCAATAGAACGCCATCCGGAAAATTCCCGCGCCTTTCCTGTTTTTGGATCGCGCTCCGCCGGAAACAGAAAAAACTGCATTTTCTTTTCCACCACCCAGACTTGCCCGACGCGCTGGCCTTCTTCGTCGTCGAAAACGCGGCAGCCGAGCGTTTTTAGTTCCGCGAATTCCGGGGGCACGTCGTAGTGGACGAGGCGATGCTTCATGAAAAAGAAATCGCCGAGCGCGCCGGCATCTGTTTTCACCGGATCGAGCATCATGGCGCGAGTCGAACTCGCGGTAGTCAGTAAACGGCGGGCGGTCGGTTCGCCCGGAAAACGGTTCATTCGCTCCACCAGCTGAAAGATCGCAACGACGGCGATGACCAAGACAGCAATACCGGTCGCGAGGAACGCAGGATTCTGCGCATAATTTTTCCAAGGACGACGCGTCGGCGCGATGAAGGTGTCAGTTGGAATCCAATCGGTAATCTCCTGCGGGATCGGAATGGCTTGCACGAGCGCCGTCGCCGCTTTGTCGAAATCTTGCTGAATCGCAAACGCTTCGGTCTTGCGCGCGCGATCGAGCGCCATACGCAACGCGCGATCATCCACGCGTTCCTCGCGAATCGGTGCACAGTGCACCAGCATTTTCTCTTTTCGCGAAAGTTGAACTGCGCTCATGTTTGGGTCACAGGAAAGGTCGTGTCCAACCAGGCTTGAAATTGACGGCGCCCATCACAGAGCAGTTTCGACAATTCCAGGGGCTTTAGTTCGGTCACCGACAGCAAGTCGCGATAATTAAATTCGTCGAGATAAAAAAGCGCAAGGGCAGTCCGTTGCGGATCGGGTGCGCCGGAAATCCAGACCGCCAATTGTTGCGGCTCGAGTTTTTCGATCTGCGATGGCGCCCAAGCCGCAAGCTCGTCCTGTTCAAGATTGACATCTTCCGCCTGCAAGCTTCGCCCGCCCGCTTCGAGACAACGCCAGCGCGCGTTGCGAAAAAACCAGAGTCGATCGCGGGGCGGCTCGCCATTGGCAGCTTGTTGAGCAGCTTCGCGCAACGTGGCGTGAAAAACTTCCCGCGCCTTCGCGGCATCAGCCAGCATTAGAAAACAGAAGCGGTAAAGCTGGAGCGGATCTTGTTTTTCTTCGGCCACGCGGACTTCTTTCCCAAAGCGCCAATGTTACGCGCCTCGCTTAGATCGCAACGAAAAGATGGCAGAGACCGCAACCGTCGCCCTCTTAGCGACGCGCGATACGATGGGTTGAGGGGCCGACGCGGCGCTTCGCAGAGCGAAGGGACTACAGTTTTTCCAGCCGTCGCGCGACCTCCTCCGCGTTCTCGCGGCTATTGAAAGCTGATATTCGGAAATAACCTTCGCCCTGCGCACCGAATCCGCTTCCCGGTGTAACGACCACACTAATTTCGCGCAGCATCCGGTCGAACATTTCCCAACTCGTTAGGCCTTTTGGCGTTTGGACCCAGATGTACGGCGCATTCGTGCCGCCATAGAAGTGTAAACCGATTTTTTCGCACGCCTCGCGCAGAATTTTCGCGTTGCCCATGTAATGCTCGATCAGTGCGCGACATTGCTGTCGCCCCTCATCTGAGTACAACGCTTCCGCGCCGCGTTGCACTGGATAACTGACGCTGTTGGCTTTTGTGCTCCAGCGGCGATGCCAAAGCGGATGGAGCGGCAACTTTTTTCCGAAATCGGTGCGAGCGAGCAATGTCTTCGGCATCACCGTAAAACCGCAACGCACGCCGGTGAAGCCGCCAATTTTGGAAAAACTTCGGAGTTCGATCGCGCATTCGTGCCCGCCTTCGATTTCAAAAATCGAATGCGAAATTTTTGGATCGGAAATGTAAGCTTCGTAAGCGGCGTCGAACAAAACGAGCGCATCATGCCGACGAGCGTAATCAACCCAACTGGCAAGTTGCTCGCGCGTCGCGACCGCGCCGGTCGGGTTGTTGGGAAAACAAAGATAAACAAGATCGACATGTTCCTGTGGCGGCTGGGGAACGAAATTGTTTTCGGCCGTGCATGGCAAATAAACGATGCCTTCGTAACTGCCGTCTTTTCGCGCCGGGCCGGTATGACCGGCCATCACGTTGGTGTCGACATAGACCGGATAAACAGGATCGGTGATCGCGACTTTGTTTTGGTCGCCGAGAATATCGAGGATGTACCCGCAATCGCATTTCGAACCGTCGGAAACAAAAATCTCGTCGTCAGCGATGTCGATCTTGCGATCGCGGTAATCGTGCTGCGCGATTGTCGATCTTAGAAATTCGTAACCTTGCTCCGGCCCGTAGCCGTGAAATGTTTCGCGATGCCCAAGTTCTTCGACCGCGCGTTTCATTGCTTCGATCGCGGCGCGAGGGAGCGGCTCGGTTACGTCGCCGATACCGCAGCGAATCAAACGCTCGGCTGCTTTCGGCTCCTTTTTGCAGAATTCGCGGACCCGTCGCGCAATCTCCGGGAAGAGATAACCCGCCTGAAGTTTTAAATAATTTTCGTTCAAGTAAGCCATGATTATTATTCAGGTCCTCTCGTCCAAAGCGTGTAGACGGAGCCACGCAACCCAACAAAATCCATCGGATAGAAATGGTCCTTTACCAGGGCCTGTTCGAACATCGGTGTAAGCACAAAACTCCTGACTTGCACGACATACTTCGCTTCCGCCACTTCTCGTTGCATTGATTCGGGAAGTTCGCTCGGCCAGTTGCCATTCACAGCGTGGGCATCGAGTTCGAAAAACAGAGAACGTCCGAAATAACCGGCACCGCGGTAAGCAATGGTTGGATCCTGAGGACTGATTACCCGGTCGGGAGTTCGTCGCGCGAAATCAACGGCAGTCTCGTATTTTTCATCGCCACATCGGAGAAACAGTAGCGCCAGATCCCGATCAACCTGGACAAGGAATGAAAAAAGAATTGCCAGCGCAAGACCGCTTGCGGCCAGAAAACTCCGCCAGCCGCGCAGCGCCGCCATCCATTCCAAAATCGAATCCAACTTGACTACGAAGAGGGCCGTCATGGCCAGATAGGCGACAAGCAGCGAACTGTAACCGCCGCCGCTCTTGCAAGTAGTCCAAATTGACGCCGGCACTAACACCGTCATCGCGGCCCAAATCCATCGCTCGCGTTCGTCCGTTACATCTCGCGAAAAACGTTTGGCCAGCAACGCGATCAAAAAAATCGGAAAAGTCGCAATGAGATAGCCGCTGATCAGTGGCACGTGCCCGTAATTAACCTCGATCGAACCTGGGACTGTTATCATCGCGTGAAAAACTTGTGGCCAGATGAAACGAATGATCCCGAGTGTCACCAAAATCGACGTCGCTGGGATCAGCGAAGCGAAGAGATTCTGCAATCCGCGTTTCCAGATTAAAACGTAGACAATTGGGATAAGCGCAAATGCGGCGCTCGTTTGCTTGAAAAGGACTGCGCAAACGAACAACCCAATCGCGCAGACGGAACGCAGCAATAAATCTCGCCGCTCCGCCCAAAGGCAAAGACCGCCGACGGCGAAAACCGCGGCAATGCAATCGGGGCTGTGCAGAAAGAAAGATGAGGTTCGTGCGCAGGTTGACTCCGAGAAAAAGAGCGAAGGCCACGAACCAATATTTTCTGGACGAGCCACGACACAGAATTGCGCTCAGCAAGAAAGCCAGCGCAAAAGCAAAAATTGAGAATCCGATCCGACCGGCAAGCAAATTGAGTCCAGTCACCCGAAAAATTTCGGCAAGAAGAACGGTGAGGAGCGGGCCGTACATGTGAGTGGCATGGCCGGCTTCATATAAAGGCAATCCGGCATTGAGCCGCGCGGCTTCCATGGCAATGGCCGGTTCCCACGGACTTACAGCGAGTCGTTCTGTCAGCCTGACAACGACCGCAATCAGCGTGATCGAGCCAAGGAGCGCGATCACGATCAAGAACGGGATTCGCGCAGCTAAGGGCGGGTTCAGTGCGCTACGATCCGTAATTTTTCGCCACAGCGTCCCAATTGACTACGTTCCACCAAGCCTTGATGTAATCGGGCCGGCGGTTTTGGTAATTGAGATAGTAAGCGTGCTCCCAAACATCGAGACCGAGGATCGGCGCGTTCCCGTCCATCAACGGGCTGTCCTGGTTCGGAGTGGAGATCACTTCTAACTTGCCGCTTTTGTTTTTGATCAACCACGCCCAGCCGCTGCCGAATCGGCCAACACCGGCGGCGGAGAATTTCTCTTTGAACTGGTCGAACCCGCCAAAAGCCGCCTTGATATCGTCGGCCAGTTTGCCCTTCGGCTCGCCGCCCGCTTTCGGGCCCATGATTTTCCAGAAGAACGAGTGATTGGCGTGCCCGCCGCCGTTGTTGCGCACGACCGTGCGAATGTCTTCTGGAACTGAATTCAAATCACGGATCAAATCCTCGACCGATTTCTTTTCCAAATCGGCTTTGCCTTTGATCGCGTTGTTAACGTTGGTGATGTAAGCCTGATGATGCTTGGTATGATGGATCTCCATCGTCCGCGCGTCGATATGCGGCTCGAGCGCGTTGTAGTCGTAAGGTAATTTCGGTAATTCGTAAGCCATAATAAACACGTTAGGCCGCGAGCAATGGCGGTCAATCGTCAGCCGCCGGGAAGATGTCGATCTCTTACGAACGACTCGGGTCAATACTAGCTCGACTGATAAAAACCTGGCCGCGTGATGAAGCCGTTTCGGTAATTCACGTAGGTCGCGAGCGCGAGGAGCGGGAAATTTTGGCGATACATGTCGTATTTGAGATAAAAGACGCCCGGAAATCCGGTGCCGGTGATTTCGGGCTCGTCCCACGAACCATTCGACTTTTGCGAACTCAAAAGAAAACGCAGGCCGCGTTGGATGCTTGTCCGATCGAGATCGCCGCAGGCGCAAATTCCCATGATCGCCCACGCGGTCTGAGACGCGGTACTCACGCCAATTCCTTTCATCGCCGGATTTTCGTAAGTTGCGCACGTCTCGCCCCAGCCGCCGTCGTCATTTTGGCAGCTCTCCAGCCAATCACGTCCGCGTAAAATCCAATCCTGGGTCATGTCGTGCCCGATGGCGCGCAATCCTCGGAGCACCTGCCACGTCCCGTAAATGTAATTGACGCCCCAGCGACCGTACCACGAACCGTCTGCTTCCTGCGTTTCGATCAAATAGTGAATCGCATCCCGGACGCAACGCGCCTTCGGATTGAAACCGATGTAGCCGAGCAACTCCAGCGTGCGCGCGGTCAGATCGCTGCAAGTTGGATCGAGAATCGCGTTGTGATCCGCGAACGGCATGTCTTCCAGCCAGGGTGTCGTGACATTTTTATCGAACGCAGCCCAGCCGCCATCGCGGCATTGGAAACTGAGTTGCCAATCGAGCGCCCGCCGAAAGGTTTTTTCGAGTTCCGATCCATTTTCCGACTTAACGAGTCGCAACGCCATCAACACCATCGCGGTGTCGTCGACATCAGGATAATAAACGTTGTTGTATTCAAAGGCCCAGCCGCTCGCCTCCGGGTGTGAGTTGTTGAAAGCCCAATCGCCGCGAATCCGCACTTCCTTGTCGAGCAGCCATTTCGCTGCGCGGCGCAGCGCGGGATCCTCCGCCGTCAGGCCCGACTCCGCCAGCGAGATTAAATTAATCGCCGTGTCCCAGATCGGTGACATGCACGGTTGAATGCGAAAATCGTTGGGATCATCAATAAACAAGCCGGCAAAATCTTGCGCTGCTTTTTTGTAGGCTGGGTGCTCTTTCGAATAACCGAGAACACGCAATGCGATCAGACAGTTGAGCATCGCCGGATAAACGGCGGCTAAACCGTCGCTGCCTTGCCCGATTCGCTCCAACATCCAGCGCGCCGCTTCCTCAAGCGCGCGTTTCCGTGTCGGACGGATTCGCAGCGGATGCAAAATTTTCAAAACATCGTTGAGGCGAAGGAAAAAATTGCGCCACGTCCAAAAACGTTCGCTCCGCGGCAAACGCAGATCGCTCTGTTCGGTGCCGAGTGGATAAAGCTCATGCAATTGTTTGTTGCCCGGCAATGAACGCGTTGGTTTGAAATGATTGATGATGGCGAGCGGAATCAGCATCGCCCGGCTCCAGGACGACATTTTGTAGATGTGGAACGGGGCCCAGCTCGGCAGCAAAATCATTTCGACCGGGATGGTCGGTAGATATTTCCACGGAAATTGGCCAAGCAACGCGAGGTAGAGTTTGCTGAAGGTATTCATCCGCGGGATGCCGCCGCGACGAAGAATGTTTTCGCGCGCTTTGCGCATGAACGGCAGATCCATCGAATAACCGGCCAACTTGAGAGCGAAATAGCCTTTGACCGATGCATTGATCTCGCTCGGGCCGCCGAAATAAACATTCCAGCCGCCATCCGGCAGCTGCCGTTTCAAAATGTGACGCGCACAGCGTTCCTGAAGCGAAACGTCGATCTCGCCCAGCCAGTGCATGAAGAGCACGAAGTCCGAGCAAAGGGTGCTATCGACCAGCAATTCACCGCACCAATGGCCGTCCGGACGTTGTTGCCGCAACAGATTTTGCTGCGCCCGCCCAATTGCATTGGCGATCTCGGCATCAGCCGCCAAATACGGTTCGGCCCGTTCCGGAGCTGCGCTTGGTAACGCGATGACGTTTCGTAACGAACTCATTGAGATGTCGATCTTACAATGTCGACCGAGCGATTGTCGATCTTACGACGCCTGCGCGGCCTCGGCTTCGGCGTGCTTACCGGTTTTGTGACCGTTTCCACAACTCACGCCGTTGAAAGCGAGAGTTTCGCTGCCCCGCCCTGTCGGTTTTGGTTTCGGTCCGAAATTAAACTTGATCGTCTTCCAGGTATCGCCGCGTTTCGCCTGCAAACCCAGGCTGGCCGTCGGTTCATACCCGCAGTGCACCATGCAATTCTCGCAACGCGGATCGCGCGCCACGCCGTTAACCACGCCGTATTTCTCCCACTCCACCTTCTCCAGCAATTCGGAGTAGCTCGAATAATGCGCGTCGGTCATCAAATAGCACGGGCCTTTCCAACCGCGAATGTTGCGGGTCGGAATCGCCCAAGCCGAACAGGTCAGATCGCGATGACCGGCGAGAAATTCAAAGTAAATTGGCGTCCCAAAAAATGTGTAACGCTGCATCCACTCCTCGATCTTACTGAACTTCTCGACCGTCATTTTGCGCGTGAGGAAGAAATTCTCCGGCCGCAAATTGAGCCGCTTGATCATGTCCTTCTTGGCCGCGTCGTACTCGTAGCCGGGCGAAATGGTGTGGCCGTCCACGCCGAGATCGGAGAGATAATCGAACATTTGTTCGACCTCTTTCATATCAGTCTCCTTGTAGATCGTCGTATTGGTAGCGACCTGATAGCCCAGAATCTTCGCCATCTTGATCGCGAGAATGCATTCTTTGAAAACACCCTCGCGCTCGACGATCAGGTCGTGAATCCGCTCGAGTCCATCGAGGTGGACGTTCCAATACATCCACATGCTCGGCCCAATGGTTGGCTTGTTTGGATCTTTCGGGCCTTTGCGCACTTCGGCTGCGTCTTTGTCAGTAATCAAACCGGCTGAAACTAGTTCGCCGATCTTGTCTTCCACGAACTTTGGCTGGATCGACAATTGCGATGCCATCCATTCGCGCATTTTTTTGCGCATGAACATGGCGTTGGTACAGATGTAAATGATGCGCTTCTGCTCGAGCAACCCCTCCACGAGCGCTTCGATGTGCGGATAAATCAGCGGTTCGCCGCCACAAATGGAAATCATCGGCGCGTTGCATTCTTCGGCCGCGCCCAAGCAATCTTCCAGGCTCATTATGTCCTTGAGCGACGTCGAGTATTCGCGAATCCGGCCACAGCCGGTACAGGTGAGGTTGCAAGTGTGCAGCGGTTCCAACTGCAACACGGTGGCGAATTTCTTCGTTCCACGCAGCTTCTGCCCGATGATGTAGGCAGCGATTTTTGTCGTTAAAGCGAGCGGAAATCTCATAAGGGCGTGGAAACTAACAACGCTCTCAGGCGTGTCAACCGATAGGTGATTGGACGAAATAGAGCCAAATGTATTGCAAAAGCGAGTAAATCTTGCGCAACGTCGGACGCCGTCCGAGGTTCAATTTTTGAACCTTTTTGCCATCAGAAGAAACCAAGCTTAATATAAAGAACATGAAAACATTATTGGCAGTTTTAGTCGCAGCCAGTTTTATCAGCTGCGCCAACGCTCAATCGAACAACGGGACCTCCGCTGCAGCGTTAGGTCCGCGCACTGGACCGGCATATTATTCACCAAAGAATTCACCGTATCGGAAGTGGACAACCGCCCAGCTCCAGCAGCGTCGGCTTGATCTCTATCGTCAGATCCCGCAACGGCAGGATCGGAATGGCCGCCCAGTATTCATTCATCACGAAGGCGAAGGGGTGTCTGATCAGCAAAAGGAAATCTACGCGATCGAAGCTGAGCTGAATCGCCGCTACCAGCAAGGCGATAAAGACGCCGAGCTAACGCGCGCGATGCCCGGCGTGCAACACCCCGGCGCGGGCGGCTCACGCGTCACATTCTAGGCTAATCGACCCGACAATTTTGGTTACGTAGCCTGCCAACCGCGGCGGATCAGGCTGATTGCGATCGCTGCCAGCAGGAGCGCGATAATTTTTGACACGCCGCGCAAACCTTGCGTTCCCATCCAACGCGCGAATCGCTCGGCATTGCATAAAGCGATTGCGACAATCGCGAGATTCACCAGCAACGAAGCGAGCGTAAACACAAGCCCAACCGAATCGACCAAAATCAAAAGCGCCGTGAGCAGCGCCGGCCCGGCGATCAACGGCATTCCGAGTGGCACCACGCCGAACTCGTCGCTGCCGCCGCGATCGTGCGGACCGAAGCCAACCAGTTCGCGCACCGCAAGCGCGAGTAGAATCAGTCCCCCACCCACTTGGAAATCCGCGACCGTGATGCCGAGCGCTTTGAAAATAATTTTGCCGAGAAAAATGAACCCGGTCGACACCAGCAAACCGGTGAGCAGGCCGAGAAACGCCTGATGTTTGCGATGTTCGCTCGACGCGCTCGTCCCGAGCCCCAAGAAAATCGCGACCAGTCCGATCGGGTCGATCGCGACAAAAAGCGGAATAAACGCGAGCAGAAATTTCTCGATCACAGCTTTGTTTTGGCTTTACCGATCAAACCTTCTACACAATCTTCGCTGCTTCCATCAATCAAACCTTTCCGCATGAAAACATTGTCGCTCTTGCACCCCTCTCTTCCTCTTCCTCTCACTCTTAGTCTTACTCTTGCTCTCGTTGTCGATCTTCACGCGGAAAATTTGAAGACGGTCGACGATTTTCGCGCCGCGGCGGCGAAAACGAATGCCGTCCTCACCATTCCTAATTGGGAACAAACGCCCGAAGCGGTCGACGCGATGATGAAGAACGCCATCGCGACCGCGAACAAAGCGCTCGACCAGATCGGCGCGCAAGATCTTAGCAAAGTCACATTCAAGAGCACGATCGTCGCGCTCGACGATCTCACTTACCAGGCCGGCAACGCCGCGAACAAGGCGGTGATCATTAAGGAAAGCAACACCAACGAAAAGATGCGCGGCGCGGCCGAGAACGCGGTCAAAGAATTTCAGGACTGGGCCGTCGGGATTGATTATCGCGAAGACGTTTACAAGGCGCTGAAAGCATTCGCCGACACCAAGCCGAAGCTTTCCGGTGAAGACAAAAAACTTTTCGACGAAACAATGCGCGATTATCGCCGCGCCGGTTTGGAATTGTCGCCTGACAAACGCAAGGAAGTGGAGCAGTTACGCAAAGAGTTGTCGAAACTCGGGACCGATTTTGACACCAACATCGTCAATGCCAAAGCGCCGGTGGTATTTACGAAAGCGGAGCTCGAGGGCGTGCCCGAAAGTTTCTTCGCTTCACCTGGCGTGAAAACCGGCGATGACGCCTACACCGTGCTCGCCAATGTGACCTGGCAGTACAACACGGTCGAAGACAACGCCAAAAGCGAGGCGGCGCGCAAGAAACTTTACATCGCGCACGACAGTCTGGCCAAAGACACCAACCAGACCGTACTGAACCAGATGCTCGTGTTGCGAAACAAAATCGCGCTCCGGCTCGGCTACAAATCATGGGACGATTACCAAACCGAAATCAAAATGGCCAAGACGGGCACGGGCGCGAAGTCGTACATCGACAATCTGATCTCGGGGATTCAGCCGAAGTTCGCCGCCGAAGTCGCCGCGTTTCAAAAAATGAAGGCGGAGGACATGCACAATCCCGACGCGAAGATCGGCATCTGGGATTGGCGCTATTACACGAACCAGCTCAAGAAACAGCAATACACCGTCGACACCGAAGCGCTCCGCGCGTTTTTCCCGCTCCAAAAAGTGCTCGAGGGAATGTTCAACATCTACCAGAGCATTTTCGGGCTGAAATTTGAAAAAATCGCCGCGCCTTACAAATGGATCGACGATCTCCAGTTTTACATGGTGACCGATGCCGCCACTGGCGAACCGCTCGGCATGTTCTATCTCGACATGTTTCCGCGCGAAGGAAAATTCAACCACTTCGCCGAATTTCCAATCATCAGCGGAAAACTTCTGCCGGACGGCAAATATCAACGGCCTGTAACCGCTTTGTTGTGTAACTTTCCACCGCCGAGCGGAGAGAAGCCGTCGCTCATGACGCACTCCGACGTGGAGACGCTTTTCCACGAATTCGGTCACGCCCTTCATGAAATTACAACGCGCGCGAAGTCCGGGCGCTTTGCCGGAACGCACGTGCCTGGCGATTTCGTCGAAGCTCCGTCGCAAATGCTACAAAACTGGGTCTGGAACAAAAAAGTACTCGATACGTTCGCCGCTGATTATCGCGATCCGTCGAGGAAAATTCCCGGTGACATCATCCAGAAGATGAACGATGCGAAGAAAGCGACTGCCGGCGTTTTCTATCGCCGGCAGTTCGCTTTCGCCTCGCTCGATCTCGCCATGCATGACGTGCATCCCGAGAACGCGCCCTACGATTGCGTCGCAATTTCCAATCCGGTTCTCGAAAAAGTTTTTCTCCCGATCGACCCGAGCACGACCTTCGTCACCTATTTCGGCCACATGAATGGCTACGATGCCGGTTACTACGGTTACGCCTGGGCCGACGCGATCGCCGCCGATATGGCAACCGTTTTTGAAAAAGCGAAGGACGGTTATCTCGACAAGCAAGCCGGAATGAAGTTGCGCCAGGAAATTTATGCCCAGGGCGATGGGCGCGACGTCACGATGTCGATCGAAAAATTTCTTGGCCGGAAACAATCGGTCGAACCGTTCCTGAAAAAGATCGGCGTAAAAGGCGAAGACAAAAAGAAGGCGCCCGCCGGCCCCTCTCAGAAAAGCCGATAGCGTCGTCGCTAATCCATCGCGACAAGGAGAAAAGACTGCCTCACCCTGCCCTCTCCCTTGCCAAGGGGAGAGGATGAAGGTGAGGGGTTGGCGCATGCAGCGTAATTCCCGCTACAAAAGTCTTGTCATCTCGGGCGAAGTCGAGACATCTCTTACTATTTGAGCTATGAAAGCGTTTCTCCTTTCCTGCGTCGTTCTTCTCGGAATAACTCTCTGCGTCTTCGCCGCCGACAAACCGGAAGAAAAACTGAAGCCGTCGCTCGATGTCATCACACCGGACGCCTTGCTCGCGCACATCAAAATTCTTTCGTCCGACGAATTCGAAGGACGCTCGCCGGGAACAAAGGGCGAAGAGCTCTCGATCAAATACATTTCCGATCAGTTTAAATCGGTCGGCCTGAAACCTGGAAATCCCGACGGCAGTTATTTTCAGGAAGTGCCGCTCGCCGGAATTAAAAGCGATCCGCACATGGCATTTATCGTTAACGGCAAACCGCCGATTGAATTGAAATACCCGGACGATTTCGTCGCGTCATCCGCGCGGTTGCAGCCGGAAATCAAGGTCGACAATTCCGATCTCATCTTTGTCGGTTATGGCGTCGTCGCGCCGGAGTACGGCTGGGACGATTACAAAGGCGTCGATGTCCGCGGCAAAACGATCGTGATGTTGATCAACGATCCGGCGGTGCCCGATCCGAAAGATCCGTCCAAGCTCGACGAGAAAATGTTCAAAGGGAAAGCGATGACCTATTATGGTCGCTGGACTTACAAATACGAGATCGCGGCGCAAAAAGGCGCAGCTGCGGCGATCATCATTCACGAAACGGAACCGGCCGCTTATCCGTGGCAAGTCGTCAAGTCGAGCTGGGCCAAGGAGAATTTCGAGCTCGATAATCCGAATAAAAACATGGACGCGGTCTCGGCGCGCTCATGGATCACGCTTGATGTTGCCAAAAAACTACTTGCCGACTGCGGCCAGGATTTCGACACGCTCAAAAAATCCGCGATCTCGAAAAATTTTCGACCGATGGCGCTGAATGCAAAAAGCAACATCGACATCAAACAAGCGCTCCGCTCGTTTAGATCGCACAACGTGATCGGCAAGTTCGAAGGCGCCGACCCGAATTTGAAAGACGAATACATCATCTACAGCGCGCATTGGGATCATCTCGGCCGTCATCCGGAATTGCAAGGCGACCAAATTTTCAACGGCGCAGTCGACAACGCTTCAGGCGACGCGGCCGTGATCGCATTGGCGAGCGCATTTCCAAAAGCCGATCCAGCTCCGAAGCGCTCGATTCTCTTCATGTGCACGACTGCCGAGGAAGCCGGACTTCTTGGCGCGAAATGGTACGCGGAGCATCCGCTTTATCCACTCGAGAAAACCTTGGCCGACATCAACATCGACAGCATGAACGTGTGGGGCAAAGCGCGCGACATTGAGGACGTCAGTTACGGTTTTTCAACAATGGACGACGCGCTCGCCGCCGCCGCGCAACGGCAAGGCCGCACCGCGATCCCGAACAGTCGTCCGGAAAAAGGCGCGATTTATCGCGCCGACAATTTCGAATTTTCAAAGGTCGGCGTGCCGTCGCTATACATCGGCAAAGGCGAACATCTTCTTTCCCGCCCGGAGAATGCACCGCTCCGCTCCGACGAGTTTGATTCGAAGGATTATCATCAAGTGACCGACGAAATAAAACAGGACTGGGACCTCTCCGGCGCGGTCCAGGATGTGGATCTGCTATTCGAAGTCGGCTACCAGGTCGCCAATGCCGACAAATCTCCGGAATGGAAACCCGGCAACGAATTCAAACCAAAACGCGACGCAATGATGAAGAAATGAAATCGATTCTGTCTGTTCGAGATGTCGTAACAAAAGCGCTCTCTGCGATTTGCTTGCTGTTCATCGCAAGAGCAACAGCGCAAACAACCCGCGCACCTGTCGTGATTAAGGATCCTAAAGATTTTCACCGTTACGCGCTGTATTGTCCGAAGCCCGAATATCCGATCGACCTACGCGAGCGACGCATTGGAGGATCAGGCACTTTTCTGCTACACCTACGTCGAGACGGGACGGTGGAGTCAGTGGAAACTCTGATCAGCACTGGTCACGCTGAGCTCGATAACATAGCTAAAAGCACCTTTATCAGTGGCGGTTTCGATCTGGACCGGCCGAAGCAAAGGTGCCGATTACATTCAAACCGCCAAACGGCGGTAGAGCAGAATGACCATTCGCTCGATGAGTTGTAGAGGCGTTTGACACACACGCCGCTAAAACTGTCTTCCTGTCTTTCAAATCTGTGAAAATCTGTGTCAATCTGTGGACGAAACATGCGCGTTGATTTTGTCATTGGCGGGACGCAGAAGGGCGGTACGTCGGCGCTGGATTCGTTTTTGCGGCAGCATCCGGAGATTTGCATGCCAGAAACGCGAA
>WNFC01002190.1_pt1 | contig 20967 bp, 17 predicted proteins | sample 5400541 | NCBI WGS metagenome assembly WNFC01 (sample SAMN13153342, study PRJNA577476) | soil metagenome | isolation source: 120 cm saprolite under Douglas fir tree site 2 hole 2 replicate 1 | place: USA:California | collected 2015-04-18
CGGTCGGCATTTTCGGCGCCACGGTCATGCCGCACGCGATCTATCTCCACTCGGGCTTGACCCAGAACCGCATCGTCCCGAGAACTGACGGTGAGCGCCGCAAGCTGATCGGCTTCTCGAACCGAGAGGTCGTGCTGGCGCTCGGCCTCGCCGGCCTCGTCAATATGGCCATGCTCGCAATGGCGGCTTCCGTCTTCCACGACGGCGTGCACGATGACGTCGCCAGCATCGAGACCGCCTACTTCACCCTGATCCCGCTCATGGGCATTGGTGCTGCGGGTGTGTTCTTGACCGCCCTGATTGCCGCAGGCCTATCGAGCTCAGTCGTCGGCACCATGGCGGGGCAGATCATCATGCAGGGCTTCGTCGGCTTCCAAATCCCGTTATGGGTCCGCCGGATTGTGACGATGCTACCAGCCATCGTCGTCGTGGCGCTCGGGGTCGACGCGACGCAGGCGCTCGTTCTCAGCCAAGTCGTGCTCAGCTTGGTTCTGCCCGTCCCGATGGTCGCCCTTCTGATCCTGACGCGACGGCAAGACGTGATGGGCGCTTGCGCGAACGGCCGCTATACTTCTTTTGCGGCAATGGCCGCATTCGGCATCGTCCTCACGATGAACTGCCTGCTGATCCTCGACACGGTTGGCGTGCCAGGCGCCACGATTGCATGGCTCATCGCATGTTTTTTGGCGATCGCCGCCTCCACCGTACCGAAACTCCTCGCCGCCGCCGTGGCGCTTGCGGCTCTCTGCGTCGCCGTGCGCGCACTCATGGCCGCCGGCTGGCCCGGTGTCCACGGTTTGAATCTGCGCAAGGCGCGGGCCGCGCGCTTGCCATCGCAAGGTTCGCTGAGATCGTGGCCCCCCCACGTGAGAGCGCGACACGCATACGCCCCAGCCCTCTCGATCACCTCCCCAGCCTCCTGCAATTCACCCCGAAGCCGCTCGCGCTCCACAAACCGACGCGCGAGGTCGGCAAGCGTAGGAACCCGGGATGCGGCGTTCTTCGCAGCAGCTGTCGCTTGGGCTAACGCGCTTCAGCGAGCCACTGACGTGGAACAAAGCAGTGGCAATGCGAATGTCGAGACCATAGAGCTTAGGAGGTCTATTTTGGTCCTCTACGAAGCCGTCCGCGACTGGCAGGCAGCCTTAGCTGCAGACTATTCTAACTCGCCGCCCTTGAACTGACCGCAATCGTTGTACCGCCGTGTCGTTTGACTCGATAAGCCAAGCGATCGGGCAAGTTCAAGCGGTGGTCGGACTCTACCCAAATCTGGAGGAGTTTTAAGGGCTCAGATCATCCTAACTCCTGTGGAGTAAGAAAAGAAGCGCCGCGCTATACTCGACGCGCTCTGAGCCGAGCAGCCGAGCTCGCCTACGGACGCCTTCTAGAAGGTAGTCACGCAGCGCAGACCGGGGCGGGCTGAGCTCCGGCACCGACGGCCGGTTTGACCGCTGTTCTGCGCCAGTTCCACTGCAAGAGTTCGCATGGGCCTGAGGCAGGATGATCGGCGATGCGGTGTCAGTCGGGCGTTCGCTCACATTCTGCCGGCAACAATAGCCGTCATGTTTTTTTCAACAATCGCGGTGATAACTTGCCGCGACGTAGCACCGCTCGACCGCTGATCTCCACTATAACCCAGCGGCACTCGCCGCCACCACGACAGAAGAAAGCCTCTCGAAGGCGGCTTTCACGAGGCCGATGGTGTTTCAATCGACACGGCCACCGCGATGCCACTCCGACGATGGCGCAATTGCAACGCAACGCCGCCGAAGCCGATGATCATCATTGCCCAGGCGCCGAGTTCAGGGACGGGCGAGATCGTTACCGAGGTGCTCAAGAGATTGGCAAAGGCAGTATCGGCATCAATGGCGTTTCCCACGAAACCGACCGCAAAATCCCCAGGCTGCACCTGATAGAACAGCGACGTATGATAGTCAAAGCTGGTTAGGAATGGTGAGACGCCATTGACCTCATTGTTGACGAGGAATCCCGAAAGGTCTTGCACTGAGTGGAAGACATCGTCAGATCCGAATCCTACTTGCCGATCTTGAGAAGCCTCACTGGAGAAATCACCGGCGATGAAAAGACTGTGGTGATTGATGGTCACGACCGCCGACACCGCACCAAAGGCACGAGAAGAAAAAGGCGGATTGAAACTGAAGGTTGCCCCAGGCGTCGCATCGTTGACCGTGTAGATGACCGTGAAGTCATTACCGCTCAGAACGGTATTCGCAGCCCCGAAAACACCCGTCTCATCTATACCGTAGGAGACGATGCCTTGATATGTCACGGTGACGATCGCGGCGGAGGCCGAGTTGCTGGATGCCCATGCTACGATGGTGACCGCGGCGACGAAGACAGATAAGAGCGCTTTACCCATGACAACTACCCCCTAAATTGCTTAAGGCCACACGGCGGCGCCGAAGGATCAGGGAGAATCTCTCTCCTTTCAAATCTCCATCGCTGCCGGCGTCGGGCTCCATGGCTAACCTCGCTCCGATAGCCACGGGACGTCGAATGGGCAAAGGAGGTAATGAAAAATCGCCATATCGACGCGGCAGGCCGCGCCGCGCGCACAAAGCGAAGGTCTAACGGCAGGAACCTCTGCCAGCACCGGGGAAAAAGGCCCCGCCGAAGATTGTGGCGGGGCCTGAGTTTCAGATGCTCTCTCGGGAGGAGAAGAGGCACCCGGGTTGGGGAAACCATTTCGACGGTAAGGTGGCAGACCGACGACGGTCAATTCGCACAAATCGATTAGCCCGAATAGTTCATCACGGAGATATACCGCCTGGCACGCGCGTCGCTATCGTTCTTGCACAGTAACGACTGGCCCAGCCCGGTCGCGATGGTGATCGAGCCGCCGCGATGTAGTCCCTCATCGCGACGGCGAAGGTCAATGATGTCGATCCCCAGGGTTGGCTCACCGACATCCGACGCTGGATCACCGATCGCCAACGCGGCCATTCAAGCGGCCGATGATGTCCGCCAAGACCGGCGATAAAACGGTCAGTCGCAGATCCGCGTGCGCCCGTTCATTAGCTCATCCGCCGCCGCACTCCCCGCAATACAGCTCATTCCCTGTCAATCAGCGCGCAATCGGGACCCGGAATTGGAGTGGGCCCCCGGGTCACTATTCCACGCGATTTTCCACATTACCCGCTGACCGGCGGACGATACCTCGCTATCCGGCGTTCGGGTGAAATGCGAGTTCAATACGATCATTGGCCAGCATGGTCATCCTGCCAGCTGTGTCTCGACACCGGCACCAAGCTGACCAGCATCGCGATCCTGCAATGGCCGCAGGAGACCCCCCGTCGACTGGCATCACGTCGCGTCTGGCAAGCTACGGCAGAACGCCTCCATCGAGGGCTTCAACGGGCCCTGCGCGACATGCTTTGAAATAAGTGGTTGGCCCGGTGCCTGTGGGGACGCGCCGCATCGTTCTTCCGCAAGAGCTACCCCGTGAGCCACCGGATCAAACCAACATCCACCTACGTCTTCATCGTAACTGAAGCGTCACTAACCGCATGCAACCCGCTGATATGCAGACGATTGGCGACATATCCCCTTTCGTGAAAGAGATAGGGACCATGACAGCCGAGGAACGCCTGCTCAGCATCATCGATGCCGCCGACACTAACGACCGTGATGATGTCATAACCCGCACGTTACTTGTCATCGCATTGAGGGAAAGCGGCATCGACTTCACAGAAGGATTGAGAGGCCCAATCCGGGCATGCCGACGCGCAGCGTTGCGTATGCCACTCCTTCGGCGCGCGAGACGAGACTACCGGCATTGACCATCCTGCGATGTGTCGCTCGCCTTTGTGCTGCCCGCTATCGTCATCAAAGGGCGCCAAGCCGGCGAGCGCGGCGGCCTCTTCGCGGCTGATCCGCCCCAGTTCGGGCATTCGCACGATCAGGGTGATCGCGGTCCGATCGCCGATGCCCGGCACACTCAGCACAAGATCGAAGCACTTGGCCAAGTCGTCATCGCTCCGCAAGGCCTTGGCGATGTGCTGCAATTCATTGGCCCGCCGCCTCTCCAACCGCGCGATGTCGGTGGTCGCGATGCGGCGCAACCGTTTGTCCTGGATGTGCTCGAGACGGGTTTTCAAACGCGCCATGTCCTCCTCGATCTGCTCGACGAAGGTCAGGTGGTCGGTCAGCGCATCCAGGCGTGCGTCGGGCTTGATCCTGGGGACATCGACGGCCTGCGCGCACGCCGCAATCAGGGCCGCGTCGATCCGATCGTTCTTGGCGCGTCTCAGATGCAGCCTGGCGAAAGCCTTAGCCTGCAGCGGCTGCAGCACCACCATCGTGAAGCCCGCCGCCTGCAATTGCCGGGTGACGCCGCGTTCATAGCCGCCGGTCGCCTCGATGCCGGCGCGCTGAACGCCAGCCTTGGTGAGCTCGGCGGCAAGCTGCTGCTGCCAACCTGCGCAACGGCTCTCGACGGTGAAGCATGTCGTCGTGCCATGGACGGCGACATCGAGCTTGTCCTTGGATGTGTCGATTCCGGCGGTAACTGTGATAGTGTCAGCCATCTTCTTCGACCCCGCCTTGTGAAGCGAACCAAGTGTTCCGGCAACCATCCGGGTCCGATGAAGTGGCTGGCCGATCATGCTACGAGAGAGCCCGCAACGGCTCAGGGCGGACCGATCCGACGCCAGCCGCCCCGCGCCGGGTCGCCACCAGCGCGGGGCGCTCCTTTCGGAACAGCTCAAAGATAATCCGCGCGGCTATTACAAGGGCGGAATTGTGAGAGCGTCAGGCCGTCACATAAATCCGAATTACCTCCTCTGTCCAATGGACGCGACTGGCTACTGCAGCGAATCTGGCGCCGAAGTCTGGCATCAAGCGACGCAGACCAAGGATGGCTACGACTATGCCCCTCCGGAAAAAAGACTTTTGCCTTGAGCATGAGCTCTCCGCTCGGCTCTTTCACTTCCGCCTTAACAAGCTCAACAGCGATGTAAACTTCGCAGGAGGCAAGGGACGCGCGCTGGCCGAGTCGCCTTGGTCTCAACGCGCTGTCGCAAAAAGGGTAGGCCTCAGCAGCGCCAATTTGTGCCAGTACGAAAAGCAGCGGGCCACTCCGGGATCGTTCGAGATTTGGGAACGGTGGGCGAGAGCTCTTGGCCTCACATTCTCGGCGAAGATCATACCACCATCGACAGCTGCGGCCTCGCGCGGTTGGCCAATAGTGGCGAGGGAGACTTCGGTAGCGGCCACGCACATCGCACGCTTACAAAAGCACTCGACTTGGCCCCCACTCGGCAATACCCGCCTGTGACCTGTCGCCGTAAATCTTCATGTCGCATGATCCTCGGCTCCTGGACGCCGCAAAACATCCCATCGAAGCTTACGGAACCAAAGCCGCAAGCGTTGTGCATGGGTGGCACTGAGCCCCCGTGTTGCGTTCCAAGTGCTCCATGTTGAGATATCGGGCGGCTTCCAGCCAGTTCCCGAGTGTCTCCATGGCGAGCGCGCGTACACGGCGTGATAGCGCTCGAACAGTTCGGTCGAGAACACTCGCTTGCGGCCCTGCGGCATCCCCAGTTCCAACGCCCGCACCCGATTGATCAGCAAGCGCAGCTAGCCACCGCGATTGCGAAACACGTCGGTGTTCGCTCGCGCGGCTCGGCGCCGATCGCTTCCGTCATTTCCACCTCACGCGTCACCTGCACGATCGCCGCAACCAGCGGAGGCGGAAAATCCGCCGCCGACCACGGCAATGCCTTTACGTCGCTGATCCGTCCTAATCTTGCGCTGGGTCAGGGTGCGCATTTTTCCACAGGATCGGAGTCGTCAAACACCAGCAGGCATGCCATGACCACACCTCCTCTCGGCCGATTTGCAGACCTCTCGGCAAACCGTCCCATTCAAAAAAAGGACGAGCCCTACCGATCCACCGCCAAAGCCAGCTCGACCGCCAGCGTGACCCTGAGAGAACCGAGGTCAGATCAATCTTTTTTGCGTTGGTGCTTCCGCCAACGAGGTACGCCCGGAATGTATTGCCGCGGATTCGGCAGCGGCACGGCGCTCATGAAGCGCCGACGGCGCACCAATAACTCCGACATTTGAGGTCGGCATCCGAACGAAGTAACTCACCTTGTGAGCCCGATCGGCTCATTTCTCCAAAAGGACCGAAAAAGTACCGGCGATCATCTTTCGACCGCTAATAAGTGGAATTGTTACATCCCGACGAATCCCGCAGCATTCAGCACGTAGACTTCAGCCAGGCAACCAACGGCGCGCGATGGGGTCGAACGCCGGGTGTTTTGTTGCATGCGCGGTCAATCGTGATGAATGCTCATGGAGGGCAACCGGGTGGTCAGCATTGAACGCGATTCTCGCCTGAATGACAGATTGCCGATGGACATCGGTGAAACCCGAGCGGCGCATTTGTCCGCACATCGCTGCGGTCTGTGCACCTTGACCCCCCTGAGCCACGGCTTATTGCCGATCGCTGGCTCCGTTCTCGCCGCCCTGGCCCTGGCCTTGGTTTGCGCCTGCCGATGAACGCGCTGGCTTGTGCGAGGGCAAGCTCACGACACGGCAGCCGGGCTCGCCGACTAATCGGGGGGACCAATGAAATCGGCTCGAGAAAATACGACTGCTCCGATGTGAGAGGTCGGCCCGACTAACGAACCCCCATAAATCGAAGCCGCTCATTTTCCAGATCCGAATTAGGAGGTCAAATGGCTTGGAACAATTTTTCATCCCGCTCGCGGCGGGGACAGGTGCGCGTCCTCGCGGATGAGAATCCGTGTACGCCGGGACGTCGCGACTTCCTGCGCACTCTTGCGGCGCAAGGTGTTTCGATATCCGCCCTATACCTGCTGCGCGCAGGCGGCGCCGGCGCGAGCACTTCTAGCGTCACGTCCGCAATTCCCGCCGCACTGCGGCCAGCGCGGGGCGGCAAGATCATCCGCGATTTCTCGAGCCCCTATCTCGAACTTACGCGGTTGCTGCGCGAGGCGACGGAAATCGAGCACGCCCTGATGTTGCAATATCTATATGCCGCCTTCTCGCTCAGACCCGATTACGAGGCGATCGCCGGGTACGGCGCGCCAACCAGCACCGATCTCATTGGGGTTGCAGTTCAGGAGATGCAGCACCTGGCGGCCGTCAATCGCCTTCTCGTCGCGCTCGGCGCGGCGCCAAACCTCGTGCGGCAGGAGTTTCCATACGAGCCTGATATCTATCCCTTCGCGTTCTCGCTCGAGCCGCTAAGCCGAAAGAGTCTTGCGAAGTACATTTACGCCGAGGCGCCGGCCGACATTTTCTCCCGTGATGCCGCGCCGGAAGACCGCAAATTCGCCGACGCCGTCTTGCCCCTCCTAGGGTCCGATACCCGGGTCAACCACATCGGCAGCCTCTATGATTCGATCATCGCGCGGCTCGAGGATTGTAGCGCCGTAAGCAAAACGACGCTTGATTCGACAGACTGGCTCCGCCAATTGCGCCATATCAAGGAGGAGGGAGAACGAGAGCACTTCACCTTCTTCCGCAGCGTATTCGAGGGCCGCCATTCGGGCTTCGGCGAGAGACCAGGGGTTTGGGACTTGCCCCCGACCGACCCTGGCTATCCGGCTCTCGCACTTCCCGTCAATCCGACCGCATTTGTCGGTCACGATGGAGAGATCGAGGATACTCGCCTACTTGCGCTGAGCTGGCTCGGCAATGTGCATTACTGGATCGCGCTCTTTCTGCTCGATCTCCATTTCCGCGAGCCGCAGGAAAGCCAGCGCTATCTGGAGCTGGCGCGGCTGCAGATGCTGGGGCCGGTCTGGTCGCTGGCGCGGCACTTGCCGAAATTCGGTGGCGGCATGCCCTTTGATGTCCTGAGCATCGGATACGCGCCGGGCCGCGATGCCAGTCAAAGCTGCTTCTTTGCGATGGAGATGCTGCGCGAGGCGCAGCTTCTTGCCGCCGGTATCGGTGACTTACTGCCAGCGGATTATCCCGGCGATATGAATGCGCAAACGTTGCACGAACTTCAGGAGATGGGGCAATCCTTACCGCGGATCTCCTCGCCGCGCAGCGCGCCGGAACGCCGCGTCGAACTTTCAGGGAGCAACGCGGCGGCCGGATCACGCGTCCGACGGCCATGAAGCTTGAACACTGGGCGAACCGATATAGGCCGGTGCGGCAGGCTGAGTGAATCCCGTTTGGTTTACCGTGTGACCGGCGGGTCGGCATCGCGATCTGCATCAGCAGCCAGAAAGCTCCGGTGATCCGCGACAGCATCGTGGTGTCACCGCCGAGGTAAACGGATAACAGATATCGCTCTCGTCGCGGAAGCAGTCGTCATCGTTGCCCTCCGTGGACATTTCGCCCATTGCTAACGCCACCCCCGCCGAGGCTCGGCTTGAGCCGTCCGAGACGCCCTCTGCACTCCGCCTTCTTCCATTTCCGTCTCTTGGCCGCGCTAAGTTAGGTTCCGCAATAACATCGTTGAGTACGACGATAGACGCCGCATCGGTAGTCGCGACATGAGAGCCCCGGGCGGGCTCGGAGCGGTTTACCGGTTTTGACGCGTCAGGCGGCCAGGGTCGAGACCATTGCCTCGGCAGGTGGCGGCGCAACAACGAGCATCCTCATTTCCTGCAGCATGTGGCAGGGTACGAAGGGCGCCGCCTTCTCGGTGAAGAAGATGTCGCGCAGCGCAGGTAGGCGGCGTCGCGCCTCCTCGCTTCCGAGCTTGGCGAGGAGCGGGATGTGCTGGACCCCGTCGAGGGTGAAGTGATAGGCGCTCATATCCGGGCTGATGCGATGGACGTTGCGTGACCCGATCAGCACATGCGCGGTGGCGATCGCCGAGGAGGATTGCGCCTTCATGAAGACGTCCGCGATGCGCGCGCCCCAATAGGAGGCACCGAGCGAGATGCGTTTCTGCCAGGAGACATTGAGATGGGTCGAGGTGCAGCCAAGGCTGAGCACCTGGATCTCGTCGCGCTTCCATTCGAGGACGCCGATCGCCTCGATGATGGCGAGGCCGAGCGGGTTGCGCGCCCACATCGAGCCGTCGATATAGGGCACGCCCTCAGGCGAAACATGGATCGGAAAATAGGTCGGCGCCGCGACGGTGGCGAGCGCGACCTCGACGGCCGGCACCTTGTAGTCGTTGACCAACTTGGGATGGTGCGAGGTCTTGTAAAGATGGACGCGCTCGGCGGCGAGGTTGAGCGACGGGATGAGGAGGCGCGTCTTGCTCTCGCCGAGATAACGCTCGCCGAAAGAAGCGACCAGCGCCTGGCGCAAGGCGGCGTCGGTGTATTTGGCGCGGAAGAAGCCGATCGCGCGGGCGCCGAAGCGGCGGCGAAAGATCTTGCCGCCGGACTCGCGATAGAGGCGCAGAAGCTCGGTCGCGGTCATGCCGAGGCCGAGCCCGATGGCGAGGATGCCGCCGGTCGAGGTTCCGGCGATGAGATCGAAATACTCGCCGACCGGTCCGCCGAGCGCATCCTCGAGCGTCGCGAGGAAGGCGGCGGGAAAGACGCCCTTGATGCCGCCGCCATCGATCGTCAGGATGCGTCGCATCAGCGCTGCTGCCTTAGGCTTGAACTCGACCCTGGCACTTTGCCTCGTGGCCTCGCTGCCCCTCCCGAGACCTGCATGAGCCATCCGAAACGGCTCCGGACGTTGCTTGTTTGCCTTTCCATCGTCTCTGGTAGTCCATCTGGTGCATCAGTGGCCGGTCGGGCGCTTAGGCAGCCCCCACACCGAGCACCGGAGTTGCCATCTGGTCCGGCGCGTTGCATCGGCGGCAGGGCACCGTTGTCTCCGGATCGATCCCGCTGCCGTGCCGAAGGCGATAGCTCGCACTGGTCCCGCCGTCGGCGCCCTCGCTCGGTCCCGCTTTGGCGGCCGGGCTCGCGGATGAATCGCGCAACAGCGACTCGGATACCGCTGTTCTGGTGTTCGTGCGGATGAAGTCACGCGTCTTGGGATAGATCTCGGTACGCCAGCGCCGGCCATTGAAGATGCCGTAATGCCCGACCTCCGACTGAAGGTGGTGCGCTTTCTTCGAGCCGGGCAAACGGCAGCACAGAGCGTGCGCAGCGACGGTCTGCCCCGGCGCGCAGATGTCGTCCCGCTCGCCTTCGATGGTCAAGAGCGCGGTGCGCTCGATTGCCGCCGGATTGACGCGCCGACTGCGCGAGGTCAGGGTGCCGCGGGGCAGCGCGTGATCCTGGAAGACGCGCTCGAGCGTCTGCAGATAGAAATCAGCCGGCAGATCCATGACGGCGGTGTATTCGTCGTAGAATGCTCGCATTACTTCGGTGCTCGCGTCGTCGCCGCACACGCGGTCATTGAACAGGCCGAGATGTGCCGCGATATGGCGGTCTAAGTTCATCGTCATGAAGCCGGCGAGCTGCAGAAAGCCGGGATAGACGCGGCGAAAGGCGCCGGGATAGCGCAACGGCACGGTGGTGATCACGGTGTGCTCGAACCATTCGAGCGGATGCGAGATGGCGAACCGATCGACCTGCGTCGGATCGATCCGTGTGTCGATCGGTCCACCGATGAGCGTCATCGAGGCGGGCTGCAGGGGATCGCCATCCTCGGCCATCAGCGCCACTGCGGCCAGCACCGGAACCGCGGGTTGGCAGATTGCGACGACATGCGTCTCGCGGCCAAGATGATGCAGGAAGCCGATTATCAGATCGATGAAATCATCGAGATCGAAACCGCCGTCAACAAGTCGCACGTCGCGCGCATTGATCCAGTCCGTGATGTAAACATCGTGATCGGGCAGCATGGTCTCGACCGTATCGCGCAGCAACGTCGCGAAATGGCCTGACAGCGGCGCGACGATGAGTACGCGCGGCTGCGCGACCGGGATGTCCTTCCGGAAATGCAGTAGCGTGCAGAACGGGTGGCGCATCACCGCTTCCTCGGCGACGGCGATGCGACGGCCGCGGACGACGGTCTCGGCGATGCCGAAATCGGGACGCCGGTGCGAGATCCCGGCGCGCGACAGTAGCTCCCAAGCGGCAGCAGCACCGCGAACGACCGGATGATCGCCGATCAAAAGCCAGGGCTGGCAGAGAGAGCCGCGCATGCCCTCGGCCATGAGTCGGATCGGCATCAGCGCGTCCGCATGTGCTTGGTAGGCGTCGTAGAGCATGTCCAGGCCTTTCGATGTTGAGGGTCGGCCGCGTCGGCCCGGGGGCACCCGGATCTGCGCCTCAGCTTCTCGGCGTTCGCCGATGCCAGGCCGAACGCCTTGCGCGGGCTATTGCATGAAGTCGCGTTGAGACGACCTTTCGGCCGACCCGCCGGGCGATGCCGCTCGGAGATCGACGGACGGGTGGCCCAAGGAGCAGAGTTGTGCCGTCAGCCATAAACAGGGATTGCCCGAGCACGATGCAGTAAAGCGAATGGATCAGAGCCTCGCCGGGCATGGCCGACCACAGACACCCGTCGATGCCGATGCGGAGAGCGGTGCGAACCAGATCGACCGTCGGTGTGGCTGGCAGCACGACGATCTTCGCACGCGGCAGCAGAAGCCGCATCCGTCGCACCTCGTCGACGCCCCCTCCGGAGCCGCCGAGCGAGTCCACCAGGCTCAGATCCACGTCCTTTCCCGCGGTGAGCCTGGGCATCGCCTCGCGCAGGCTTGCTGCCTCGGCTACGACATCAAAGTCCGAGCCGGCCAATTGCAGTTTGATCCAACGGCGGAACAAGGTGCGTCTGCCGATCAGCACAATCGACACAGTGGCCATGCGTATCCTCCTTGCGATCTGGCAAGCGGCTGGCGGGCGCGCTTCCATATCGTCTCCATGTCACAATCGAGCGCGCAGCACGTCGGCGTTGCGCGGCGAGGACCGCGTCATGTCCTCGAGCTCCCGCAGCAACTCCGCGTTCTGGGCGGTGGGATAACAGGACGGCAGCGCCTTGCCGACTTTCTCTGCCAGGAGGTGCGCCTCGCGCAGCATTTCGGCGGCGACGAAGCAGCTGCGGGCGGTGTCGGCGCGCGGCGCATAGCCCATACTCAAAGGGTGAAAGGGCATGCCGCCGCCGAGCTTGGACAGATGGCGTGCCAGCGACCTGACGGGACCGAGCACCTGCATCCGTGCTAGATCGAGATATCGCCGCTTTTCGCCATCATCGCGGAAATGGAGATCAAGCAGCAGGAGCACGCTCCAGTAGTTCAGGTCACCAAGCCGGCTGAGGGCCGGCAGAGCGGAAGTGTCGACCCCACCCGCGTGGCCGACGATGGTAATAGCATTGAGCGGCGCGGCGAGCGCCGACTCGGTTCGCCCGCGAAAGCCTTCATGGTGACCTTCGAAGACGCGGCGGAAGAAGTTGAAATGGCCGTCCTCGCCCTCGACCTTGATGGCGTGCAAGCGGCTGACCCAGGCACCGACATCGAGCTCTCGGACTACGCGCGAGCCGGCGCAATCCTTGAGGCTCGCGACGGTCGTATCGTAGAGAGCGCCGATATGATTGGTGCCGGTACTGCGCCCGACGAGTTGCATGACCTTGCGCACAAGCCGGCGGTCTTTTGCGCTTGCATTGGGCCCAAAGAGTGCGGCCGGCGCCTCGGCATAGAGATATTTCGCGAGGCTCTTGCGGCTCAGCGGTTCAAGAGCACACTCGAAGGGGTAGGCGTCGAGATTGTAGGGAAACTCCTCCAGGAGCAGGGTTGGCCCGACACCAAGCGCAACGAGGAGCTGGTTGACCGCGGCGAGGTGCTGCATCTTCTGGATCGCAATGCCGGTGAGATCGGTGGTGCCCGGTGTGCGGCAGGCGACGATGGCCAGATATGCGGGCTTCGATGAGAAGGCGGCGTAGAGGTATTGCAGCATGAGCGCATGCTCGACCTCCGCTGCCTCGCGCAGCAGCCGCACGAGTTCCAGATACGGGCTTGAGAAATCATCGATGATCTTGCTGTATCGCGGCTGCGAGACCGGCAATCTGGCGGGCCCGGGCGCGCCGGCAATTTCGCCGGTGCCAATGCTTGAACTCAGCGCAAAATGTACGACCGGGATCGAGGCGCCATGAATCGCCACAGCCCGAAGGAAGTGGCGCCGTCCCAGACGGCTCGATTCTTCCGTGTCGACGACCCGCAACGGCGAACGACGCAGCCCCAGTAAGTAATCGCGACCGCCCATTTGGCCCCCTTGGAAAATAAAAAGTGATCAAAACAATCACTCTGCGATGGACATCCGTAGTCGACTGTCGTTGCCTTCCCCTATTTCGCAACAATGCCGACGGCGCCTCACCAGAAGAACCCTAATGTCCTAGCCAAGTAGTCGAGCGGTCACATTGACGAGATGCAACGCACCATCTGGGAATAGACATCAATATTGAGCGAATATTGCTTTGCAATATCGTGTTGTATTTAATAGTTGCCACTGTTTTACCTCTCTATGTGGAAAAGTTTTTTCTTTTCCTTGGTTAATTTTTTCTTTTCCTTGGTTAAATTGTCGTCTGCATCAGAAAATCTTATGCCAGACTTAGCAAGAAACTTCCCATTTCTTTGTCATAACTGCAATAATGCCATTGAGAACTCAGGTAGACTTGCGCATTTATTGCGTGATATTCCGTAGTATCGAGCCGAATGGATTGCGACTATTGGCTCGGCGCATCTACAAATTGCCCCAGCCAGGAACAGGAAACGCTGTCGGCAAACGGCAAGGCCAACGATGAGGAACCCCAGATGCACCAACCGCCCATGCGCACTGCCTCACATGGGGGAGTTGGAGTGGGCCCAATCGGAAGGTTACCGCGACCGGAATGGTGGCACTTTGAGTAGAGGGATCGGTGAAGGGAAATCTGTGAAGCGAAGCAAAATCTGGGCCGCGATGGGCGTCGTCGAGGCCGTTCTTGTAGGCCGCCAGGCTTCATTTCTGCGTCGATCGCTCAGCCCGAACACTTCCTCAGGCTTGGCTGAAGGTCTGCGGCGTCTGCCCGCCCTCAACAACGCGGCGCACCACCACCTCTCGACCTGCCGGCGTGAGCCGGGCATTCTCATGAACGTCCATTCGGTTCCTCCAAGGTGGCCAAAGCTTCAGCAACTTCAGCTTCCTCGGTCCGAACCGAATGGACAACCTATTGAGACTTCACATCTAGTGACACTTCCGTGGGGACAACGGCCGATCCGCTGTCGGCCCGACGATGGGGGCGGCGCCCCATCTCGTCGACGACGACGAGCGTCGCGAGGTCAAGTGACGGTGGGCGCTCTCGCGCCGAGAGACCCTAGGGGCCGGCGAGGGCGCTTTCGCCGTCGCGGAACCCGGCCGTGCCGCGCTCTCGCTCGTCGTCGCCTCTCGTGGACTTCGGCAATAAGAACCTCTTCGCGCCCGTCTAGCGCTGCGAGAGCTGTAGAGCGCGCTGCGCCTCCTCAAGGGTCTTCAACGTCTCGACGGTGATGTCGACCGGATAGTCCGGCGGCAGCGCGCCCCCGATTGCCGTGGCGACGAGCTGCGCTTCACGCAGCATCTCCATGGCGAAGCGGCAGCTGTGATTGGCGTCGCTGCCCGGCGCCGATCCGATGTTGAGAATGTCGAATGGCATCGCTCCGCCGAGCGTCGGTAAATGGCGCGCGAGCGACAAGACGGGGCCCAGCATCTGGAGACGCGCGAGATCGACGAAGATCTCTCTTTTCGGTTCCCGGAAATGCAGATCGAGCAGGAAGAGCATCGTCCAATAATGGAGATCGCCGAGCCAGCTGAGAGCGAGCAGCGTCGGATCGCCAACCTCGCCGTCATGGCCGACGAACGCGGTGGGGTTGGCGGGAAGCGGCAGAGACGGATAGGCGGGATGCGTCGGCGGCAGGTTCCAAACTGCCTTCTGCTTGCCGAAACCCGCATGGGTCCCCTCGAAAACGTCGCGGAAGAAGAGAAAGTGCTGCTGTTCGCCTTCCGTCTTGATGTGGTGCAGCTGGGCGAGCCAGTCCCCGACGTTGAGTTCCCCGCCGCGCTTCGTCGCGGCGAAATCCTCGAGGCGGCCGATGATCGCATCATAGAGGCTGCCGAGATGATTGACCCGGACGCCCGACCCGATCAGCTTCATGACCGTCCCCGCGAAGGCACGGTCCTTGGCGCGAGCGACGGGGAGGAAAATGTCGGAAGGCGCTTCGGCGTAGAGGTATTTCGCCAGGCTTTTGCGGCTCAGCGGCTCGAGTGAGAACTCGAACGGGTAGATCGCGGGCTCGTAGGGGAACTCCTGGCGCACCAAGTTCGGCGCCGCCCCAATCGCCGCGAGAAGGCGATTGACGGTCGCAAGATGCTGCATCTCCTGGACCGCGACGCCGATGAGGTCGGTGCTGCCCGGCGCGCCGGTGCCGGCGATATCCGCGTAGTCCGGCTTGAGCGAGAAGGCGGCGTAGAGATATTGTAGCATGAGGGCGTGCTCGATCTCCGTTGCCTCGCGCAGCAGCCGGGCGAGCTCGAGATACGGGCTCGCGAAATCGCGGACGATCTTACCGTCGCGCGACTGGGCCGGTTCCAAGGCCGCGGGGCCGTGAGCGGGCGTCGCCGCCCGCTCGAGAGCCGCCACGCTGCCATCGGAGCGGACGAGACACAGAGCCGAGATCGAGACTCCCTGCAGGGCGACGTTGCGCAGGAAATTCCTGCGCTCGGGAGCGTGCCACCCGCCGCCCTCGACGCGCACACCGGACCGCGGGGTCCGCAAGAAACCGTCTTTCTTGAACATGGGAGCTCCTCTGCGCTAGCGTAGAGTGCTGAGGAAAGCGATCACGTCATCGCGCTCCTGCTTGTTGACGATGCCGGGAAAGGTCATCTTCGTGCCGGGAACCATGGCTTTCGGACTGGCGAGATATTCATCGAGGACAGCAGAGTCCCAAATCTTGTTGAGATCGTGCATGGCCGGCGAATAGCTGTAGCCGGGCGCGCTGCCGGCGGGCCGGCCGATGAGATTGAAGAGGCTCGGCCCGATCTTGTTCTTTCCCGGCTCCGCCGTGTGGCAAATCGCGCATTTGGCGAAGACGCGTTTGCCCGCCAGCGGATCGCCCTCCGCCATCGCGGCGGATGTCACGAGGCTGAGGCCGAGCGTGCCGACAAGGGCCGGGAGAAATCGTCGCGCGGCCAGTTTCGGATGCCAAGTCTCGGCGTGGGTGTGGCGCGGCCGCGTCGAGCCACGCACACGGCGTTCATCCGTTGATTGCGCCACCATGGGGCACCCGTTTCATTGGTCAGTTCGACGCGATAAAACCATTTCCGACCGCCCGGCGTGAAGGACGCATAGGCAGTAACGCGATCCGCATCGAACAAACAAAAGAGAGAGATCAATTCGCTTTCTCTTATGTCTGAGGCTCGATTATTGCAGCCGGTCCGCAATCATCTCGACGCTCGCAGAGGTCATGCCTCGCACGCCCGCTGTGCAGGGAAAATCCCATTCTCGCTATCGCCCAGTGCCGGAAGCGCGGCGTGGGCCGCTGAAACTCGAAGGCCGAATTGAGGGCGACGAATCGGCACGGCGTTAAAGTATGAGGCCAAGCGTCGCAGCCTCGGAGAGGCGCTGGAAAAGCGACTGGATTCGTATTCGCATCGTTGGCGGAGAATCCAAAATGGAGTAACTCGATTTGACGCCGATGCTGCAAGCGATTTGGGCTCCACCCTTCCTCACGTAGTTGCTTCGCAGCGACTCTCCCTTCCAATGGGTCGTCGACGATCAATCCGGCAAGAACTCCGCCGCCGAGATGCAAGGGCCGCGGTCCTCCCGAAAAGCGGTGAGCGCCCCACGGCGCAAGCTGCTGCATAGCGAGGGTTCGGTTGATTGAGACGCGGTGGGACCCGTGGGCGATCGGCGCCCAGGCGCCGACGAGATCGCTTCCCTTGCCGCGACTTTCGCTTTAGGGGCGAATGGTCGTCCGCGCCTCTTTCGCCAGCCAGACGAGCGCGGCGCGCGCCGACGGCGCGTCTTGGACCGGTGCGAGGAAATCGAGCCGCGCGATCTCGTCGCCTCGGCGCAGATCGACGCCCTCGGAATCGATCCCGATGAGCCGCCAGTCTTCCCCCGGGAGGCCGAGGAGGACTTTGGCGTAGAGCGCCACGGCGTCGGCGTGGTCGGCGTTCATGTGGCGCACGATCTCGCCTTCCGCCGCGGCGAGCGCAGCAAGCCCCAACGGCAGCAGATCGTCCGCCGCGATCCACTCGATGCGGCCGAAGCTGGCGACCAAATGCGCTCGGCTGACCGCGACGCGGTAGAGGTGGAAGTCGGCGAAGCCGGCGTAGCGCGCGGCTGACCGGTGGCGGGCGAGGAAGCGCGCCTCGAGCCTCGGATCGGAGGTTCGCGTGGCGCGCCCCAGCACCGTCACGCGGGGCCCCGTGAGCGGTTCTCGCAGGCCGAACGTGCCGTCGTAGAGCAGCGCCACGCGCGAGTCGGCGGCGATGTTCACGGTGTGTTGGGCGAGATCGGAGATGAAAAGCAGCGGCGCGCCGTCCGGCGCCGTCGCGGCAAGCACCAGCGAGGCATAAGGCGCACCGGCCAGCGACGTCGCCAGCGACGCGCGATCGAGACGGCGCAAGAGGCGCCTTGCGGTGACCGCGGCGCTCGACGACGTCACCGCCGGTCCCGCTCGCGCGGGAAAACCGATAACGAGCGTCGCCCGACGGCGGGGCACGCGATCTCCGCTGCTGACGGCACGGGATGATCGTTCTCGCTCATCAGCAGTGCGCAGAGAAGAGCTCACGCCGATCGGCGCTGGGCGTCGCTTAGCGCCGGCGACGGGCCGCTGATGAGATACCCAACGCCGCGGATGGTGTGGATTTGAAGATTGGCGCCGGCCTCGGCGAGCTGCTTGCGCAGGCGATGGATATAGACTTCGACGGCGTTCGAGCCGATATCGATCGAGAGCCCGAAAAGCGAGTCCACCACCAGCTTCTTCGACATGACGCGGCCGCTCCGCCGCATCAGGATCGCGAGCACGGCGACCTCGCGCGCGGAGAAGGCCTTCGGCACATCGTCGATGAAGACCTGCTGGGCGACGGTGTCAAGCGTGACGTTGCCGAAGCGCAGGGCGAGGCCGAGCATGTTCCCAGGTCGTCGCAGCAGCGCTTGCAGCCGGGCGAGCAATTCCTCGAAGGCGAAGGGCTTGGCGAGATAATCGTCGGCGCCGCTGCGCAGACCGATGACGCGGTCCTGGACACCGTCGCGAGCGGTCAGGATCAGCACCGGGGTCGGATCGCCGCGTTCGCGCAGCTCGCGCAGGACGGCGAGCCCGTCGCCATCCGGCAACCCCAGATCGAGAATGATCGCCGCGTAATGGTTGCTTGCCAGGACCGCCCGCCCCTCGCTCGCGCTCGTCACCACGTCGGCGGCGAAGCCGGCCGCCTCCAGCTCCTTGGTGAGAAGCTGCGAGAGCTGTTCATTGTCCTCGATCAGCAGCAATCTCATGGAAGGCTCCCCGTTCATCCTCGCGAGAGGAATGGTGGAGCCTGATCGCCAGCGCCGGATCTCTCATGCACGAGGGGAGGACTCTGCAGGTCTCGCATCCGCCGTCGCCAGGCTCCGCGATCAATGTCACGCCGCGCCAGCCACGCGTCGAGAGGGCAAAGGAGGTAACCGCTTCTTGCCGCCCGCCGGCCATCATTTTGCGCCGATGAGAAACCGCGAGGCGCGGCTTTCGTCATCCGGCGGACCCGACGCCCGATCGGAGGCGGGTTGCGCGATGCGCTCGGCACTTCGATTTTGTCTCGGCGTTCCGGCGCGTCGCGGGACCATCCTGGGGCCGTCGCCGGAGGGATTGGCGATGCGATTGCGGGAAGCCACCCCCGAGGACGCTGAGGCCATCGTTGCAGTGCCCGTCGCCGCCTGGCGAGCGGCTTACGTCGGCATCGTGCCTGAGCCCGCGCTCGCGGCAATGTCGGTCGGCGAGAAAACGGAGCGGCGGCGTCACTCTCTGATGCTGAGCGCGGGCGACGCGACATCGGCCTTCGAGGGCGAATCCTATGCGATCTCTCTGCTGCGCCGCGCCCAACGGGTTGGCCTTGGCCGCCGGCTCATGACAGCCATGTCGACTTGCCTCGGGGAATTGGGCTTCACGACGGCCATTCTCTGGGCCGCGCGCGACAATTCGCCCGCACGGCTCTTCACTGAGTTCGTTGCGGGCTTGTCGCCTCAAGAGGCGAGAGGCGACCGAACCATACGCCGTCCGAAGTCGCCTACGCCTGGCACCTGCCCTTCTCAAGGCCATGAGAGGCTGACCCGCCTCGGCGGCTTGACGGTCATCGACCCCGTTTTTTTGCGGAGTTTGGCCTAGTCTAGAACGACGTATTTCGCCATCGCGGGAGCGGCGCCTCTTCCCACTCGAGCGCGGCCTCCTGCCAGCGCGGGGCATAATCCGCCGGAGAGAGCAATGTCGGGCGCTCGGCGAGGATCGGGATGTGCGTTGCCGCGATGACGATCCCGCCGGCCTTACGGTGGGCCGAGATGCAATCCTCGAGAAGGCGCACGCCGCCCGCATCGAGCCCGTTCGTCGGCTCGTCCAGTAGCCAGAGCGGGGCGTGGTCGGCAAAGAGACGGGCCAGAGCCAGGCGCTTTTTCTGACCGGCGGACAGCAGCCGGCACGGCGAGAGAGCGAGAGGACCGAGGCCGAGCGTCTCGAGCGCCTGCCGTGCCTTTGCCTGCTGCGCCCTCGGGGGGCCGCTCTCTCGCAGCGCGCCCCAGAAAGACAGCATCTCTAGCGCCGTAAGGACCGGCTTCACCGCGTCGTGGTGCCCCACGAAATGCAACCGGGCGCGATGGCCTGCGGCATCTTGCGAGATGGCTGCCCCGTCCCACTCGAGCGCTCCCGACAGTGGCGGCGATAGACCGGCCAGCACGCGCAGCAGGCTCGATTTGCCGCTGCCGTTGGGGCCTGTCAGCAACATCGCGTCGCCCGGTTGCAACGCAAAGGAAAGAGCGCGGAAAATGAGGCGGCCGCCGCGTCGGCAGGCGAGTTCCCTGGCGACCAGAAGCGGCGCCGGCCGGCATGCATCCTCGCGGCTGGGTGCGTTCATGCAAGCCGAGCTCGCCCGGACGCGCCCGGCGCAAGGCGCTTGGCGCGCCGATCTACGCAAGGACCTGGCGCCGCCGCCATACTGCGTTCCATGGTTTTCCTTTTCGTCTGCGGCGCGGCCTGCCGCGCCCGCCACGATCCGCGGCGACGAAGTCTTCTTCGCTTGCGCGCGCGCCGGCAATGACGCCCATGTGGATCCTCGCGACCCATCCGGATTAGCTTCCTTGATGGAGGCGGCTGGCGTGAGGGTTTCTTGGCGGCTTTGGTTCGGACGCTTTTTGTCATTGCCACGGAAGCAAAGCTGAAGCGCGGCCTGAATTCCGCGCCGGGCCACTAGGCCGAGTCCATCAGAACCTGCCTGAAGGGGCAGTTGATCCTGAGGCCCGGCGAATATTCGCCCGTCCCGGCCGACAAAAAGAGAGCCAGGTCGGACATGCGCCCGACCTGGCCGAGGAGTGCAACGCTCTGGCGGCGTGCCAGGCGCTGTTCGCTTACTTGCTCAAGACCCGCATCGTAGCCGGAAGCTGGTCGAAAGTCCCATCATTGGCGATCGACGCGCACTTCGCCGCGTCGATGCCGTTCTTGCCGACGGCGGCAACCGTGATGGTTTTTTCGGCTGCGTTCGCACCGTTCGGAGCGGCCGCTGGATCGTTGCCGTTGCTGACCGTCAGCTCGGGGTGATCGAACGGTGCCGCATGGCAACGCACGCGGTCGTCGGTCAGCGACTTCAGGAAGGCCACGAGAGCCGCCTGATCCTTCGCCGAGAGGTTACGGCTCTTGATCTTGTCGCCGAGGTTGCTGCCGCTCGCCGCCACGCTCAGAAGATCGCTCTCGCCGAGCGGGCCGCTGCCGGACGTGTCGCCGCCAGCCACAGACCGGACGTCGCCGCCGCGGCTGTAGAACTGGACGACTTGCGCCAGCGTGCCTTCTCCGCCGTTGTGGAAGTACGGCGCCGTCTGCGCGACATTGCGCAGGCTCGGGATCTT
>WNFC01013369.1_pt1 | contig 20967 bp, 19 predicted proteins | sample 5400541 | NCBI WGS metagenome assembly WNFC01 (sample SAMN13153342, study PRJNA577476) | soil metagenome | isolation source: 120 cm saprolite under Douglas fir tree site 2 hole 2 replicate 1 | place: USA:California | collected 2015-04-18
GGGAGCGCCTCCAACATCATCGCCGGCGAGGTTGTGATCCAGGGCACGCTGCGGACGTTCGACGCTGGCTTACGTGGGCAACTCCTGCGCCGCATCGCCGAGCTGGCTCACGGGGTGGCCCAGGCCATGCGCGGCTCGTGCGAATTTCGCCACGAGGCCGGGGCGCCCCCCGTCGTCAACGACCCGGCGATGGCCGCCCTCGTCGCCGAGGCCGCGCGTGGGGTGCTGGGCGAGCGGGCGGTGGTGCCCTTCGAGCCGCTGCTGGTCGGCGAAGACTTCTCCTACTTTCTGAATGAGCGCCCGGGTTGCTTCTTCCTCCTGGGTGGCGCGCCGGGCGGCGCCCCCGTGGTGCACCATACCGCCCAGTTTCGAATCGATGAGCGATGCCTGCCCATCGGGTTGCGGGTAATGACCGCTGCCGTGCTACGTCTGCTCGAGGCCGACTAAGCCCGAATCCGGGCTAAAACCTTGGGCGTCGCAGACTGGGCCGGACGCTGTAGGCGATCAGCCCCAGGCTGAGCACGAGCGCGATCGCCAGGCTCAGCACGTTCAGCTTCATGCCGGCCACGGCTCCGAGGAGGCCGAGCGCCGAACCGATCATCCCGGCCAGACCCAACAGGCGTGCGGTCCGATAGAAGGGGCTGTGATAGGGCAGGTGAATGCGCGGTCGACGACCGCTCCCCGATTCGGGTTCGGCGGAGTCAGCGAACTGGCGAGCGGCGTTCTGGGCCAAGTCCAGACGTATAACGCCCGCGGCCGCGGGACCCGGTGACGAGCACGTGACGCCCGCCCTCCGATCGCGTCACGGCCGGCGCGGCAGCCCCGAAAATGCGGCCTCCTATAATTCTGTTCGTGGCCACCGCCACCTCCCGTGCCCTCACTGCCGAGCAGGCCATGTCTGGCCAGCTGCCCTTCTGCATGCCGAATACCAGCCTGGCCCAGGCGGCCAAGATGATGGCCGAGAACCGGGTGCACGAGCTCCCGGTGATCGTCGATCAGCGCTGCCTAGGCTACGTGTCGTACTCGGACATCCTGCAGCGCTATGTCAAGGCCCGCGTCGAGGGCCAGGCCATGGACATCATCCGCACGCCACTGCCGGAGGTCCGGCCCACCGCGTCGCTGGATGAGGTGGTGGCCCTGCTGCGATCGACCGGCCGCTTGCTGGTGCTGGTGACCACCGCCGAAGGCATGCCGCTGGGCGCGGTGACGGTGCGGGATGTGAGCCGGGTGGTCAGCGGCTGATCGATGCCGACGCTGAGTAAGGTCCTGCGTGAGTTGGCGCAAACCTGCGCCCCTGACCTCTCGGCGCGGGACGCCGTGCGCCAGCTGCAGACGTCGGGGGCGGACCTGCTGCTGGTTGAGCAGAACGGCACCGTGCTGGGGGTGTTCGGCCACCGGGAAGCCGTCGCCGTCTACGCGGATGGCAGCGCCCCGGTCCGCCAGTACATGCGCCACCCGGTGCCGGGACGCAATGCCGCCGACTCCATGGAAGCCGGCGCCGAGGTGATGGTCCGGGAAGACACCCCGGTGGTCATCCTCACCGAGGAAGAGGGGCCGCTCTTCTCCAAGACGTCGCGGTCGGTCGGGATGGTGACCGCCTTCGAGATCCTGGAAGAAATCGGACACACGACCACCGACACCGCCGCCAACAAGATCTTCTTCGGTCGGAAGGATCTGGGCCTCAACATCCCGGTGTCGCCCTGCCAGCGCGCCTGTCCGATTCACCAGGACATCGCGACCTACGTGGATTACGTCTCCCAGGGCCGCTACCTCGACTCCTGGCTAGTGATTCACGAAACCAATCCCTTCCCGTCGATCCTGGGCCGGCTGTGCAACCATCCCTGCGAAACCGATTGCAAACGGGGCTGGGTGCAGGGGCCGGAAAACGCCGTCTCCATCAAGTCACTGAAGCGGTTCGCGACCGACTATGCCTGGGCCCGCAAGGTCAAGATCGAGTACCAGCGGGCTCCCGAGAACGGGAAGCGGGTGGCCATCGTCGGGTCCGGTCCCGCCGGGCTGACCGCGGCCCAGGACCTGCGCCTGATGGGCTACACGGTGGACCTGTACGAGCGGGAAGCCAAGCTGGGCGGTCTGCTCTCGGCCAGCGTGCCCCATTTCCGCTTCGAGATGGATCAGTTGCTCTGGGAGATCCAGATGATCGTCGACACCGGCGTGAACGTGCACCTGAACGTGAACGTCGGCAAAGATCTCCCGCTGCAAAAATTGCTGGACGACTACGACAGTGCCTTCCTGTCGGTGGGCATGATGAAGGGCCGGATTCTTCCCGTCCCGGGTTCGGACCTGCCGGAAGTCATCTCGGCCATGGAGTTCCTCCGGGTGCGCTCCTACGACATCGTCCCGGATGACTTCCCCACCGGCGATGACGTGGTCGTCATCGGCGGCGGCGCGGTGGCCACCGACGCGGCCCAGACCTCCATCAAGACCGGCGCTAAAAACGTCTGGATGTGCTCCATCGAGCCCCAGGACCGGCTGCCCGCCTTCGGCAACGAACTGGTGGAAGCCCGGGAGATCGGACTGAAGCTGCACACGGGCGTGATCGTCAACGCCATCAAGGGCGACGCCCAGGGGCACGTCAACGGCGTCGAGTTCATCCGGGTCGATGCGGGAAAGCTGGAATTCGACCCGGAGAGCGGCAAGCTGCTGATCAACACCGTGCAGAAGGTGCCGGGTACCGAGCACGTCATCCCCTGCAAGTACGCCATCTTCGCGTCGGGCCAGATCATGGACTTCGAAGACCAGCTCACCCCGCTCTCACCGCGCAAGCTGATCGCGGCCGACACCTCGGGCAAGACGACGGTGCCGAAGCTGTTCGCCGGTGGCGACTGCGTGCAGGGTCCGTCGTTCATCGTGGACGCGGTCGCCTGGGGCCACCGGGTGGCCCGCTCCATCAACGAGACCCTGGGCGCGGCCGTCCCGCGGGACGCCAAGCCGCTGACCATCATCGAGACCACCGACGACCACCGGGAGGCCGACTACTACGGGCGCGAGGAGCCGCCCATCCTCCCGGCCGCCAAGCGGATGGACATGACGCCGGTCGAGCTTCCCTGGAATGACGAGCAGGCCATCACCGCGGCACTCCGCTGCTTCCAGTGCGACACCGTGCACCACGTGGATGAGTCCGTCTGCATCCTGTGCGGCGCCTGCGACGACGTCTGCCCGGAGAAGGCGCTGGACGTCATCGTCGAGGGCGAGGAGCGCGACACCTCGAGTGGTGGCTTCGTGAAGATCTGTGAGACGGTGCTGGGCGAGGAGTTCGGTGGCAAGCGTGGCCGGATCATGGTCAACTACGACCGCTGCACCAACTGCCGGATCTGCGAGGACCACTGCCCGGTGAACTGCATCACGTTCCAGCGGGTGCGGATGCCCGACGACACCATGCGCATGATTCCCCTGACGGCGGTGTCAGCCCCGCCGCCCAAAGTCGCTGCCGCCCGTGGCTAAGGCCACCGCCGACCCCGTCGCCGGGACGACGTTTGTCGCCCCGCGCCGGGCTCTGCCGGTGTGGCCCGTGCTGGCGCTCATCCCCTATGCCCTGGTCCTCTGGATTCTGCACGGGGATCTGGGCGGGGTCCGGCCGGCCGACCTCTCGCTCCAGCTCTATTTCAGCGCCATGCTCCTCTACCTGGCGGGCATGCTGGCCTACTTCATCTACTTCGCCTACCGGCGGGAGAGTTTCCGCTGGCTGGGACTGGCGGTGGTCGTTCCGGGCCTGGCGCTGCATCTCGGCGCCATCGTCGCCCGCGGGATCGCGGATGCGCATTACCCGCTGGCCAACATGTACGAATACAGCTCGATGCTGGCCCTGGTGGCCGTGGCCGTCTTCGTGGTGATGAGCCTGCGCTACCCGGTGGCGGCGCTGGCCGGCGGGCCCGCCCTGTTCGTGGCGGTGACCCTGATGGGGATCGGATTCGGGCTCTACCAATCGCCCGAACCGCTGGTGCCCGCGCTGCAAAGCTACTGGCTCAAGATTCACGTGACCAGCATGATGACGGCCTCCGGGATCCTGGTCTCCAGCTTCGTGTTCGCGGCCCTCTACCTGGTCAAGGACCGAAGCCTGGGCCACGTGTCCGCCACGGCCGGCTCTGCGGCCCGCAGCCGGCTGCCCTCGCTCGAGACGCTGGACCGCCTGACCTACCGGGCCATCCTGGTCGGCTTTCCCATCTGGACGTTCGGCACCATCGCCGGCGCCATCTGGGGGGAGCACGCCTGGGGCCGCTGGTGGGGCTGGGATCCTAAGGAGACCTGGGCCGCCATCACCTGGATGATCTACGCCATCTACCTCCACGCCCACGGGATGCGCGCCTGGCGGGGCCGGCGCACGGCCTTGATCGCGACGGCGGGCTTCGTCTCCATCCTGGTGACGCTGTACGCGGTGAACCTCTGGATCGTGGGCCTCCATTCCTACGCGCGCGGCGCCGGCTAACCCAGACGAATCGGCGTTTTCCGCCGCGCCTGCCCCGGGCCGCTCCCGGGCACATCTCCGCCGCCGTCAGCCCCAGCTGGCGAACCTCGCTGTATGCGACCTGTGTGGCCCAGGCCACCGCCATGACGGCATTCGGCTTTGTGCTCCCATTCCTGGCGCTCTACCTCAAAGAGCTGCATGTCGAGTCGGAGCGCGCGGTGGTGCTCTGGTCCGGGGCGCTGGTTTCGGGGACCGCCATCGCGCTGGCGCTGGCCAGCCCCGTGTGGGGAGTCCTGGCCGACCGCTACGGGCGTCGGGTGATGGTCTTGCGATCGATGCTGGTCGGCGGGGTGCTGATCGCCTTGATGTCGCTGGCGCAGAACGTCGAGCAGTTCCTGGTCCTGCGTATCCTGCAGGGCGCCCTCACCGGCACGGTCGCCGCGTCCACCGCACTGGTGGCCACCATCGTGCCCCGCGACCGGCTGGCGTCCAGCATGGGCCTGCTCCAGACCAGTGCCTACCTGGGGATTGCCGGTGGCCCGACGCTGGGCGGGTTGGTGGCCGAGGCGGTCGGTATCCGGGGGACCTTCGTGGTCGCGGGAGCGCTCCTCGGGGGAGGCGGCGCGGCGGTCTGGCTCTTTGTGCACGAGCATTACCAGCCGGCAACCGAGCGACGGCCGGGCTTCATCCGATCACTCCAGGTGGGGCTCTCGTCGCCCGCGGTGCGACCCTTGCTGGTCGTCCTGTTCCTCATCCAGGTGAGCTCGGCGATCGTCTTCCCCATCCTGCCCCTGGTGGTCCAACATCTGGCGGTCCCAGGTGATCCGGTCAAGCTCTACGCGGGGCTCGCCTTTGGGGTGACGGCGATGTTTAGCGCCCTCGCGGCGGTCGCCTACAGCCGGGTGGCCGACCGCAGCGGATATCGCCGGATTCTGATCTATTGTTGCTTCGGCGCCGCGGCCTTTTTCCTGCCCCAGGCGTTGGCCGCCAACGTCGGGCAGCTCCTCCTCCTTCGGGCCGGTCTTGGCATCTTCTTCGGCGCCCTGATCCCGGCTACCAACGCCATCGTGGCCATGGTCAGTCCGCGCCAGAGCCATGGCTCCGTGTTCGGCCTGGCCAGCAGCGTCACCGCCCTGGGTACCGCCATCGGACCCCTGGTTGGCTCCGCCATCGCGGCCAGCTGGGCCTCTGGGTCACGGTGACGGTGCGCGAGCCCGCGCCGGTAGACTGATTCCCCGTGCTTGATCCCGCCCTGGTGGACGCCGTCCTGGAGCGGGCTGGCCGGTCGGGCGCCGACCTGGTGGAGCTGTTTGTCGAACGCAAACGCAACCAATCGATCGCCGTGGAGGAAAGCCGGGTCGAGCGGGTCAACTCCGGGCACGACGGCGGCGCCGGGATCCGCATCATCCACGGGACGGTGGTCGCCTACGTCTATACCGAGGATTTGAGCGAGGCCGGCCTGCTGAAAACCGCCGACCTGGCTGCCGCGGTTGGGCGCCGTGGGGGCGGCGTGTTTTCGGTTGCCGCGTTGACCGGCACCCCGAGGCCAGCTCGGCCAGTGGAAATCTCTCCGGAGTCTGTCCCCACGGAGCGGAAGATCGAGCTGCTGCGGGAGGCCGACGAGGCAGCCAGGAGCACCTCCGGAGTAATCCGGCAGGTCAGCCTCGGGTACGGCGAAACGGTGCAGGAGGTGCTGATCGCCACCTCGGAGGGGATTCGGCACCAGGACCAGCGAACCCGGGTCCGGCTGATGGTGCAGGTCGTCGCCGGGCGGGATTCCGAGATCCAGACGGCGATGGAGGCCCCGGGGGCCGAGGTCGGGTTCGAGTTCTTTCAGCGGCGCTCGCCGGTGGAGAGCGCGCGGATCGCGGCGGACCGCGCCGTGAAGCTGCTCGACGCCCGGCCGATGCCGGCTGGGACCATGCCGGTCGTCATGGGCAACGAGTTCGGCGGGGTCCTCTTCCACGAGGCGTGCGGGCATGGGCTGGAGGCCGATTTCGTGTCGAAGGGATCGACCGTCTACGCGGGACAGCTCGGGCAGAAGGTCGCCAGCGAGATCCTCACCGCCGTGGATGACGGGAGCGAGCCAAGCCGGTGGGGATCGGGGTCCGTCGATGACGAGGGCACACCCACCCGACGCACCGTGCTGATCGACCATGGCGTGCTCCAGAGTTACCTGCATGACCGTCGCAGCGCTGGCAAGCAAGGCCTGCCGGTGACCGGCAATGGCCGGCGGCAGTCCTATCAGCACCTGCCCATCCCGCGCATGAGCAACACCTTCATCGCCGCCGGGGACGCCACCATCGAGCAGATCCTGGCGGCCACGCCCCGCGGCCTCTACGCCCGCAAGCTGGGAGGTGGGCAGGTCGACCCGGTCACCGGCGATTTCGTGTTCGCGGTCACCGAGGGGTACCTGATCGAGGGCGGTCGGGTGGGGTCGATGGTGCGCGGAGCCACGCTGGTCGGCAATGGCCCCAAGACCTTGCACAAGGTCGACATGATCGGACAGGACCTGGAATTGGCCCCGGGCACCTGCGGCAAGGAGGGCCAGTCGGTGCCGGTGTCGGTCGGCCAGCCGACGCTCCGCATCAGCGAACTGACGGTCGGCGGCACCGGATGAATCCGGCAGCGGCCCGGTTGCTGGCGCGGGCCTCCGCCCTCGGCGCCGACGCGGCCGAGGTCTTCCTGTCGTCGGGGACGGAGTTCTCCGTCAAGGTCTTCAACCGGGAGATCGACTCGCTAGTCTCGGCACAGAGCCGGGGGGTCGGCCTGCGCACGCTGCGCGACAAGCGGGTGGGCTTTGCCTATACGTTCGACCTGCGTCCGCAGTCCCTGGATGCGCTGGTGGATGAGGCCTTGCGCAATGGGCGGTACAACCACGCCGACGAGGCGAACGCGCTGCCTGCGGTGGCGGCAGCGGATCCGATTCCGGGTCTGTACGCCCCCGACCTGGACCGGGTCGACCCCCAGCGCAAGATCCAGTTCGCGCTGGACCTGGAGCGGCTGGCCACCTCCACCGAGCCGCGCGTCAAGCGGGTCAGCGACGTGGTGTACTCGGACGGGTCCGGCCATGTCGAACTGGCCAACAGCCTCGGGTTGGACACCACCTTCGATCGCACCGTCGCCTACGCCTCGGTCGACGCCATCGCCGAGCAGGACTCGGAAATGCAGTCGGGGTACGCGTTCACCTATGGCCGCGACCTGGATGCCTTGCAGCTGGACGCCACCGCCAAGGAGGCCGCCCAGCGGGCGGCTGGCTTGCTGGGCGCCACCCGCGTCCCCACGGCGAAGGTCCCGGTGGTCCTCGACCCTTACGCCGGCGCCATGATCCTGGGGTTGCTGACCAATTCGTTCAGCGGCGACGCCGTCCTGAAGCGCCGGTCGTTGCTGGCCGGAAAAGTTGGCGAGGCGGTGGCCTCCGCCATGGTGTCGATCGTGGATGACGCCCGGCTGGCGGACGGCCTGTCCAGCCGGCCCTTCGATGGGGAGGGCGTCCCATCGCGCCGCAACGAGCTGGTCACCGCCGGCGTGCTCCAGGGATTCCTGCACAACACCTACACCGCCCGGCGCAGCGGGGCGGTCTCCACCGGCAGCGCGGTCCGGTCGTACAAGAGCGTCCCCGAGGTGGGCGTCAGCAACCTGATCCTGCAGCCGGGCGCGCAGTCGCGAGCCGAGTTGCTGGCCCCGGTCCGGGACGGCCTGTACGTCGCCCAGCTGCACGGGCTGCACACCGTCAACACGGTGTCCGGGGAGTTCTCGCTGGGCGTCACCGGCCATTGGATCCGAGGAGGCGAGCTGGCCCAGCCGGTCCGCGAGCTTACTATCGCTGGGCAGCTGATCGACCTGCTGCGCAAGGTGGTGGGCCTCGCCAACGATCCGCGCTTCACCTTTGCCGGAGGGTTCTGCGGCAGTCCCACCGTCCTGATCGAGGAGCTCTCCGTCGCCGGGGCTTAGGCTCGGTTTTCGGCAGCGAGTCCTCGCGCTGGCGCTGTTCTGGCTGGTCGGCATCAACCTGCGGACCGTGCTGCTGGGCGTGCCACCGGCGCTCCCCACGCTGCACCGGGCGCTGGGTCTCAGCTACAGCGCGGCCGGCCTGCTGACCGCCCTCCCGATCCTGGTCCTGGCCGCGGGAGCCGTGCCGGGCGCGCTCGTGGTTGGCCGGTTCGGCGCCCGCGGCGCGGTGGCCATCGGGCTGGCCCTGGTCACGGCCGGGGCGGTGCTGCGCGGCAGCGCGCCGATGGCGCTTACCCTGTTTGCCTTCACGATCGTCATGGCCGCCGGCATCGCCATCACCCAGCCAGCCCTGCCGACCCTGGTCCAGAACTGGTTCCCCGACCACATCGGGCGAGCCACCGGCGTCTACTCCAACGGATTGTTTATGGGCGAGGTGATCGCCGCCGTCGTGACCCTCCCGGTCCTGCTCGGCCGATTGGCGCTGGGCTGGCAAGGCGCGCTGGCCATCTGGGCGCTGCCCGCCAGCGCGTGCCTGCTGGCCTGGGTTCTGTTCGCGCCGCCCGCCCGGCGGGCCACCGCGGAGGCGGTGGACCGCTGGCTGCCAGACCTGCGCAGTGGCCGTGCCTGGCGGCTGGGGTTCCTGATGGGGGGAGCGAGCGTGATCTATTTCGGCATGAATGCCTGGATCCCGGATACCCTGGCCGCCCGCGGCCAGGCGGGACTGACCACGCCGGCGCTCGGCCTGCTGAACTTCATGCAGCTTCCGGTGAGCGCGGCCGTCGTCCTGGCGGGCGATGCCCTGGTGGGCCGCCGCTGGCCCTACGTGCTGGCTGGGATGCTGAGCGTGGTCGGCCTGGCCGGTTTCATGATGGGGCCGGCGCCGGCCATCCCGGGCTTTGCCGGACTGCTGGGAGCGGGCAGCAGCCTGGTCTTCATCCTGAATCTGGGCCTGCCGCCCCTGCTGGCCGCGCCGCGGGAAGTGGCCAGCTTGAGCGCGTTCATGTTTACCGCCGGGTACGCCTGCGCCTTCTTCGGGCCGGCCCTGGGTGGCGTGGCCTGGGACGCGAGCGGCATCTGGCAGCTGGCGCTGGCGCCCATCGCCCTGGCGTGCGCGATCGTGATCGGGCTGGGGGCGTCCCTTCCGATCAGCCAGCTGCGCCGAACGCGGCAGGAGGCGTTTCGATCAGCGTGAGGAAGGCGTCGAGTCCCACGCGGACATCCGCCTGGGTCAGGGCGTCGCGACTCTCGCGCCGCGCCCTGGCCATCCCGATCACCTGAGCCGAGAACGTCACGTAGCTGGTCAGCAGGCTCCCGCGAAGCGCGCTGACCTTCTGCTCGGTCACCGCGCCCTCCACCGACCCCAGCAGCCGGCCCGCGCGCCGCAGCAGCGGATACGCCTGGTCCCGCGTCAACGCGATCCGGCGGAGGCGATGAAAGTAGGCGACATCCGGCTCGGCCGGAGCGCCCAGCGCGGTCAGCGGCGCATCCGCGTTGAGCAGCGCCAGCGTGACCCGGTGGATCAGCTCGATCCGCGGGCCGCTCCGCCGGTCGCCGGTGTGGGCGTAGTGCCAGAGCACCACCGCGTCCACGAACGAGAAGAACACGTTCCGGTAGAGCGAGTCGCCGGCCAGGGTGGAGGCCAGCGCGTTGCGCAGGCCGGCTCGGGCCGCCTTCATCACCGGGCGGTCGAACAGGTCGTCGAGCATCCCGGCCCACTGCGGACGAGACGCCGCCGACGCGGTGGACATGATCGAGAAGGCCGGGACGGCGGGCAGGCGCTCGATGGCCGCGGCGATGGGGGCCACTTCGCGACCGCCGAGCTCGAGCAGGGCGGCGCGCGCCTCGGCGATCTCCGGGCTGGTGGCGACGCTCACGCGGTGGCTTCCAGGGCCGGCCACTCGATGCGCGCGCCCAGCCGTTCCAGGTAGCGCTGGTCGATCATCTGCTTCGGCACGTCGTAGCGCTCGCCTTTAAACCCGTGGTAGTCGCTGCCCACGGTGGCAATCAACCCGTATTGGCGGGCGAGGTCCTCGTAAACCGGGATCTGCTCCGGCTTGTGCCGCCGGGTGTAGACCTCCAGCCCATCCACCAGCGGCAGCACCTCTTTCATCAGGTCCTGGTCGGGCACCACGCCGGGATGGGCGTGTACGGCCAGGCCGCCGGCAGCGTGGATGGCGTCGACCGCCTCCTGGGGCGAGGGCATGGGGGCGTAGACCTCCGCCGGCATGAAGTCGACCGCCCGCCGCACGCTGGCCCAGGCCTCGGCCTCGCTCATCAGCCGGTGCTGGAGCAGGACCTTCAACACGGCGCCCGGCATGATCATTGGCTTGTGCTCGAACGCGTCCAGCCCCAGGGCTGGCGCGAACCCCTTTTCCCGCAGGACCTCGATCCAGGCCCGGGTCTGGGTCCGCAGGACGTGCTGGTTGCGGCGCAGCACCGCCAGCAGCTGGGGGTGCTCGCGATCCACGCCGTGGCCCAGGATGTGGCGAACCTGCAGCGGCGGATAGGTGCTGACCTCGACGCCGATAACGTAGCCTAGGCCACGGCGGTGGGCGGCGGCCCGGGCCCGCAGGACGCCGTAGAAGGAATCGTGATCGGTGAGGGCCATCACCCTGATGCCATGATCGGCCGCCAGATGGGCCACCTCGTCGGGATCCTGCCAGCCGTCGCTGACCGTGGAATGCATGTGGAGGTCGGCCAGCATCGCTCCCTAGTCTAGTGGGCTGCCGGCTCGCTTTTGGTGGTCGCCATAGGTGCAACGGCTAGGTGACAGGTTATGGAGCGCCCCGCGTTGAGGTAGGTAAGGAGCAGCCCGCCCGGCCTACACCGCCGGTTTACCAGAGGAGTCCAAAATTGCTCGGGGAGCGCGAACTTCTTCAACTGATCGAGGCCAATGACTATCCCGCCCGCCTGGTGGAGGTGGGGGTGGTGTGGGTGGAAGTGGAGACGACCGACGCCCAGACCAAAACCGTCCGCCGGGAGCGGATGTCCAAGTCGATGTTCGCCGACCTGATTCTGGACTGGCGCTCCCACCGGGCGGTCCGCGTCAAGGAAATCGCGCCGGCCCTCCGCAAGATCGGCATCGCCGCTTAGCCGGGATCACCCTCCTGCCGCTGGCCTCGGCCTCCGCGCACGTGCTGACCGAGACCTAGGCGTGCCGACCACCGCCGGCCTTCGGAGCTCCCCCATCTAGACACGGCAGGATGCCGGTGCTATACCTTGCTGGGAAGGGGCGCTTCCACAGTCCCGGCCATTTCGGCCGCTTGTTCCCGTCCGCGTCTGAGTCGTTTGCCAGAGGAGGTGGCCATGCGACACAGGGTGGCGATGACGATCAATGGCACCCAGTACGAGCACGAGGTCGAACCGCGCACGTTGCTCGTCTACTACATTCGCGAGCAGGCCGGCCTGACCGGGACCCACATCGGGTGCGACACCAGCAACTGCGGGGCCTGCACCGTCGAGATGGACGGCCACGGCGTCAAATCGTGCACGGTCTTTGCCGTGCAGGCGGACGGCGCCCAGATCACCACCATCGAGGGCCTCGCCCAGGGGAGCCAGCTGTCTGGGACGAGCATGGTCTGCAATGCGGCTACTGCACACCGGGCATGATCATGGCGGCCAAGCAACTGCTGGAACGCAATCCGAACCCAACCGAGCAGGAGATCCGGTTGGGGATCGAGGGGAACCTGTGCCGCTGCACCGGCTACCAGAACATCGTCAAGGCGATCCAGACGGCGGCCCGGACGATGGCCGCCCAGGCGGGCAAAGAAGTCAAAGCCCCCGCCGCGGTCTCGTGAGGAGGTGAGCTGACATGGCAATCTCCACAATGATTGGCGCGTCCATCAAACGCCGAGAAGACCCGGAACTGATTACGGGAACCGGCGGCTTCGTCGACGATCTGCCCCAGACCGGGCTGGTGCAGATGTACGTGGTGCGTAGCACCGAGCCGCACGCCCGCATCCTGGGGATCGACACCGCCCGGGCGCGCCAGGCCGATGGCGTGCTGGCAGTGTTCACTGGGAAGGAGTTGGCGTCGGAGTTCCAGTCGCCGCTGCCGGTGACCGTCTCCTTTGTCCCCGAAAAGAAATACCCGGCCCACTACCCCATCGCCACTGACCGGGTTCGCTATGTCGGCGAGCCGGTGGCGATCGTCCTGGCGCAGAGCCGAGCGGCCGCCGAGGATGCGGCTGAGCGCCTCGACATCCGGTACGAATCCCTGCCCCCCGTGGTCGACATGGAGAAGGCCATCGCCCCCGGCGCGCCCGTCCTCCACGACGAGCTCGGATCGAACCTGGCTTATGACGTGAAACGGGCCGGTGGCGACATCGAGGCCGCCTTCCGGGACGCCGACGTCCGGATCAGCCAGCGGATCCGGCAGCAGCGGCTGATCCCGGTGGCCGTGGAGCCACGCGGCGTGGTCGCCGACTACAAGCCCTTCGCCAACACGCTCACCGTCTGGTCCTCCACCCAGATCCCACACTTCGTCAAGGTCTGGCTGGCGGTGATCCTGGGGATCCCGGAGAGCCAGGTGCGGGTCGTGGCCCCGGATGTGGGCGGCGGCTTCGGGTCCAAGATTCGCGTCTATCCCGAAGAGGTCCTGGCGGCGCTGGCCTCGCGCAAGCTCGGCCGGCGGGTCAAGTGGATCGAAGATCGCAGCGAAAACATGAAGGCCACCCACCATGGTCGCGCCCAGATCTGGGATGTGGAGGTGGCAGCCCGCAAGGATGGCACCGTGCTGGGCGTGCGCGCCACCCAGTATCTCGACCTGGGCGCCTACTGCAGCCAGTTCGGGACCTTCCAGGCGATCGCCTTGCTCCTCATGCAGGGTCCGTACAAGCTACAGGCCTGGGATGGTCGCGGCATCGGCGTCTACACGAACAAGACCCCTACGGATGCCTATCGGGGCGCCGGCCGACCGGAAGCCACTTACATCATCGAGCGGGTGATGGACCTGGTAGCCCAGGCGACCGGGGTCGACCCGTCGGAGGTGCGGCGCAAGAACTTCATCCGGAAGGAGGAGCAGCCGTTCACCAGCCTGATGGGGTTGACCTACGACTCGGGGGACTACAGCACCACCCTGGACAAGGCGCTCGAGATGGTTTCCTACCAGCAGCTCCGGAAGGACCAGGCCGAAAAGCGTAAGCAAGGCAAACACATCGGGATCGGCCTCTCGACCTACCTTGAGATCTGCGGGCTCGGGCCATCCGTGGCGACCACTGCCGCGGCCGGCATCGGCTTCTGGGGGATGGCCGTCCTCAACCTGCACTTCACGGGGAAAGCGACCCTGGTGATTGGCAGCTCGCCGCACGGGCAGGGCCATGAGACGCCCTTTGCCCAGATCGTGGCGGAGACACTCGGTCTCCCGCTGGAGGACATCGACGTCGTGCACGGTGACACCGCTATCGGCCCTATGGGGATGGACACCTACGGCAGCCGGAGTGCGTCCGTGGACGGCACCGCCGTCTACCTGAGCGCCGTAAAGGTGCGCGAGAAGGCGCGCAAGATCGCCGCCCACTTGCTGGAAGCGGCCGAGGAGGATGTCGTCTACGAGAACGGCAAGGCCTACGTGAAGGGGTCGCCCACCAAGGCCGTCACCATCCAGGAGATCACGGGGGCGGCATTCCAACCCCACCGCTTGCCGGCTGGGATGGAGGGTGGCCTGGACGAGACCACCTTCTTCAACCCGCCCAACTTCGTGTGGCCCTTCGGCGCCCACATTGCCGTGATCGAGATCGATGACGAGACCGGCCGGGTGCAGATCCAGCGCTATGTCGCGGTCGATGATTGTGGGACTCGCCTGAATCCGCTGATCGTCGACGGGCAGATCCACGGTGGGATCGCCCAGGGGATCGGCCAAGCGTTGTTCGAGGACGGAGTCTACGGCGAGGATGGACAACTGAAGACGGGGACGCTGGTTGACTACCTGATCCCGACCGCATCCGACCTCCCCATGTTCGAGACTGAATCGCTGGTGACCCCCAGCCCGACCAATCCGCTGGGGGTCAAAGGCATCGGCGAAGCCGGCACCATCGCCTCCTCGGTGGCGGTGATCAACGCCGTGGTGGATGCGTTGCAGCCATTCGGCGTGAAGGATGTCGACATGCCGGCCAGCCCGGACAAGGTGTGGCACCTGATGCACAAGAACGGAGGGTCAAAGCGATGATCCCGGCATCCTTCGACTACATCGCGGTGGAGACCGTCCCCGAGGCCGTGGCCGAGCTGGTCAAGCACGGTGACGAGTCCAAGCTGCTGGCGGGCGGCCACAGCCTGATCCCGCTCATGAAGCTGCGACTCTCGACCCCGTCATTTCTGGTGGACATCGGACGGGTGAAGGACCTCAACTACATCCGCCGGACCGACGGGCACATCGCGTTCGGGGCGCTCACCACGCATCACGACATCGAATTCTCCGATCTGGTCAAGGAGCAGCTCCCGCTCCTGGCCAGCGCCGCCAGCCAGATCGGCGACCCCCAGGTCCGCAACCGGGGCACCATTGGGGGCGCGGCCGCCCACGCCGACCCCAGCGGCGACTATCCCACCTGTCTGCTGGCGCTGGACGCCGAGTTCGACGTGACCGGTCCCAAGGGCCGGCGGGTGATCAAGGCCAGCGATTTCTTCGTGGGCACCTTCACCAGCGCGCTCCAGCCCAATGAGGTCCTGACCGAGATCCGGGTGCCGGCGCCGCCCGCGGGTACGCGAGGGACGTATCTGAAGTTCAGCCGCCGGTCGCAGGATTGGGCCATCGTCGCGGTGGCCGCCCAGGCGACGGTCAAAGACCGCAAGTTTCAGGAGATCCGGATCGGCCTGACCTCCATGGGCGGCACGCCGCTCCGGGCGTCCGCGGTCGAGGCGGCCCTGCGGGGCAAGAATGCCGACGCCGACACGATCCGCAAGGCGGCAGGGAAAGCGGCGGAGGGAACCGATCCGCCGCAAGACCTCAATGGCTCGCCCGATTACCGGCGCCACCTGGCGACGGTGCTGACCCGCCGCGCGCTTGAGCAGCTGACCGCCGGACGCTAGACTCGCATCAACAGGCGCTCGAGAAGACCGATGGCCTCCAGCCATCGGTCTTCACAACCGCTGGACTCTTAGCTGAAATCATGATCTTGGCATTCGCAGCTCGGCCATACCGAACGCGTGATTGAGTCCAATCCTGCGCTCGCAGCCAAACGAGATGAGGAAGGGAGACTCATGAAAGCAGTCGTCATGCGCCGGTACGGGACCCCGGACGTTCTCCGACTCGAAGACGTCGAGCGGCCCGTCCCCAAAGAGGACGAAGTACTCGTCAAGATTCACGCTACGACGGTTACCCGGACGGACTGCGGGGTTCGTGGAGGTAAGCCGTTCATCAGCCGCTTCTTCACGGGCCTCCGGCGACCGAAGCAGCCGATCCTCGGCACCGAGCTGGCGGGAGAGGTCGAAGCAGTCGGCGCCGGCGTCAGCGAGTTCGCGGTCGGTGACCACGTCTTCGGTGCCAGTGCGTGGCGGTTCGGGGCACACGCAGAGTTCATCTGTATGCGGGAAAGTGCCCCGCTGGCCCACATGCCGGCCGGCATGAGCTTCGAAGAGGCCGCAGCAGTCTGCGACGGAGCGATCCTGGCTTTGATTGGCATGAGACCAGCAAATGTGCGGAAAGGGCAGAAGATCCTCGTCTACGGCGCGTCCGGATCGATCGGCACCGCAGGGGTGCAGCTCGCCAAATACTTCGGAGCCGACGTCACTGCGGTGTGCAACACCAAGAACATCGACCTCGTGAGATCGCTCGGAGCCGACAGGGTGATCGACTACACGAAGGAAGACTTCACCAAGAACGGTGAAACCTACGACGTCATCTTCGACTTCGTCGGCATGCTCTCCTTCAGCCGGTGCAGAGCCTCGCTGAAGCCGGGCGGCATCTACAACCCAACCGACGGGCTCCAGAACATCATCCTGGCGCCCCTCACTTCGTGGATCGGAGGCAAGAGAGTGATCTTCCCGATACCGCCTCGATACACGAAGAAGGACGTTCTCTTCATCAAGGAGCTCATCGAGGCCGGGCGCTACCGGGCGGTCATCGATCGGTCCTACCCATTGGAGCAAGTGGTCGAGGCGAACCGGTACGTGGAAACGAAGCAGAAGACCGGGAACGTCGTCCTGACGGTTGGCCGCGCTTAGCGGCTGGAAGTCGGCGGATTCGGCCGAGTTTCACTTAGCCTGAACGCAGCGATATCACCCTAGATCACGGGGACCAGGAAGTCGCGGATCTTGAAGATGCCGGCTGCGTGGGAGGGCAGGGTCGGTCGCCAGGAGAGGTTGTTGGCAAGATAGGACTCCGAATCGTTGCGCACGATCCCGACGATGACCTCGGCGACGATGCGACCACCGACCCCGCCGAGATGGTCTCCGCCGCCCCGAACGGCGGCCTCTCGCAGGATGTACAGCCACAGCGGCGTCTCATCCTGCCAATCACCGAGGGCGAGCTCGGTGCGCGTGAGGGGCGTCACCCTCATCGCGCGGGCGACGGCCTCGCCGGATGGCAGGCCGGTGCCCTGGCCGCGCTGCAGATCGCGCGCCGCCAGTGAGCGATAGGCCGTGATGTCGACGGTGCCCGTGATCGATTCGGGGAGCCGCATGAGCGACGCCGGCAGCTGCCCGTCAATGGCCTTGGCCCGCTGTGCCGGTCCATTACCGGGCACGTCAAAGAGCACCCTCCAGTCAATGACGTGGTCGGGAGCGAGCGGACGGAACCCGGCCAGGTCCGGAAACACCGGCAAGCGCGGACCACCGCGGCGAAGCTGATAGTCGGCCCTGATTTGCGAGTGGCCATAACGGTAGGCGGCATCGGCAAACTCAACCGGAATGTACGGTTCGCCCTGGGGACGGTAGAAGCGCGGTCCCTCTTGCAGCACGCTCGCCGTGAGGTCTTCGCCGACCAGGTTCGGCAAGAAATCGTTGAGGATCACCCATTGGTAGTGCCAGTTGAGCGCTAGACGGGCGTCCTCGAAAAGGTCCGACTCGGCAACGCCGTCGGCCCGCAGCCGGTCGACCAGGTGGTTGTGCGACCGGATGAAGGCGACCTGCAAGCCCGTCATGAACGCATGCACGTCGTTGCGCGGATCGCCGATCAGGGCAATGCCCTGCTGGTTACGAGGCAGATCGTGGCTGGCTACTCCAAGCAGCAGCTTGGCCGGATCGGCCTGGTCGAACAGGTATGGCGAGCCGACCGGCCCGCCGCCATAGAGCGCTTCCAAGTTGGCGCGAGGCGACCGGACATTGCGCAGGCTGTTGAGGTCGGCGTGCGCTCGCAGCGGTGACCGGTCGGCGGTGATGTCATGGGCCAGGTACTGCCCAAAGAACGGCTGGCCGGCCTCGACGTGCCCGTCGGCATTGCGGAGTCCGCCGTCGCAAATCCCGCCGTCCACTCCCAGGGCAAGCAGGCGGTCATCGTCGAAGGTGGTGGCCGGCAGGTCCGGGAACATGCGGCCATAGCGCCCGCCCTCCACGACGGGGGCATCGATGGTCCGGCCGGGAGCGAGGCAGAGATCCCGTGCCGGATGACCCACCCGGGCTCGTGTGGCTGGGGCCGTCGGCGCCATCAATGACTCATAGCAGCATCTGCTACGAATCTCAACAGCCGATCTCCGGGACCTTTCTCATCTACCCTTGAGCCGCTCGATGACGGGCGCCATGGCCTCCATGTCGCGGTCAAAGACGGTGAGGTACGAAATGCCGAAGCGGGCCCGGCGAGCCTCGAGATCCGCGGCCATCTGGTCGGCCGTACCGACCAGGATCAGGGGGGACGCCAGGAGCTCGGCGACCGGCGCCTTGAACTGGGCGGCCAGCATTTCCGCCATCGCAGTGCGATCCTCCGTCTCCATCACCGCCTGGAGCAACACGTTAAGCTCCAGGTCCGCCAAGCGGGCGCCCGCCGCGGCGCGGATCCAGCCCAGCTTCTCGTCAAAGGCGGTGGCGCCGGCATCGCTGACGTCGAATCCCTGGCCGTCGGGTCGGGACCGGGGAAGGATGCTGACGATGTCGGCGTGTTTGGCGGCGAAGGAGAGCAGCCTCCGCCCGCCGCCGCCAATCAGGACCGGCGGGTGGGGCCGCTGCACGCAGGCGTACCCCTCGGCGTCCTGGACGCGGTAGTACGTGCCCGCAAACGTGACGGCCTTCTCGGTCCACAGGCGCACCATGAGCTGCAGCGCCTCCTCCATGCGCCCGACCCGGACCGAGCCAGGGTCAAAGGTCAGGCCCGTCTGCTCGTAGTCGCGAAGCTGCCAGCCGGCGCCCAGGCCGAACTCGAAGCGGCCGCCCGTCAGGCGGTCGATGGTCGCCACTTCCTGGGCGAGGAGAACGGGGTTCCGGAAATCGTTGTCGTAGACAAAGCTGCCCACCCGCAGGGTCGGGGCCGCTTGAGCCGCCAGCACCAGTGCGGGTGCGATGGCCGAGTGCTCCCTCCCGATGTGATCGGGCATCGAGATGGTCGAGAAGCCGAGCTCCTCGGACTTGTGGGTCACGGCGATCCACTCCTTGCAGGAGTCCGCGGTGGATCTCGTGACGCCGAACCGGAACCGTTTCTCAGCCAAGATTGATGAGGACGTTCTTGATCTCGGTGTACTCGTGGAGCGCGGCGTCGCCCATGTCGCGGCCGTAGCCGCTTTCCTTGTAGCCGCCCCAGGGCGAGGCCGGGTCGATCAGGTTGTAGCAGTTGACCCACACCGTGCCGGCCCGGATCCCGGCGGCCACCCGGTGGGCCGTCTTCAGATCGCGCGTCCAGACTCCGGCCGCCAGCCCATACGCCGTCGCATTGGCGCGGGCGATGACCTCGTCCAGCTCCTCGAACGGCATGGCGACTACCACCGGGCCGAAGATCTCCTCACGCACGACGGTCATGTCGTCCTTGGCATCCGCGAAAACCGTCGGTTTGATGAAGAAGCCGCGGGCCAGGTCACCCGTTGCCCGTTCGCCGCCGGCTCGGAGCACGGCCCCTTCGCGGCGACCGGTGTCGATGAAGCCCTGGACGCGCTTGAGCTGGACCGCAGAGATCAGGGGTCCCATCTGCGTTTCGGGGTCCAGCCCGGGCCCCTGCCGGATCTTGCCCGCCTGCTCGCTCAGCTGGCTCAGGAACTCCTCGTAGACCGAGCGCGCGACAAAGAGCCGCGAACCCGCGGAGCACATCTGGCCCTGGTTGAAGAAGATGGCGTTGAACGCGCCCTTGACCGCGGCCGGCAGCTCGGCATCGGCAAACACGATATTGGGAGACTTGCCGCCCAGCTCCAGGGAGACTCGCTTCAGATTGCCAGCCGATGCCCGGATGATCTCCCGACCGACCTCGGTCGACCCCGTGAAGGCGACCTTGTCGACGCCTGGGTGGGCAGCCAGCGCGGCCCCGGCCGTCGAACCGGGGCCAGGAACCACGTTCACGACGCCCGGCGGGAATCCGACATCCATCGCTAGCTCGCCCAGGCGCAGCGCGGTCAGCGGCGTCTCATGGGCGGGCTTGAGCACGACCGTGTTCCCGCAGGCCAGTGCCGGCGCCAGCTTCCAGGTCGCGATCAGCAGGGGAAAGTTCCAGGGGACGATGGCGCCCACCACGCCCACCGGCTCGCGCACGGTGTAGTTCAAGTAGGTGCCCGGCAGCGAGACCGGGATGGTGGTGCCCTGCAGCTTGGAGCACCAGCCGGCGTGGTAGCGGAAATGCTCGGCCACCCCGCGGATATCGATCTTGGACTCGCGCACCGGCTTGCCGTTGTCCAGCGTCTCCAGCTGGGCCAGCTCTTCCTCATGCGCATTGACGGCGTCGGCCAACCGCCAGAGCAGCCGCGCCCGTTCGCTGGGGCGGAGCTTGCGCCAGGGTCCGTCGTAGGCTTTGCGGGCGGCAGTGACCGCGGCGTCGACGTCCTCCGGTCCCGCTTCCGCCACGGTCGCCAGGCGCTCGCCCGTGGCCGGGTTGATGGTGTCGAAGGTTCGGCCGGACGCGGCGTCCTTCCATTCGCCGCCGATAAGGAGTCGCTTGGGCTGCGCCTCCAGGAAGGCGCTCACGGCGGGTGCGGGCGCGACCACGGCCATTGCGCTTCTATGGTACGGGTGCTAGGGTCAGGCCGACGCCGCATGGTGTTTCATAGCCCGCTGCCGGACCTCACCATTCCCGAGGTTGCCCTCACGCCCTTCGTGCTCCAGCGCGCCGCGGCGCTGGGCGATCGACCGGCGCTGATCGACGGCCCCAGCGGCCGGACGATCACGTACCGCCAGCTCCAGCAAGGCATTTACGCAATCGCGGCCGGGCTGGCCAAACGCGGGTTCGGCAAGGGCGACGTCTTCGCCATCTACAGCCCCAACCTGCCCGAGTATGCGGTCGCCTTCCACGCCATCTCCCTGGCGGGCGGGACGACCACCACCGTCAACCCGCTGTACACGGTGGATGAGCTGGTCCGCCAGCTCAAGGACTCGGGCGCCAGCTACCTGCTCACCATTCCCCAATTCATGGACAAGGCGCGCCAGGCGGCCCAGGAGACCGGCATTACGCGGTTGTTCGTCTTCGGCGAGGCGGAGGGAGCCGAGCCGTTCGCGTCGTTGATGCAGCCCGGACCGCCCCCGGCGGTCTCGATCGA
>WNFC01002194.1_pt1 | contig 20960 bp, 18 predicted proteins | sample 5400541 | NCBI WGS metagenome assembly WNFC01 (sample SAMN13153342, study PRJNA577476) | soil metagenome | isolation source: 120 cm saprolite under Douglas fir tree site 2 hole 2 replicate 1 | place: USA:California | collected 2015-04-18
GTCTGGCCTTCCTGCATTACTTGCACGACTTCCTCCTTGGCCACTCACTCGACTTGGTGTTTCCTGTTTCTCGAAATTCGTTTTGCGGGGCGGCACTCGATGCCTCGAATCCCGCCCGGCACAGACTAGAGGCTTGTTACGTTTTCCGCTTGCAGTCCTTTCGGACCCTTCTTCACTTCGAACTCCACTGCCTGACCCTCATTGAGCGACTTGTAACCGTCCATCATGATGGCGGAGAAGTGCACGAAAACATCTTCTCCCGTCTGGCGTTGGATGAATCCATACCCCTTCGAAGCGTTGAACCACTTCACTGTTCCCTGTTCCTTCACTGCTTACCTCTCGTAGGTGATCCCGCGATTTCCGAAGACCATCGTGATGATTGCGTGCCTCTCTTGGTTCGTGCCCCATGTCTTGCCCGGTTGCTTCAGGAGATCTTTGCCTTCTCCGCCGCGCCACCAGCCCCGACCTGCGCCGTGACACCCTCTGAACACAAAAAAAGGACTGCAAATTTGTCCTTGCAGCCCCTCTGAGCGAATCAAAAGGTATTACAAGAGTAACAAACGCTACCGTAAGACTAGCACAAAATAGCCCGATTGTCTAGGTCGAATCCAGTATGGGCCGACATGTAAATATATGATTTTATTGATGTTAACTGTGGAATGAACCCGGGCGAAGCTTACTCTACCAGGTCCGGATGCAGGCTTGCTCCGTCGCCTCCGGACGCCTTCTTTTCCCAATACTTCTTCACCCAGGCTTCCCAACTCTTTCCGGCGGCTGGATCGCGCCCGCTGAAAACGAGTGCGGCGATGTCGGAATAAGCAATTTTCAAACGGCCACCGCCAGATTTCGGCAAGATCCTTACAAACGAAGCACTTAGCGACGTTCCATCCACCCGGTCAAAAATATATCCTTCAATTTTGCTGCCGTCTTTTTGCGTAAGCGTGACGTCGCCGCGATAGTCGAACGCTTTTTCCAGCGCTTCGCGCAGTTCCGTCTCACTTGCGAGTTCCGGCACCCAGCCTTCGATGCCTTCGCGCTTGCGGCCCGGCGCAACTTCCAGCGTGTCGGGATCCATGGTCCGCTTTGCAGTCATCTCTTCAAACGTTCCTGCTCCCGGAGCATCCTGTCGATCAAAATGTGTCGGAATGCTCATGCGCGCGTCTCTTCCATCTGCGTGTTGCCGGCTTCGATCTGCACCAGCGGATTGAAGGCGTGTACCGGCTTCACCGGCTCATTCAGCATCTCGAGCGCATCGGCATCCACGTAAGTCGTGGTCAATCCAGCCTTTATCGTCGCCCACAATCCGCCCATTCCGCTGAAGGTGTGATCGACTGCCGAAGCTTCGTATCCGCTGTGCACCATGCAGTTCGCGCACTTCGGATTGCCTGATTCGGTGCCGTAGTTTTTCCACTCCACCGAGTCCATTAACTCCTGGAAGGTGTCGGCGTAGCCGTCCTGTAACAGATAGCACGGCTTTTGCCACCCGAAAATGTTGTAGGTCGGCATGCCCCATGGGGTGCAGGTGTAGTGGCGCTTGCCCATGAGGAATTCGAGAAACAGCATGGACTGATTAAACCGCCAGGTCTTCTTTCGATTCGCAAGAATTGCACGGAACAACTTGCGCGTGCGGGCGCGGCCGAGGAAATGCTGCTGGTCGGGAGCTTTGTCGTAGGAGTATCCCGGCGAAAGCATCATGCCTTCGACGCCGAGCTCCATCATCTCGTCGAAGAAGGCGCGCACGCTCTGGGGATCGGCGCCGTCGAACAAAGTCGTATTGGTGGTCACGCGGAAGCCGCGCTGCAAAGCTTCGCGAACCCCCTCAAGGGCTTTGTCGTAGCCACCTTCCAGGCAGACGGAAAGATCGTGGTGCTCGCGCTCGCCGTCCAGGTGAATGCTGAAGGTCAGGTACTTCGACGGCTTGAATAAATGGAGTTTCTCTTTGAGCAGCAGCGCGTTGCTGCACAGATAAATGTATTTCTTGCGCGCGACCAGTCCTTCGACAATCTCGGCAATCTGCGGATGCAACAACGGTTCGCCGCCAGGAATGGAAACCATGGGCGCGCCGCACTCATCCACCGCCTTGAAGCATTCTTCCGGCGTAAGCTGGCGCTTCAGAATATGGGCGGGATATTGAATCTTGCCGCATCCGGCGCAGGCCAGGTTGCAGCGGAAAAGAGGCTCGAGCATGAGGACGAGGGGGTACTGCTTGCGCCCGGCAAGCTTCTGCCCTACCACATAGCTGGCCACCGTCCACATCTGGGAAACGGGAACACTCATAAGGGTATCCGTCTATGTTACCAAGTTCGGGCTGAAATTGCGGGTACGATTTCGGCACAGCCCCCGCCCCAGCCTCTCTCGATAGGACCCCTTTCCGACCTTGATTTCCTTGGGCTCAAGTGCTCTAAATCGAGTGGTTTACCGCCGGGATTCGGGGGTCGAAAAAAGGCCTCTTGTATGGTAAAATCTAAGTAATCCAAAGATGCCTTAAGTTATTGGAATTTCAGTAATTTGTGGGTAATTTCGCAGGCATCAAGAAGGGCAGCGGAAGACGGCTCAAATTGCCTGCTTTTTGCGTTTGCACGTGGCAGGCAGAACGACCCGGTCTCCTCACATCTGAATGGCGACGAAAGAAATCAACTCAGCCGCAATTATCGGCCAAACTAAAGACGACAAAACCAAGAACGGCGGCAACGGCGACTACACTGCCGACTCCATCAAAGTTCTGGGTGGCATGGAAGCCGTGCGCAAACGCCCGGCTATGTACATTGGCTCGACCGGCGACCTTGGCCTGCATCACTTGGTGTACGAGGTGGTGGACAACTCGGTTGACGAAGCGCTCGCCGGATACGCCGACAAAATCGACGTCACCATTCACATTGATAACTCGATTACCGTGGTGGACAACGGCCGCGGAATTCCCGTGGAAGATATGACGCTGGATGATGGACAAAAACTTCCCGCCGCGCAAGTCGTGATGACCACGCTGCACGCGGGCGGAAAATTTGATTCGTCCACCTACAAAGTTTCCGGCGGATTGCACGGCGTTGGCGTCTCCTGCGTGAACGCGCTCAGCGAAGAACTGGAACTGGAAATCTGGCGCGATGGTCTTACCTGGGAACAGACCTATTCGAAAGGCGAGCCGACCAGCAAGTTGAAGAAGGCCGGCGCCACTAAGAAGCGCGGGACTAAAGTCCGCTTCCTGCCCGACAAGAGCATTTTCACGGGATCTACCGAATACAACTACGACACGCTGGCGCAGCGCCTGCGCGAACTGGCCTTCCTGAATAAAGGCCTGCTGATCACGCTCACCGACGAGCGCACGACTGAGGCCAAAACCGGCGAAGCCAAGTCGGCCGAGTTCAAATACAACGGCGGCATCGCAGAATTCATTAAGCACCTGAATCGCGGCAAGCAGGTTTTGCATGACAAGCCCATCTACATGGAAGCCGAGCGCGACGGTGTGGCCATGGAGATTGGGTTGCAGTACAACGACGGATACTCGGAGAGCGTTTTCAGTTTTGCCAACAACATCAACACAGTTGACGGCGGATCGCATCTTTCCGGATTCCGCACTTCTCTCACGCGCACCATCAACTACGCCGGCCAGCAGATGGGTTTGTTCAAAGACGTAAAGGAAAACCTGACTGGCGACGATGTGCGCGAAGGCCTGGTCGCCGTGATCAGCGTGAAGCTGTCGCAGCCGCAGTTTGAAGGCCAGACCAAAGGCAAGCTGAATTCCGACATCGCGGGAATCGTGCAGGCGTTTGTGAATGAGCGGCTGGGCGCGTATCTGGAGCAGAATCCGCCAGTCGCGCGCAAGATCATCAATAAAGCCGTTGATGCGGCCCGCGCCCGCGAAGCTGCCCGCAAGGCGCGCGACCTGACGCGCCGAAAAGGCGCTCTCGACGGCGGTGGCTTGCCCGGCAAACTAGCAGATTGCAGCGAACGGCAGCCGGACCGCTGCGAACTGTTCCTGGTTGAGGGCGAGTCCGCCGGCGGAACTGCCAAGCAGGGACGAGACCGCCGCTTTCAGGCCATTCTTCCGCTGAAGGGGAAAATTCTTAACGTCGAAAAAGCGCGTTACGACAAGATGCTGGGGCACGAAGAAATTCGCGCCATGATCACTGCGCTCGGCACCGGCATCTCCAAAGAAGATTTCGATCCCGCCAAGCTGCGCTACGGGAAAATTATTCTGATGACCGACGCTGATGTGGACGGCAGCCATATTCGCACCCTGCTGCTGACATTTTTCTTCCGCCACATGCAGGACCTTATCAAGCGCAACAATATTTACATCGCTCAGCCGCCGCTTTACTCGATTAAGAAAGGCAAGTCGCAGCAGTACATCAAAGACGATCGCGAGTTCGTGAAAGTCATGGTGAAGCGCGCAGCCGAAGGACTGATCGTGCGCTACGGAGAAGGCGCGGCCAAGCTGGAAGGCGCGGCGCTGGCGAAATTCATCACTGTGCTGAACGAGTATCTCGGCTTCTCTGACAAGGTGGACAAGCGCCTGCGCAATCAGCGCGTGACCGATATTTTGCCGAAGCTCGATCTTTCAAAACGCGCCGATTTTGAAGGGGACAAGAAAACGCAGCCGAAGAAAATCGAGAAGCTGGAAAAAGAACTGAAGAAATTGCAGAAGGAACTGCAATTCAAAGAAGTCGAAGCGCGCTTCGACGAGGAGCACAGCTTGTGGGAAGTGCGCTACGTGAATTCGCAGGGCGCCGAGCACCGGATCAGTTGGGAGCTGGCCTCCACGCCCGAGTATCGGCAGATGCTCACCAAGTTCAAGCAGATTGAGATCTACATGGAGCCGCCGTTCGTGGTCGAGACGGTGGCCAAGGGCGCCGCCGGCGGCGATGGCACAAACGGTGACGAGACTGAATCCGAAAACGGAGACTCTGAGAAAGTACAGAAGAAAATCGCCAAGCCCGTTGCAAAGAAGGCTGTCAAAGTCGAAGTAGAGAAAGCCACGGCGCGCGAGCTGTTCGATCACGTGCTGGCCGAAGGCAAGAAAGATTTCTCGGTGCAACGCTACAAAGGCCTAGGCGAAATGACTGCTCCGCAGCTCTGGGAAACCACTATGGATCCCGAGCGCCGGACTCTTCTTTCCGTCAAACTCGAAGACTTAGCCGAGTGCGAAACCATCTTCACCACCCTCATGGGCGAGGATGTCGAGGCGCGCCGGAAGTTCATCGAAGAGAACGCGCTGGATGTGAAGAACCTGGATATTTAGTGTTCGCCAAGTGTGGGGCGGGCGCCCTTGCCCGCCGCCTTTGATTTGGATTCTTGCACTTCCACGAAGCCCTCGCCCTGATAGCCAGTTGGTCCCCACTACTGCAAGAACGAAGCAAAGGCGGCGGGCGAGGGCGCCCGCCCCACACACCTTGCCCGCGGACATTTCTCGCAAGTTCGCATCCTGAGTGCGTTCTCCCAAAACACAGCGGGAACAAAACCATCCCGGAAGTCGTCTATGAATTGGGGAGGACGTCATGCAGATTCCTTGGGGCAGTTTCTGGCAGAAGAGTAGGAAACCGCTGAAGACCGGGTGGCTTATTACGGCGGGCCTGATCGCGGTCTATGTCGGAGCGATAGAGCCGCGCGAGGGCGCCCGGGGCATCAGCACAGAAAAGGCAACCGGCCTGAGTGCTACCGCCGGGTGGGAACCGGTATCGCTTTGGCGCCAAACGTCAGTTTCGCGCCTAGCAGAGGGAGTGGTTGGAGGTGTTCCCGGGGGCATGCCTGCTGACGAAAAAGGATCGGTGGAGATGGCGTCCGTGGACGCCCTTCCTGCACCGCCACCTCCGCCTCCCAAGAGCGCGCCCGATGACCGCAAGATGATTCGCAACGGCGCGATGGATCTCATCGTCAAGAGTCCGAGAGACACGTCTGAAAAGATCCGTCACTTGGCACAGCAGTTTGGAGGATTCCTCGTCAGTTCGGAGACCTCCGGCGGCGAGGACGCTTCGACCGCGTCCCTCATCATCCGAGTTCCCGCAGCACGTTTCGAGGACGCTCGCGCCGAAATTCGCAAGCTTGGCCTGCACGTGGAAAGCGAAAAGCTCGAAGCCCAAGATGTCACCCGGCAATACGTGGACCAATCCGCGCGCCTTCGCAATCTTCACGCGCAGGAGATGCAATATCTGGGAATCCTGAGGCAGGCAAAGACGGTCAAAGACACGCTCGAAGTCAGCGACAAACTGAATGAAGTCCGTGGAGAGATCGAACAGCAGCAGGCCGAATTCGACGCGCTGTCGAAGCAAGTCGAAACCGTGGCGCTGACGATTTCATTGCGCGCCGAAGCCGAGGCGAAAGTGTTTGGTCTGAACTGGCGGCCGTTGTATCAAGTCAAACTCGCGGCGCGGGAGGGACTAGACAGCGTTGGCGACTACGCCGCCTCGATGGCGTCATTCCTGTTCTATCTGCCAAAGGTCGTGCTGTGGTTGGCGACGATTCTGATCGGCGCTGCGGTCGGATGGCGAATGCTGCGCTGGGCGGGGAAAGCGCTGTTTGTCGCGAGGGCGAAGACGGCGTAGGCTCGGCGGGCACTCTTCGGCTCACTCACGCTCGCCGCGGTTTATGCCGTCCCTCCGGGACTCGCTCATTGTGCTGGCCTATCCAGGGCATAGGCCCTGGCTAAGTTGTGCCGCCCTTTGCGGGGCCGTCGGACAAGAATGTCCGACCCACACGAGCGTTTCAGGTGCTCAGCGGGACTGCTCGCGCAGTCAGTTCGTCCACGGCTTGCAAACGTAGCGTCGTTCTGTATTTGCCTAGGCTCCCCATCACGGCGAACAAGCTTGGCGCTACTCCCTGTCCCGTCAGCGCGACGCGCGCGCCGTTGATCAGCGCACCGGCTTTCACGCCTTTTTCGGCAGCGAAGGCGCGGAGGATTTTTTCTGTTTCCTGCTCGCTGAAGTCTTCGAGGGCGGCGTAACGTTCCCCGAGTTCGATCAGCAATTTCCTCACGCGCTCATCCTTCAGGAATTTTTCGACTGCGGCGGGATCGGGCTCAAACGCATCACTAAAGAATGCGCGGAAGGATCCGGAGAAATCCTTCAGGCTGCGGGCTCGGGGCTTCAGGAGGTCAATCGTCGCAAGCAGGGCTTCGCGACCTGCGGCCGGCGCAAGTCCCACCTTCCTCCATTCTTCTTCAATCAGCGGCAGCAGGCGCTCGGCGGAATAGGCGCGGATGTATTCAGTGTTGAACCAGTCCAGCTTGGCGCGGTCGAAGACGGCGTTGGATCGCGAGATGGAATCGAGGTTGAAGAGGCGAATCAGTTCCGCATCGCCCAGAATTTCTTTGGCCGGCTCAGGCTTTGTTCCGACGGCAGGGGTTCCCTCGGCAGGTGCGCCTTCGGGCGGAGTCCATCCCAGCAATGCCAGAAAATTCCGGAAGGCCTCGGGGACGATGCCCTCCTCGCGATAGGCAATCACGCTGGTAGCTCCGTGGCGCTTGCTCAGCCGTGTCTTGTCGGGGCCAAGGATTAGAGGCACATGCGCAAACACCGGCAAAAGCGCGCCTAGCGCCCGGTAAAGCAGGACTTGCTTGGGAGTGTTCGAGATGTGGTCGGCGCCGCGGATGATGTGCGAGATTCGCAAGTCAATGTCGTCGGCAACCACGCTCAGGTGGTAGGTAGGGCTGCCGTCGGAACGCAACAGGACGAAGTCCTCGATCTCGGTATTGGCGAATTCAACCTTGCCGAAGACGGCGTCGTCAAAAGAAGTGCTGCCAGTTTCTGGAACCGCAAAGCGAACGGCCCCAGGTTCTCCGGCATTCTTTCGGCGCGAAGCTTCGGCATGGTCAAGCTTCCGGCACTTGCCTTCGTATCGGGGAGGCCGTCCTTCTGCGGCCGCCTGGGCTCGCCTTCGTTCGAGTTCTTCTTTGCTGCAGAAGCAATAGTACGCGGCCCCGGATCCCATCAGCGTTGCCGCGGCGGCGCGGTACAGCTCGACTCTTTGCGTCTGATAGTAGGGCCCCTCATCCCAGGTGAGTCCCAGCCACTGCATTCCCTGCAGGATGCCTTCGACCATTTCCGGGGTGGAGCGCTCCAGATCGGTGTCTTCGATCCGCAAGACCAGAGTCCCGCCGAAATGGCGCGCAAACAGCCAGTTAAACAAGGCCGTCCGGGCCCCCCCAACGTGCAGGTAACCGGTGGGGGAGGGTGCAAACCGGACTCGCGGCTTGGGGTTGGAATTCAGATTTGAGGCTGAAATACCGGCCATTCTTGGTAACCAGACTGGATGTTACGGCCCGTTACCGGCAGCGTCAAGCAACGGCCGACAAGTGACCGTAGTGATTAACCAAAGGCATTACCGAGGGCCCGAAACCTGTTGTTTTGCTTGCAAACGTATGAAACCATAAAAGTACGCTTCCCCGCCCGAAGTGGTAGGCAGGACTTCGTCGCCTCATCATCATGAATAGTATTGTCATCAGCACAGTCGTGTTGCCGGGCGTTGTCGCGCTCCTGCTGTTCCTGGTATTTACCTACCTTCACGAGCAGAGCCGGCAGCCGTATTTTCGCGCCTGGCAGTTCGCCTGGGCGGCGTACACGCTGCACTTCTTGCTGGATGCCTGGGCGACCGTCTGGGAAAAACCTTTCGTGATTAAATCTATAGCCTCGTTGCTGTTGGTCGTAATGGCCCTGTGCATACTTGTATCCACGCGGCTGACTCGCAGGTTGACCAGTGCGGAGCGGTTGGTGGCATTCCGGTTGCGCTGGTACGAAATCCTGGTGGCCGTGGCAGGAGTTGGACTGACATTCTGGGACGTAAGGCAGCCAGTACTGCGCGGATTCTTTTCGCCTGAGATTACACCCAACCGGCTTGAACTAGGTCTCGCGGTCGTCCTCGGCTACAGTTCGTTTCATTTCTATGTAATCGCACGACGCCGGGGATCATTTGCCTTTCGCGGGCTGTCTTTCTCGTTGGCGTTGTGGGCCGTGCTGATGTTGTTAGGACAGTTCAAGACGCCGATCCTTCGGATGTTCGGTGGCGATCTTCTGGGCCCCGTCCCGCAGATGCTTCTCGGCGTCGCCATGGTGATGGTGCTGTTCGAAAATGAACGCAACGCGGTGCAGGAGAATGCCCTCGCTTTCTCTACCCTGGGGGTGGATCCGATGCGGCTGCTGTCCTCAAGCGACCTGGTTCCCAGCATGCAAAGCATTCTGGACCGGCTGGTTGCGCCGCTTCCTACCAGCCATGCCGTGATTTGCATCTCCGAACGCTGGCGTGCCGTGCTGCCTTCGGTGCAGCTGGGTTTCTCTCCAGAGTTTGCCACCAGCCTGGATGCCAGCGGCGCCGGAGAATATGTCTGCGAGCTGGCCTATCGCTGTGGCGGTTTCGTGACTTTCCCCAATCTTGCGGAGATGGCCGAGCCCCTCCCGGCGTTCCCCGGTGGGCGATTCGAGCAGTTCCGACAGGCGCTCATTGCGCAGAACATCAGCAACGCTACCGCCGTCAGCCTGCAAACCCGCGAACACAATTTTGGCGTGATCCTCTTTCCCCACGCAGAACGCCGCTTGTTTGGCGTGTCCAATCTGAAGCTGTTGATTGGTCTCGCGTTGCAGATCGGACTGACGCTGGAAAATTACGTGATCATGCACGACGCCCAGCGGCGCACCAAGGAATATCAACTGCTCACCCAGATCGGCCAGGCCATCAGCTCCCGTCTGGACCAGCAGGAGGTGCTGCGCACGGTGCAAAAGGAGCTGGGTCAGATCTTTGATACATCCAATTTCTATGTGGCCTTCCTGGAGGGCGACTCGATTGTTTTCCACCTGGAAGTAGAAGATGGGCAGCTTATGCCGCGAAGGCAGCGCAAGGCCAATAACGGCCTAACGGAGTACGTTTTGCGCACCGGGCAGCCGTTGCTCATCCGCTCCGATCTCGAACATGCGCGCGAGCGTTTGGGAGTGACCTACACGCCGCACCGTCCCGCCAGGTCGTTCTGCGCGGCGCCCGTCCTGGTGAACGGGAGGGCCACCGGCGTCATGGCCGCCATGAGCACCTCGCGCGAATACATTTTCGAGCAGCGCGACCTGGATGTGTTAAAGACCGCTGCCGGCCAGGTGTCGGTGGCCATTGAGAACGCCCGGCTGTTCGGGGAGGAGCAGCGCCGCTCGCGCCAGTTCGCGTTCCTGAATAGCGTGTCGAAAACCGCCATCTCCAGTGAGGACGCCGAGCAGATGCTGGCCGATATTGTCGGCCACATTCAGAAGAATTTCCGTTTCGACCACATCGGCATCGGCATTCTCGACTACGCAACCAAAGAGATCGAAATCAAAGTAGAGGCTGGTACCACGGCGCGCGAGAAAGGGAAGAAAGTTCCCATCACCGCCGGAATTTTAGGACGGGTGGCGCGCACCGGAGAAACCGCGATGGTGAACGCTAACACTAACGAGGGCGGCCAGCTTCAGGGCCTGCTGCCGGGTTCGCGGAGTGTACTATGCATTCCGATCACCTACGGCGACACTCTTCTGGGAGTGCTGAATGTGGAGAGCGAGCAGGAGCGGGCTTTCTCCACCGAGGACGCTCTGGTGATGAACACGCTGGCCGACTTGCTGGCCACGGCGCTGCACAATTCGTTCGTGTTTCAGAAGCTGCAACAGCAGTCCATCACCGACGGACTTACCAGCATCAAGACCCGGCGTTTCTTCTGGGAAGCGCTTGCGTCAGAGTGGAAACGTGCTTCGCGCTCAGGGCGGCCATTTTCGGTGGTGCTGATTGATCTCGACAAGTTCAAAGAAGTGAATGACACCTACGGGCACTTGGAGGGCGACTTAGTCCTGGCCCGTGTGGGACGCCTGCTGGAGCAGAAGTGCCGGCAATCGAACGTGGTCGCCCGCTACGGGGGCGATGAATTCGTCATCCTGATGCCGGAGACTGGCGTGGAGCAGGCCCAGATCCTTTCCGAACGCCTTCGCCTGTGGCTGGCAACGGATCCGACCTTAAGCGAGCACCACATCACCGGAAGCTTTGGCGTGGCCAGTTTTCCGGTGCATGGGCTGGCGGCGGAAGACATTATTCGCGTCGCTGATGCCGGCATGTACGTCTCCAAGAAGGCGGGAGGCGACCGCGTTTCAACTGCTGAGGAACGGGGCGAGGACCCGGGCAGCGCCGTCCAGCGGCAACTGGTGTCCGGTTACATCGAAGGCTTTCTGCAGCGCGAGCGCACCGGATCGGAGCATGTAGAGGAACTGGTTGGGACCTTGCGCAAGTTGTCGTCGGGCGCGGATCAGAAAAATCTTCCCATCCTCAGGGACTCGATTGAAGCTCTCACCCGGGCTGCCGAGTCGCGGGAATTGAATGTTGCCGGACACGGCGACGCGGTGGCGCAGTATTCCGAAATGATCGGCCGCTCGCTCGGCCTTTCAGCCGAAGACGTCCGGGAACTGGGCTTCGCCGGGCGGGTGCACGATGTAGGGAAGCTCTTCGTACCCGAACGCATCCTGAATAAGCACAATGCGCTGGCCGATGAGGAGTTCCAGCTTGTAAAAATGCATCCTCGCGTGGGGGGAGAAATTGCCAGCACGCTCCCGAACAGCGAGAGTATCCAGAAAGCGATTGAGGCTCACCACGAGTGGGTGGACGGCAGCGGCTATCCACAAGGCCTGCGAGGCGAAGATATCCCACTGTGGGCAAGGATTGTCTCGGTCGCGGACGCCTATGTGAACCTGATCAGCGACCGCTCCATGGCTCCCGGAAAGACCAGCGACCAAGCCCTGGCCGAGCTGGAGAAATTCAGCGGCATCCGCTTCGATGGCATGTTGGTGCGCATCCTGGCGCGAGAACTTAAGGCCGAGCGCAGCTTGCCGAATCTTTAAGGCCACAACGCTCAACCTCCTTTCGCGATTTGCCAAATCACGACCAGACGCTCGAAACTACTTGTCTATGCCAGTACGCTTGTCTCTGGATCGCAAAGTCGCCCTGATCACAGGCGGGTCGCGCGGGATTGGCGCGGCCACGGTGCGAATGTTTGTCGAAGCCGGCGCGCGGGTTTTCTTTAATTACGAGAAGGCCCAAGCGGCGGCGGAAAAGCTGGTCCGCGAGTGTGGCGAGGCCAACTGCGCCGCGAAGCAGTGCAATCTGCAGGGAACTGAGTCCGCGCCGGAACTCGTAGGCGCGTGTGTGCAGCGATTTGGGCGCCTCGACATTTTGGTCGCGAACCACGGAGTGTGGCCTGCGGAACCGGCGTCCATTGACCAAATGCCTGACGAGCAGTGGCGTCGGACGGTTGCCATCAACCTCGACGCGGTTTTTGGGTTGGTGAAGCACTCAGTCCGCGAGATGAAGAAACTGGCTGGCCCAAAATCGCCCTGCCACATTGTGCTCATCAGCTCCACGTCCGGACAGAGGGGGGAAGCTTTTCATTGCGATTATGCGGCTACCAAGGGCGCGCTGATCAGCATGGTGAAAGGACTGGCGACCGAACTGATACGGGATCATATCTATGTGAACAGCGTTGCGCCGGGCTGGGTGGACACCGACATGTCCAGGCCGGCGCTGGACGATCCTACAACCGAAAAGGAGATTTTGAGTGTCATTCCTATGGGGCGAGTAGGCAAGCCAGAGGAGATTGCCGCTCCGATTTTGTTCCTTTGCACTCCCCTGGCCGGGTTCATTACCGGCGAAGTATTCAACGTCAATGGCGGCGCAGTGCTAGTAGGATGATGAAAGCGTTGAATCGGGGCAGCTAATCGCCGCGTCTTCCGCGTCTAACAACCTGAAGAGATGAAATATGCCCTCACTGTTTTACTGCTGACGACGCTTGTTTTCGCACAGAGCGCGCCTGCTACTTCATCCGAAAGCACTGCGCCTTCCCAGGACACGCCCCCCCCAACCATCCCTACCGACCAGGAGAGTGCCCGCAAGGCTCGGGCAATCCTCGACCAGGCCATTCAAGCGTTGGGCGGGCAGGCCTACTTGAATGCTCAGGACATGACCCAGGAAGGCCGCAGCTACAGCTTCCACCATGGAGAGCCGAACAGTCTGGGGACTTTGTTCTGGCGCTTCCGCAAGTTTCCCGACAAGGAGCGGGTTGAGCTGACCAAGAAACGCGATGTAGTCGAACTCTATACCGGCGATAAGGGCTATGAAGTCACCTACCGGGGCGTCCGCAACCTCGACGATAAAGAGATGGATCCCTATCTGCGGCGTCGTCACTTCGCGCTCGACGCCGTCCTGAGGCAGTGGTTGAACCAGCCCGGGGTGGCCTTGTTTTACGAAGGACAGACAGTCGCCGCCCAGAAGCAAGCTGACCAGGTCACGGTGATGAATGCCAAGAACGAAGCCGTGACGCTTTATCTCGATTCCAGCACTCACCTGCCGGTGAAAAAGAGCTTCACCTGGCGCGATCCGGTGGACAAACAGCGAAACGTGGAAGAGGAGATATACGACAATTACCGGCCGGCTCAGAATGTGATGACGCCCTACGACACCACGCGATTCTTCAATGGCGAAATGGCGGCTCAGTTTTTCCTCACCTCCGCCAGCTTCAATCAGGGACTGAGCGACTCCCTGTTTGATCCCAAGACCGCTACCAGCACTGGCAACCGGCATTAAGGCCGGCCTTGGAGCCGCCTCTTAGTTACCTCCGGTGTTCCACCTTTGCGCGATTAACGCGGATGGCGGCTTTGTAAATAACTGTAAATATAAGTAGTTGAGCTGGTTCGCATGTGCCTTTCCAGCATCGCAGTGTGGCCAATTTGCCACAGCCGGATTCTCCATTCAGAGCCTTACCCTGTTGGTTCGGGAAAGGCGTTTCTGATCCAGGAACAAACAATTCGCTCAACGGTCGAGTGTAGCGGAGTCGGGCTGCACTCTGGAGCTCCCGTTACCCTGCGAATGCTTCCCGCTCCGGCAAATACCGGGATAATCTTCCGCCGGGTCGATCTCGATGGATTTGAAGTTGAAGCGACTGGCCGCAATGTGGCTCGGGTCAGCTATGCGACCAGTCTGATGAAGAAAGGTGTTCTCATCTCGACCACTGAACACCTGCTGTCGGCCTTTGTTGGAATGGGAATCGACAATGCGTTCGTTGAGTTGGACAACCTGGAGTTGCCGATCCTTGACGGAAGCGCGCGGCCATTTGTGGACTTGATCCGCCGCGCGGGTGTCCGGAAACAGCGGCGTCCGCGAACCTATATCCGGATTCTTCGCGCCCTCGAACTCCGTGAAGGCAACAAGTTCATAGCGGTGTATCCGGCGGAGAGCTATTCGGTTTCCTATACCATTAACTTTCCTCATCCGCTCATCGGGCGCGAGACTTTTACTCTGGCCCTGACCAACGGGCATTACGTTGCTAACATTGCGCCCGCCCGCACCTTCGGATTTCTCCATGAAGCCGAAGCCATGCGCCAGCAAGGGCTGATTCGCGGCGCTTCTGCCGAAAATGCTTTGGTGCTGACCCGCGATGGTCTGGTTAATGGCCCGCTGCGCTTCGACGACGAATTTGTGCGGCACAAGGTTCTGGATCTGATCGGGGACCTGGCGCTCATCGGCCACCAGATTCTGGGTAACGTCGTCGCCGATCGCGCCGGCCACGCCATGCATACTGCCCTGGTATCGAGGCTGCTGCGCGACCCGTCGTTGTGGGAGGAAACCACGCTGTCGGAGGAGCCAGTCGTCGAGTATCCGCAGACAGAGGTGGCGGTGGGGCAGGGGCTTTAGGGATCTGTCACGACTCAGTGACACGCGAAAAACTGGGACGAACCAGGTATCCAGCCGCGAAGCGGCGGCATTTAAATAGCCCTGCACGTGAGTGCTGGGAAGCATACGGCGAGATGAATCGAGTCCCTTCTGGGACGGTACCTGATTGCGGCTAATCCGCCGCGTGCGGACTAAATTCAGCCGATTCGGCGAATGCCTGCTCTTCCAGCAGTCTTTTCAATTCCGCGCGGGCGTGAGTGGCTAGTTTCGCGGCATACGATTTCGTGGCTTCCTGATGCTCGCGGGAAAGTGGGGCGACCCGGACGGCCAAAAGCGGTGCGTCATCTTCAATCATGCGTACCAGTCGTTGAGCGCGGTCAATTCTGAGTTCGATGGGAAGCATAGGCTGATTTATCTACAAAGGATGACCGGCTCAGGCATCGGCAGCAAGTCTTAAGCTGGGTTCCCCGGAGAGTGGCGGGAAGGCGATTTTTCTCTGGAAACAGAAAGACGAAAGCCGGAAACTTAAGCCAGCGTGCACAAAATCGTCTATCTCTCTCTGGGATCAAACTTGGCGGACCGGGCCGCCAATCTGCGAACCGCGCTCGCTCAGCTCTCTGGCCTGGGCCAAGCCGTGGCGGTTTCGTCCTTTTACGAGACTGAGCCGGTGGAGCTGACAGCTCAGCCCTGGTTCTTAAACTGCGCCGTCAAGCTGGACACAGAAAAAATGCCGCGGCAATTGATCGCCGGAATTCTTGCGCTGGAACAGGGCATGGGCCGCCAGCGCAAGCAGACCAAAGGCCCGCGCATCATTGACATTGACATTCTGCTCTTCGGCAGCTCGATCATCGAAATCCCGTCGCTGACCGTCCCCCATCCGAAAATGCACGAGCGCAGGTTTGTGCTGGAGCCGCTGGCAGAGATCGCTCCGGACGCGCGGCATCCGGTCTTCAGGCGCACGGTGCGGGAACTGCGTGATGCGCTGCCGCCGGGACAAACGGTGAAGAAACTAGTGGCAAAGTCCTAGTCCTAGTCCAAATTTTTTCCGATTGTCATTCCGAACCGCGTAGCGGCGAGGAACCTGCTGTTCGCATGCGGCGCCGACACTGCCGGCAAACACCAGGTTCCTCGACTTCGCTCGGAATGACAGAGTTGATTAGTTGATTGGGAGGTTAAGGCACGATGATCCGGCTGGCCTCATCCGGCGCGGCGATCGCCGATTGCGGCTCGGGAAACTGCTGGAAAAGAAACTCCACGAAAGCGCGCGCCTTTGGCCTGCCCGAGGTTCGGGTCAGCCCCATGCGGAGCAGAAAAACCAACGTGCGCAGAACATCGGAATCCCGCAACCGGCTGTAGCCTGCATTTTTCTGTTCCGCCTCGCGGTATTCCTTCACCATGTTTTGGATCTCAGCCACAATCGCCTGGTGGACAATATTAGTGCCGGCATTCTCGTAGTGCAGGCCTGAGGCCGCCAGGGTTTCATAGCTCCCGGCCAGCGCGGTCAGAGCCGCAACCAAATCCGAATCGCGGATGCTGCGATCCGTCTTTGCGCTTTTGGCCAGCGCGAAACTCAGACCCAGAATAAGGTGCTCCTGTTCGTAGAGAAACTGATCGCCGATTTCCACGTTGGGAAACAGCGCATTGCGGTCCAGGGTATCGAGCGAGCGCGGCCTCTCGTGCTGCCGCGCCTGCTGCAGATAAGCGCATTCGCTGGGACAGTCAAGCGTAACTTCGCGCTGCTCGCCGCAACATTGCGGGCAGATGCGCCCGTGGACTGCCGGACAGAAGCGTTTCTCCTTGCGGGTTTCGCAGATGGAACAACTCAAAGGAGCGGTCTCCGATATTTATTATGTCATGCGGAAAGCCGCTTTTCACCCCATCCTGACGGCGATTCCGCGGCCCTGCCGTGTCCGCACCTGCGGTTTTTGTGCCTGTTTCTGGTTCCGGATCGAGAAACCCGCATAAAATGCGGTAAATTTGCTACTTTTCCACAGGCCGCGAGGATTAAGATAGCGGGGCATCCGCAGGAAAATTCATTTTGCAGACCGAGGAGGATTCATGGCAGCAGGCTTGACCAAGACCCAACTGGTTCGCCATTTGGCCGAGAAGGTAGAAGTTAACAACAAAACCGCGGCGGCATTTCTCGAACACCTTGCCGACACCGCAATCAAGGAAACCAAGAAGAACGGCTTGTTCGTTGTCCCGGGCATTGGACGTCTGGTGAAAGCGCACCGCAAGGCGCGTGTTGGACGCAACCCGCAGACAGGCGAGCCCATCCAGATCAAGGCGAAGACAGTAGTAAAATTCCGCGTCGCGAAAGCCGCGAAAGACGCGATCGCCCCCAAGAAGTAATTTTCTTCTGTATCGGAAACAGGCCGGCCTCGCGCCGGCCTTTTCCATTGCTCCAGGACTTTTCTCGACAATTCTTCTTGACAATTACTACTGTGTGATACATAGTATGTATCGTACACTATATGACGCAAGGTAATACTAACGAAAACGGAGTGCTGCTTGAGAATCTCCGGCTGGAGCTGCGCCGCGGCTGCCTGGTTCTGGCGGTGCTTGCGGAACTCCGCAACGAGCAGTACGGGTACACCTTGCGCAAAGGGCTCGCCGAACGCGGCCTGGAGGTGGACGAAGGCACGTTGTATCCGCTGCTTCGCCGGCTGGAAAGCCAGGGGCTGCTGGCCAGCGAATGGCGAGAGGAAGACAAACGCAACAAGCGTTTCTACAAAATCTCGCGCGACGGCAAGCTAGTGCTGAAACAGCTCCTAGCCGAATGGCAGGGCATCGGGCTGTCGCTTGAAGAAATCCTGAAGGAGTCAGGTCATGGAACTTCTTGATCGTTACTTGAAGGCAGTGAAATTCTGGCTGCCCAGCGAACAGAAGCAGGACATCGTTGCGGAATTGTCGGAAGACATTCGCTCGCAGATCGAGGACAAGGAATCGGAACTCGGTCGCCAGCTCAACGACGCCGAAGTCGAAGCCATCCTCAAAAAGGGCGGCCCTCCCATGCTGGTGGCGCAGCGTTATTTGCCGCAGCGATATTTGATCGGCCCTGCGTTGTTCCCGACCTATTGGATGGTGCTGAAACTTACTTGGCTGTGTTTCTATGGACCTTGGCTCGTCATTGTCGTCGGCCTCAAGATTTTCGCTTCGTTCGGCGCCGCGCATGCCGGCGCCGCCGCCACCGGGATGTTTGAGCCTTTCTTCCGTTCCTTGTTTATCCAATTCGCGGTGGTCTCCGGAGTTTTTGCGCTGATCGAGCGCAGCCATGCCAACGCCGAATTCCTGAAGAGCTGGAATCCGCGCAAACAGCTCAAGGTACGCGATCCGAACCGCGTCCCGCGCAGCTCTTCGATTAGCGAGCTGGCATGGTACGTCATGCTGCTGTTGTGGTGGGTGAACGTTCTGCGGATTCCGGCGATTTCTGGAGTAAACATCACCATGGCGCCCGCGGTCTTGCGCTTGTACTGGCCGATTCTGGTCTTGATCGTTTGTCAGGGAACTATCGACTGCGTCAACGCGTTTCGGCCCCGGTGGAATCCCCGGCGCGCGGCTCTTCGCGGGATCGTCGATGCGCTGAGTTTCCTGGTGGTCGGGTACTTTCTCCTGATCTGGGTGCAGGGAGGCACGTTGGTCGCCGTCACTGGCGCGAAGCTTGCAAGCGCGGAAATCGCGGCCGCGCAAAAAGCGATCACGTATGGATGGTCGGTAGTGCTGCTCATTTGGGCCGCTGCCAGCTATGCCGCGCGCACGGTCCAGGATGCAAGACGGGCCGCGAACAAGCCCCCGATCCCCCAAAACTGGGCATTGCGGATGTTGGTGGGTGACTGAGCCCGCGCGCCGGGGTTTTCAGTCGCTATGGAACCAACGAATTCTTAGCGAGGTATAAATCATGGAACTCATCGATCGTTATTTGCAGGCAGTGAAATTCTGGCTGCCGAAGAATCAGAAGCAGGACATCATCGCCGAGCTCTCGGAAGATCTCCGCTCGCAGATCGAAGACCGCGAAGCCGAACTGGGACGCAAGCTCAACGAATCCGAAGTTGCCGACCTGCTGAAGCAACGTGGCCGCCCGGTGCTGGTGGCCAACCGCTTCCTGCCGCAGGACTCGCTGATCGGCCCGGTGTTGTTTCCCATTTATCTGTTTGTCCTGATTCTTCTGGGGCTTTTTGCTGCTCGGAGTGGGGAATACGGTTTTGTCGGCCGTGAACCTGTTGCGGCCTTACTGGACGGTGACTCGGGCCAGCATCCGCCTGGTGTCCGATGCGGTGGGCTCAGTTCTGTTTTGCTGGATGATGAGGGCCAACATTCTGGCCGCCCTCAGTGTCGTGAACGTCGCTCCGGAAAAAACCGCGCAGATCGCTCATGCAATCAACTGGTGGTCGGCAACAATGTTTCCGCTTGCAGTGATTGCGTGCGCAATTATTGCCGCGGTCGACGCTTATCGAATATTCCGCGTGCGGTCGAACGCGGGTCCGGGAATCGTATTGAGTGCGGTGTCGAGGATCCGTTAACCCATGGTCAGATTACGAAGGAGAACGAATTATGAGCGCAATTGAAAAACTTTCGCTGCCACACCAAGTGGAGGTTTTAAGAACGGTGTCGACAAGCGCACCTGACCCGCAATACAACGTGAGCATCGGCTACTTGCGAGCTTTCATCACCGTGCTGGTGGTGGCGCATCACGCGGCGCTTGCATATCACCCGTTTGCGCCTCCGGCGCCGGCTTCGCTGGTAGCGCAGCCCCGATGGTGGATGGCCTTTCCGGTGGTGGACAACGCGCGGTGGAGCGGGTTCGGCCTGCTGGTTGGCTTTAACGACGTCTTTTTTATGTCCCTTATGTTTTTCCTCTCCGGGCTGTTCGTTTGGAAAAGCCTCCAGCGCAAGGGATCTGGCGGCTTCCTCCGCGACCGCGCCGTGAGGCTCGGGATGCCGTTTGCCGTAGCTGTGTTGATCGCACCGCTGGCTTACTATCCGGCATATCTGACGACCGCATCACACTCGGGCCTGGCGGAGTTCTGGCGCGAGTGGCTGTCGCTGGGGAACTGGCCCGCCGGGCCAGCGTGGTTCATCTGGGTCCTGCTGGCGTTTGACTGCGTGGCTGCTGTGCTGTTTCTTGTGCATCCCAAGTGGGGTAAAGCGCTGGGCAAGATGTCCGCCGGGGCATATCGTCGTCCGGCATTGTTCTTTGGATTGCTGGTCGGAGTTTCGGCGCTTGCCTACATCCCGATGGCGCTGGTGTTCACTGCCTTCGACTGGGCTTCCTTCGGTCCATTTTTCTTCCAAACTAGCCGCATACTCCACTATTTTGTGTATTTCCTCCTCGGCGCCGGAGTTGGCGCTGTGGGCGCAGAGAAAAGCCTGTTAGCTCCTGATGGCAAGCTGGCGCGCCGCTGGGCGCTGTGGACAATGTCGGCCCTGGTTACGTTCGGCATTGCCACCGCGGTGACAATCGCGGCGTTCGCATCGCACAGTTGGCCGCGCGTGTGGGAAGTGCTCGCGGATTCGAGCTTTGTATTGTCATGTGCCACGTCCTGCTTTGCTTTTCTGGCGCTATTCGTGCGGTTCGCGCGAAGGCGGGTAAAAATATGGGACAGCCTGACCACGAACGCTTACGGAATCTACCTGCTCCACTACGGATTCGTGGTCTGGCTGCAATACGCACTGCTGAAAGCGACGCTTCCAGCAATTTCGAAAGGACCGCTCGTGCTCCTTGGGGCAGTTCTTCTAAGTTGGGGCATGACCACTGCTATCCGGCGAATTCCTGCGATCGCACACGTGATCTAAAAAGATACTTACTTCCCGTACTCGTTCTTCACCACTTCTCCACCTTTCATGACGAATTTCACATGCTGAAGTGTGGTCACGTCCTGCAGCGGGTCGTCGTCAACGGCGATGATGTCCGCCCATTTGCCAGTTTCGATGGTGCCAATCTTGTCCGCCCAGCCCAGCAAGTCGTCATCGTTGATGGTGGCGCTCTGAATCGCTTGCAGCGGTGTCATACCCAAACTCACGTACACCGCCAGTTCATGCGCATTCAGACCATGCGGATATACCGCCGCATCGGTTCCCAGTCCAATCTTGACTCCCGCCGCAAAAGCCTTCTTCGCATTATTCTTGCCCACTTCGGAAACCATGTCCATTTTTCGCTTTGCGTAATCCGGCAGATTTGCGCGGGCAGCGTTTTCCCTTTGCCAATCCACCAGGTAAAGCGTTGGCACCAGATACGTACCGTTCTTCTTGAGAGTAGCGATCGCGGCGTCGTTCATCAGGTGCCCGTGCTCGACCGAATCCACGCCGGCTTCCGA
>WNFC01015445.1_pt1 | contig 20957 bp, 15 predicted proteins | sample 5400541 | NCBI WGS metagenome assembly WNFC01 (sample SAMN13153342, study PRJNA577476) | soil metagenome | isolation source: 120 cm saprolite under Douglas fir tree site 2 hole 2 replicate 1 | place: USA:California | collected 2015-04-18
GTCGCCATCCAACTGGGCATTGGAGGCTGGCAGCCGCATCCGGCGCCTGAAATTTTTCTCCACAAATATGGCGACTGCAAAGATAAAGCCACGCTCTTGAGCACCATGCTGAACGAAATTGGGGTGGAGTCGTATTATTTGGATATCAACACGGAGCGAGGCACCATCACGCCTGCGACTCCCGCGACACGGTGGTTTGACCACGTGGTACTTGCCATCCGTTTGCCCGAGCAAGTAAACGATCCATCGCTGCACATGATTATCTCTCATCCAAAGCTAGGGCGCCTGCTCATATTTGATCCCACGGATGAATTCACGCCATTCGGGCATCTGCGAGGCGAATTGCAGGAAAGCTATGCTCTGCTGGTTACGCCTGACGGCGGCGAACTGATCAAGGTCCCGCAACTTCCCGCGGGGATGAGCGGAGTTGTGCGCACGGCGAAGCTGGCGTTGACTTCGACCGGGACGCTAAGCGGCGAATTTGTTGAGCAGCGCAACGGTGACTATGGCACTCAGCAGCGAGCAAGGCTAAAGTCTGTCACGAAAGATGCAGACCGGGTCAAGGTTATTGAGACGCTGATCTCTCACACGCTTTCGGCATTTCAACTCACCAAAGCGTCTTTTTCCAACTTGAATCAGGTGGACCAGCCATTCGGATATCAGTATTCCCTGGTCGCGCAGAATTATGCGAAGACCGCCGGGAACCTGCTGCTGGTGCGCCCCAGGGTCTTGGGCTCCAATTCGAGTGATCTTCTGGAGAAAAAGGAGCCCCGGATGTTCCCGGTGGAGTTTGATGGGCCAGCGAAGAATATGGACACGATCGAAATCACGGTGCCGGCGGGATACGAGGTCGACGATTTGCCGCCAGCGGTGGATGTGGACTATAGCTTCGCTAGCTATCACAGCAAGACGGAAGCTGCAGGGAACGTGCTGCGCTATACGCGGACATTTGAGATCAAGGAACTCAGCGTTCCCTTGAACAAAATGGATGACCTCAAGAAGTTCTACCGCATCATTGCGGGCGACGAGCGGAATACCGCGGTGCTAAAACCCGCTGCTCACTGATTCCCATCCTTATTAACCCTCGCTCGGTTTTTTCCGAAGAGCTTTCACTGAATGAACGGACTCCGCGCGCCCGAGGAGGAAAGCGGCGAAGCAGAGAGCAAATACGGAGTGGCTGAGGCTGGCGCCGAAATATTGCCAGAAAGGCGCTCCTGCACCAGGATAGTCCGAAGAGAAGAGCATGGTCAGCATGAAGATGAAGCCGAAGAAGCTTGCGGAACGCACGAGAATGCCGAGAACTAGCGCTAGCCCGATTGCGAATTCGCCGTAGGCCACGAGGAAGGCGATGCTTGTGGCGTGCGGAAGAACAAAACCACGCAGAACGGGTGCCATGAAGGGATAAGTGCCACCCTCGAGGAATTTGTTGATCCAAAATTGGAAGCCGCCATGAATGGTAAAGGCGGTACCAAAGACTTTGTATTGGCCGAAGATCAGGAAAAAGATGCCGACGCCGATGCGGAGCAGGGCGAGAGCATAACTATTGCGAGTGTTGGAGTCTGAAGTAAGTGCCATCGTTGGTCCCTTTCTACGGCGGAGTATTCGCGCCAGAAGAATCTTTGCGAGGGACAAAAAACTGGATGGCCGCGGGAGGCCGTAGAGCGGCCAATTTTTTGTGCAGCGTGCGTGGCGAGGCCTTTAGCGCTGCACTTATGAGTGAGAGAGCCGTCTCGGGAGAAAGGTGCACGCGATAGACATCGGCGTGTTCTGCGTGGGAATAGTTGTCGTAGCGTGGAGTTGAGTCTTGTGCCGCTTTCAGCAAGATTTCCCAGGGATTTTGTTTGTGCCACAGCCTTTTTGCCGAAGCTTCACGGCGAGTGATTTTCACCAGAGAACGCTGCGCGCCGCCACCGATTTCGAGAGAGATGGCGATTACCTGGGCCGGATTGAAATTAAGCGAGGGGTCGTCATCGGGAAAAGGGGCCAGCAGGCCAGCAACTTCGTTCTCGGTTGAAGCGAAGCTGTCCCACCAATATCGATAACCGTTGTAAACCACTGTGCCGGCGCGGAAAATTTGCTGCACACGTGGGCCATTCTTACCGGTCACGCTAATGACCATGTCGACGAGCTCGGCAAGGCGAAACGATTGCTTCACGACCGGACGCACGGTCACATAACCTGCGTCCTCTTCCGTGAAGCGTACCGCGATGGTTTCCGGGAGAGCCATGCAGAATAAAGTATGAGAATTCTCAGCCCATTTTCGAGAGACGGTCGCGCACGCGATCGCTAAGCAATTTGCCGTCAACAGTCTTGCCTTCCAACGCAGCCTTGGCAGCTTTAACAACGGCGCCCATCTGCTTGATCGAAGTCGCGCCGGATTCGGCGATTGCTTTGGCGATGGCCGCGTCCATTTCGGCTTCGCTGGCGCCGGCGGGCAGATACGATTCGATGATGGCGAGCTCTTTCGTTTCCTTGGCGACGAGTTCGGGTCGGTTGCCTTTGGCAAAATGGTCGATCGACTCTTTGCGCTGTTTTACGAGCATTTGCAAAATCTGAATGGCTTCGGCTTCGTCGAGTAGGCGAATCTTTTCGACTTCTTTGTGCTTGATGGCCGCTTTGATTCCCCGCAGGACGCTGAGGCGCAGCTCCTCTTTGGCGCGCATGGCGTCGACCAGATCCTTCTGAATTTTTTCCGCAAGACTCATCTGAGGTTCCTCACGCTGAAGGAGCAGCCAGGGTGGAACATTGTACTGACGACGAAAGATACCCTGAATGGGGAGATCGCCGACGCGGATGCTTTGATTGTGCGCAGCGCGACGAAAGTCACTGCTGATCTGCTGGACCGGGCTAAAAAGTTGCGGGCGGTGGGCCGCGCGGGCGTAGGCGTGGATAACATTGATCTGGACGAAGCCACCAAGCGCGGCGTCCTGGTCATGAGCACGCCGGGTGGAAGTTCGGTCAGCGTTGCCGAGCATACCTTTGCGCTGCTGCTGGCGCTCGTCCGCCAGCTTCCAAAATTTGATGCGGCCATGCGCGAAGGCCGCTGGGAGAAATCATCGTCGGGCGCCGAAGTGCGTGGGAAGACTCTGGGCCTCGTCGGGCTCGGGCGCATCGGCAGCGAAGTGGCATCCCGGGCGGAAGCGTTTGATATGCGCGTTGTCGCGTACGATCCATTCATCAGTGAAGCGGCTGCGCGAGAACTGTCCGTGGAACTCGTACCGCTCGAGCAACTTCTGGCCGAATGCGATTTTATCTCCCTGCATACGGCCGTCAGTCCGCAGACGCGGGACATGATCAACGCCGCGTCGATTGCGAAAATGAAGAAGGGCGTGCGCATCGTTAATGCTGCTCGCGGGGAGCTCATCAACGAAGCGGACCTGGCGGCAGCCATCAAGAGCGGCCACGTTGCCGGGGCGGCGCTCGATGTATTTGCGGAAGAACCGCCGAAGAATTGCCCGCTGATCGGGCTTCCGAACGTGATTACCACGCCGCATGTTGCGGGCTCGACGGCCGAGGCGCAAGAAGAGTTGGGTACGCAAGTGGCATTGCAGATCCGCGACTATCTCCTGGAAGGAGTGATTCGCAATGCCGTGAATCTGCCGGCGCTTTCGGCGGACCAATACCGCCGGGTGCGTCCGTACCTGGAACTGGCGGAGCGGCTCGGGTCGCTGGTTTCGCAGGCCGCTGATTCGCGTCCGGCGCGGATTCGCATCCGGTATGCGGGGGAAGTGGCCGAGGTGGGGACGCATTTGCTGCGCAGCGCGGTGCTGGCCGGTGTGCTTAATGTGGTGCTCGACGAAAAAGTGAATGTCGTCAATGCGCCTGCGGTGGCTGCAGCGAGAGGTTTGACTGTGGAAGAACAGACACGGCGGCGCGAACATGGCTTCCCGAACACATTGGAAGTGTCAGCGCTGCCCGAAAAAACTGGATCGGCGCCGGGCTTTACGGCGGAGGGCACGGTTCTCCACGATGGCTCGCCCCGGGTGCTGCAGATCGAAGGAATACCGCTGGAGGCGCAGCTCGAAGGCACCATTCTCTACTTGAGAAACCGCGACGAGCCAGGCGTTATCGGCCAGATTGGAACAACTCTGGGCAAGCTCGGCGTCAATATTGCTACCTTTGCGCTCGGGCGCCGGGAGGCGCAGCGCGGAGCCGACGCCGTCTCCCTTGTGCGTGTCGATGGCCAGGTGTCGCCCTCGATTCTTGGGCCGATCCGGGGTATTTCTGCCATTACGGAGGCGAAGTTGGTGCTGCTTTAGCCTAAGAATTGCCGTTTTTCTCACCCCTAATGCGATGCTTGTCGAGGTCATGACAATAAACATCAACCACCGACCTAAATTGTACTGAGATATCGAGATTTTATATTCTCGTTCTCCATTTTTTGGAATTTCTTTTTGTTCGATTTTGGGATAAGTTGTTTACTTTCAGAGGTAAAATGTTCGGTAGCAGACTTGCGAGTGAAACGACATACTTTGGGGTTGCTTCGGGTGTTTCAATGGCGAGTGGGACATCGTCTTGGGGAAAACCAGCTAATTCTAACTATACGCTCGACCAGGAGAGTGCGGGCGTCCATTGCTGTCAGATCTCGAAGGATTAAGTTCAAATTTGGGGGGGGTGGATGCCGTGAAAAAGCTCATTTACGCGGTAATGGCAGTTGCTTTGATTCTATCTGTCGGGCTCTGCAGTGCAAATGCACAAACCGGAACGACCGGCGTAACGGGTGAGGTTATAGACCCGCAGGGTGCCTCAGTGGTGGCCGCCAAAGTCACAATAACGGCAGTGAGCACTCAAACCAGCCGAACAGTTGAAACGGACTCATCTGGGCACTATCAGTTCTTATCCCTCGCGCCTGGCGTTTATCGGGTTACCGTTGAAAAGCAGGGATTCCAGGCAGCGGTTTTGGGGAGCGTGGATCTTCTGGTTAATACTACGCTACGACTGGACATCAAGCTTGAGATTGGCGCGATGACGCAGACGGTGCAAGTGTCTGAGGCCGCACCAGCTATCAACACGCAGGACGCCACTCAAGGGAACCCATTCAGCGAAAAGGAAGTCAAGGAATTGCCGTTTCTGGCGCGGAACATTGTGAACCTGTTGACGTTACAGCCTGGCGTGGTCTTCACCGGAAACTCTGACACGGACCGGTTGTCACAGGGGGACATAAGTACGCTCGACGGGCGCGAAGGCGCGGTAAACGGTGTGCGAGGAAATCAGACGAACGTGACGCTGGACGGGGTGGACGTGAATGACTGGCAGAACCAGGCGGCGTTTGCGAGTGCGTTGCCGGTGACTCTGGACTCCGTGCAGGAGTTCCGGGTGACGACAGCGAACGCAAATTCGACGGACGGCGTGGCATCCGGCGCGCAAGTAGCGCTAGTGACAAAGAGTGGTACGAACGACTTTCATGGAAATGTGCGGTGGTATTACCGGACGAGCGGCGCCACAGCGAACTCTTTCTTCAACAAGGCCACGAGTCCGGAAATCGGCCGGCCCAAGCTGCAAAGAAATATTGGAGGCGGTTCGATCGGCGGACCGATCAAAAGGGATCGATTGTTCCTGTTTCTCGACTACGAGACGCGCCGTGAAGCGAGTTCGTTTTCTGTGGTACCCCGAGAGGTTCCATCCGACGCGCTTAAAGCGGGTGTGTTGGTATATGCATGCGCGGATGCAACGCAGTGTCCAGGGGGAACAGTGACCGGCCTCGGTGGAAAAACATTTACAGTGCCAGCCGGTGCGTTCGGTCTGACACCAGGACAGTTTCAGGGGCTTGATCCGGCCGGGACTGGCGTAAACCTGGCGATGGTCGCCTACATGGCGCAACTTCCGAACGGCAATTCACCTGTTCAAGGGACTGACCATGGGTTGTCCTTCAATGGGTTGATTTTCAATGCGCCAGAGGGTACGACGAACAACGTTTATACGGCCCGGATGGACTACAACATTACCAAGGACGGTCGCCACGCAGTCTATGTTAGAGGAGTGTTGGGTGGGCTAAAGACTGACCTCATCGAGGCCAACTTCCCTGGGGAGGCCCCGACATCGACGCTCCTCAATAATAGCCGAGGAATCGGCGCTTCCTACACAGCCCAACTCCAGCCAACGCTTACCAATACCCTACACTACGGATTCACGCGGCTCGGGGTTGGACAAAGCGGGGCTCAGGGGCCGCTGTTCTCAGTGCGCTCATTTACTGACATTCTGAATTTCAGCCGGGCCTTCGGCCATCAGGTTCCCGTACACGAAGTCAAGGATGACGTGATCTGGACGCACGGACGGCATACGGTTCAGGTTGGCGGCACACTTCGATATATCCGGAATCATCGCCAGGACGAGACGCTATCCTTCCCGAATTTCAACGTGAATAACGGATTCTGCGTGTCGCTATGCAAGGATATGGCGCGCTCGCTAAGTGGCTCGGGTTTCCCTGGCGCTGCGAGTACGACTCAATTCACGCGAGCAGCGATGATGCTTACGGGGTCGATGACGCAGGTCAATACAAACTTCTTCAATGCGGACCCGAAGACGGGTGCGGTTCTCCCGCAAGGCTCGACCGAATTGCGAGAGTTCGCACAAAACGACTTTGAACTCTACGGCCAGGATTCGTGGCGCATCCGCAATGACCTCACTTTTACTGTCGGGCTGCGTTACCAATATTCGACACCGCCGTGGGAAGCGAACGGATTCCAGTCCGCAGTTAACCTGGACATCCACCAATGGCTATTGCAGCGCGAAGTCAACCAGGCCGCGGGTGTGCCGTCCGACGCTTCACCCCTTCTGAGTTGGGACTTGGCGGGCCGCGCGAACGGCAAGCCCTCTTGGTTTCAGTCAAACAGGAAGGACTTTGCTCCGCGAATGGCATTGGCCTGGAGCCCCGGATATCGGGACGGGCTTCTGAAGGCCATTTTTGGTGGACCTGGGAAAAGCTCCTTGCGCCTGGGCGCCGGAGTATTTTACGATCGGCTTGGCCAAGCGATGGCGGCGGAAACCGATTTGAACGGCTCTCCGGGAATCGGCACACCGCTGATCAACAGCTCCACGCAGTTTACGTTTCAGACCGCGCCGCGTTTCAGCGGCAGCTGCACTTTTAGCGGCTGCACGGGGCTTCCTTCTCTAAACCAATTTTTTGCACCAATCACGTCGGTAAAATTTCCGTTCACGCCCCTTCCGGACACTTCCAACTTGGGATTCGTGATCGACAACCACTTGAAAACTCCCTACACGATTGACCTTAACCTTTCCTACCAGCGCGATCTAGGAAAGGGCATCGTGATGGACGTAGCCTACGTGGGCACACTTGGCCGAAGACTGTTGGCCAAGGCCGATTACGCTCAGTATTTGAACATTACTGATACAAAATCCAAAGCCACAATGTTTCAGGCCTTCAGCCAGCTGGTGAAACTGGCGGGGCAAAACCCCGCTCAATTCAACGGCAACGCTTCGATCGATCCTTTCAATATCACCCAGCTAAAGACGATAGCGTCGATACCGTTCTTCGACAATTTGATGCCGAATATGCCCGCCTTCACAGCGGGTTGGTACGGAGATTCTTCATTTGCGGGTCTGACTCCCACGCAGGCATTTTATGCTTATGCGATTGGTAGCTGGACGCCGTCTTGGTCTTGCGCGCTGTTTGCGATGGATACTGTCAAGACTCCCACTTCCTTTGCATTCGGTTTGCCGACCCCTTGGAACTCGACAATTGATCCGCAAGGTGATGGGTTCGTTCTATTCACGCCGCAGTTCTCGTCACTTCCAGGCTGGTCAAACTTCGGCAACTCCAACTACCACAGCTTGCAGGTTTCCGTCCGGAAAACTACGGGGCCCGTAGTTTACGGCGTCAATTACGTGTATTCGAAAGGAATTGACAACACGTCGGGAGCCGAGAACCAGGATAATGTGCCGAATGCCAATCTAACTAATGGTACCCTTAATGGTCTTATTCAAAACCCGTTCGATCTGCGAGCCAACCGAGCTCTCGCTGATTTCGACCTGAAGCACAATGTAAACGGCTTTTGGCTTGCGGACCTTCCATTTGGCACGGGAAAAAAGTTCGGTGCGACCTCCGGACGGCTGCTGGATGCAGTTATCGGCGGTTGGCAGTGGAGCGGGACGCTTCGCTTCCATACCGGATTTCCGCTCAGCCCTTCGAACGGATTCAATTTTCCAACGAACTTTTTCTTAACTTCGCCGGGAACACTCCAACAACCAGCCAAGACCAGCTTGAGTAGGTGTGCCCCTTCAGGGGATGGGGCACCGGGGTGCTTCCCGAATCTGTTTGCAGATCCGGCTTCGATCTTGAACTCAATTGCTCCGACGCTACCCGGTGGAGACGGCTCGCGTAATGTTTTCCGCGGACCTGCATTCTTCGCCACTGACATGGGCATCTATAAGAGTTTCAAGATGCCTTGGAAGGAGTCTCAGCGGCTGCAATTCCGCGTCACAGCGTTCAACGTATTCAATACGGTGAACTTCAGCGATACGTTCCTCTCGCTCGATCCAACAGCTCCGAGCACCTTCGGGCAACCTACGTCAACGGCCGGGCCAAGGGGTGGCGCACGCGAAATGGAGTTTGCCGTACGGTTTGAATTCTGATCGGGTAGCATCTTTGGTGGAAGAAGGCCTCTGGAGTCCCCGGAGGCCTTCTTCGTTTCTGATGTTGGCAAGACGATTTGCGTATACTCTCTCCCGAAAATCTGGAATGCTGGCTTCGCAAGATATGAAGAGAGTTGGCTACCGCAAACAAAGAAAACGCGCGATTCGACTTAGCGGGTGGTTCGCGCTTTGCGTATTCTCTTGTTTCGATGTGGCCGTTGTGTGGGCGCAGCCTCAACACCAAGGGCACGAGCCGACAGGCGCGATTGGTTGGGTACCGCGGGAGTTGCTCGATCGCCCAGTTCCGCTACGGCAGCGAATCGGCAAAGTTCACGAAGCGGTGACGGCCTCGTCTCCCGAGGCGCAGGGGTTCTACGATCAAGGACTAGCGTACCTGCATTCGTTCGTCTGGATCGAGGCAGCGCGGTCTTTCCACCAAGCTTTGCGGTTGGATCCATCGCTAGCCATGGCCTTTCTGGGGCTAAGCGATGCCTATATCGGCTTGCAGGATTTTCAGACGGCGCGCGCCGCATTTGACAAAGCACAATCGCTCGCTGGAAACGCCAACGAGCGGGAGCGAGCGCGGATAGCGATTCGCGCAAAGCAACTCGATTATCTCCAGGATAGCGGCAATCTTCAGAAATACTTTGCTTACCGGGCCGCGGTGACCGATGCGCTCGCGGCTAGTCCGAACGATCCATGGCTGTGGATCTTGCGCGGCTTTGCGGAGGAAGGTACGCCCTTGGCGCACGGGCAAGGCGGTACCGTGGACACCATCGCCTTTTACCAAACAGCACTGGTGTTTTCTCCGGAGAACTTTGCCGCGCATCACTATCTGGCTCATACATTTGAAAACCACGGGCCGGCAGAGAAAGCGCTGGAGCAGAGTGAAGAATACGTACGACTCGCTCCTGCCATTCCACACGCGCACCACATGTATGGGCATAATCTTCGGCGGCTAGGACGAACGGAGGAAGCCATCCAGGAGTTTCTGAAAGCGGAGGAATTGGAAAACGCCTACTACCGGGCGGAGAATATTCCCGCCCAATATGACTGGCACCACGCGCATAACCTGCAACTCCTGGCCATGAGCTATCAAGCCCTGGGGCAAATGAAGGCGGCCGAGGCAGCGTTCCGTGAAGCCTTTTCGCTGCCCGCTCACGTGGATTTCCAGGAATTCAACCGCCGGGCGTGGCCGGAGTTCTTGTTAGAGAGCGGCAGGCCGCAGGAAGCGCTTGCAGCGTCGCAAGAGTTGGAGAAATCCCGCTGGGCGATGGGCCGATTCGCCGGCCATTCGTTGGCGGGGCGAGCGCTGCTGGCGCTTGACCGTATGGAAGACGCTCGGAACGAGCTTGCGCTGGCGGAGCAAGAAATGGAGCAGCTTCCCGCCCAGGTCATCAAGTCATTGCAAGATACTGTAATGCTGCGTGCTGAAATCATGCTACGCGAAAAGAACTGGGACAAAGGCAATGTTCTGATGCAGCAGGTCGAGGAGCAGGTTGTCGCCGTACCCGGACCGGATGCCTGGAGCGAGGCCCTCTTTCAGCTTGATTCCATTGCCCGGATCGCACGAGATATCGGCGACTGGGACCTAGCGGAGTACACTGCGCAGAAGATGATCCGGCATGACCCGAGCTACGCGGGCGGACACTTCGCCCGTGCCCTCGTTGCGGAGCATGGAGGTGATGCCCTCATTGCACAGAAAGAATTTGCTATGGGAGAAAAACTCTGGAGCAAGGCCGACCCAGGCCTCCAAAAACCTCGGGCTCAAAAGCAATGACGCACCAGCCGAAGCGCTGCGGGTTCGAGTCGACTGTTCTAGCCCTAGATGTGGAGCTATGCTAGTCTTAAACTGTCGCTTGGGGTGCAAACGAGGCGCCCGGGCAAATCAGTCGGGGCGTAGCGCAGCCTGGCTAGCGCGCCTGGTTCGGGACCAGGAGGTCGATGGTTCAAATCCATTCGCCCCGACCAATCTTTTAGAATCAGCAACTTACAAAACGGAAAAGCGCATTGAGCGCCTAGTGCAGGGCTAAGATGTCGATGGTTGAAATCCATTTGCCTCAACCATTGTTTGTTCTGTCAAATTAATGCGTTACACAGCGTTCTCGACTACGAGTTCTACTTCATTTTACGGACAACACGTACAACTTCGGTGTTTTTTGTTTCGGTTTGGCAAACTGCTATTTTGCTGACCATGGGGCGAAGCGAGAAAAGAAAAAGCTAAACCATCCAGTAAGGGATAAGAACAGAAAAAATTATTCAGCAGGCTCGCGAGAACTTAGCGGAACCTACGGTTCGTAGCCGACCACCCGGAGGTTGGCCAGACCCAGACAAGTCAACGATTCGTGCGGTTACTCACTTCGCGCCCGTCGCGACTCGCCAGTGCCGGCATCGCGCCCGTACTCGTTCTGGATAGATCCTCGGGCGGCGGGCATGCTGCTGGGAGGAGGAGGCGTCCATTTCTTCTCCCCTTGCGCCCGCCCTGCATCGTTTCTCGCCGCTCCCGGCTTAGAAGTTGAACTGGTCGATATTGTCCTTCGTAAATCGCAACGGATCCCCTAACACGATCACGTTCTTCAGTGTGAGCGGACCCTTGGCCGTGATGTCCTCGAGCGATTCGACCGCGTCGCGCGTGCCCAACCGTCCTGCCGACACCTTGGCTTGCGTCGCGTTGTCCTTGAGGGTGCCCGTAAGGCTGGCCTGAGCCGCGTAGACGGCCAGGTAGCCCAAGTCGACCGGATTCCAGAGCACGACGGTCTTCACCGTGCCGCGCTTGACGAACTCCTTCATGTCGTTGGGTGTGGACATCCCGGTGACGACGATCTTGCCCGTGAGCCCTACCTGCTCGACCGCTTCAGCCACCTTGGGAAGCGCGACCACCGAGGGAGCGACGATTGCGTCGAGTTGACCCCGATACTTGTTAATCAAGTCTTGGGCCACGCTGAACGACTCCGCCGGTTTGTTCAGCCCATAGCGGATGTCGACCAGCTGCATCTTCGGGTACTTCGCCTGCATCTGCGCGTTCATGGCGGCGATCCAGGAGTTCTGGCTGAACGCTCCGGGAGCCGTGCTCACGACGGCGAAGCGCGCGCTCGCCCCGCCCTGTTCGGCCACCACGTCGACGAGCGCTGCCCCTGCCTGTGTGAAGGTCCCTTGGTTCACAAACCACTGACGCGCGGTGGGATCGGCTACGTCGCCGTCATAGGTGATGACCTTGATCCCCAAGGTCTTCGCCTCCTTGGCCACGGGCACAATCGCGCCTGCGTCACTGGCCGCGATGATGATGGCATCCGGCTTCTGCGTCACCAGGTCATCGATCATGCGGATCTGTTCGTCGGTATTCGCGACGCTCGGTCCCTGTAGAGAAAGTCGATGTCCACGCCCTTCCCCTTCAGCTCGGCCACCGCTTCTTTGGCACCCTTCTCGGTCGCGGCGAAGTAGGCCGTGCCGGTGAACTTGGGGACCATGACAATCTTGAGCGCCTTCTGCGCCTGGCTGGGCCCGGCGTTTTGAAACGTCTCCTTTCCTTTCGCCTGGAGGTGAGTGCAGGACGAAGGTAGGAGCGTGGCACCGGCAACGATGCCAGCAGTCTTGATGAAATTACGCCGGGCGGTGGCGAAGCCGATGCCTCTGCTTCCCCCAGTAATGACCGCGACTTTATAGTCTAGTTTTCCCATATCAACCATCCTTTCCGATATTTCGAACGACCCTTGTAAATCTGCTACTGAGTCTGAATTGTTGTCGGCGGGAGCAGCTTCCGCTCGCTTAGCGAGTGCAACGCGTTGCGGAACGCTTGCTCGGTATCAATCGTTTTTGTGAACCCAGCTTGGCGCAACTTGATCGTGCTCACGAACGCTCGAGGGCCCTCAGGAGCACCATAGGCAAAGGCGAAGTCGGCATGCTGGTCCCCATGACCAACCAGCGCCCGCAGGTTCCGCGATCGAAGATCGTATTTCGCTACGATCTGGTTCCAGACACCCGTATTTTTCTCGATGTACGTGGCTACGCTCATTGGCGTGTCTGGCCCGGTTTGGACGCCGAGTGTTTCGGCCAGAGCAGGCCACACGCTCCGCCACTCAAAGACATCGCCATTAGTGATATTGAAGGCCTCATTCGCGGCTTGGGGCGACTCCGCTGCCCAGACCATCACGTCGGCAACAAGGTCTGCATCCGCCGTTTCCCAGACGAACGGTGGACCGCCAGGGAAGCTGAACGGTTCACCCTTTTCGTGGCGAATTGCCGCGTAAACACCGATAGCGGGAAGAACGTTCAACGCGCCCGGAGTGGGCCCGGTCACCAGCTGTGGACGGAGTGCCGTGTACTTGAAGCCGTGCCGGGCGCCCATCTCACGCACATAATCTTCGTGATCGAAGAAGAAGTTATTATGGTCCTTGCGTGCATCACGTTCCCGGGCCGGAATAGGTATGGGGTGGAGATGCACGCCGTAAACTTTTGTTCCCTGGAGAATGCTGATGTGCTGGAAATTCGAAGCCGCGCGCAAGATCGACTCCACTAAGTTATGGAGCATCGCATTATTCGTCTCGATTTGGTCCTTGCTGGACCAGCCAGCGACCAGTTCCGGCTTCTCGAATATTGCAGCATAGGCAATGTGTGTGATGTCAGTCAGCGGCTCGAACGCAACTCGCGCCGCTTCTTTGTCACGCAGGTCGACGGGCAGAAACTCGACATCTCGCCCGCTGGGCAGCTCCGGCTTTCGGCGGTCGACGCCAATGACCTCCCAACCCGCTGAAAGAAACTTCTCCGTCGCGGCAACCCCAAGCAGACCGCTTGCGCCGGCAACCAACACCTTTTTCTTTTGAGTTCTCGTGTTGTTCATTGTGTTTCTACTCCTCCAACTTCGGTGACCATTCGTGTCATTTAGATTTGGGCAACGCCGCCATCGACGAAGAGTTCGACGCCCGAGACATAACTCGCTTCGTCTGAAGCGAGAAACACGACGGCTTTGGCAATTTCGTCCGAATCTCCCATCCGTCCGAGCGGAACGTTTCTTGCAAGCTCTTCTTTCATCTTTATGAGCGCATCACCCTGCTGCCACCCTTCGAAAATTGGAGTATCAATATGCCCAGGGCTGATTGCGTTTACGCGAATGCGCCTGTCGCGGAGTTCGTTTGTCCAGGTTCGTGCGAAAGACCGGACAGCTGCCTTGGTTGCGCTGTACACACTAAGGCCGGGGAAGCCTTTGGTTGTGGCTATCGAGGCATTCAGGATGATTGATCCTCCATCGTTGAGAAATGGAAGCCCCTTCTGGACCGAAAAAAACAGGCCTTTGACATTTGCATCGAAGTGGAGGTCGAAGAATTTCTCGTCTACATTTCCGAAAGGTGCCTGCAGCGCGATCCCGGCGTTCGCAAAAATCACATCCAATCTTCGACCGTACCGCTTGACTGATTCATACAGCCGATCCAGATCGTTCAGGTTGGCAACATCGCCCGGTACTCCTGTCGCCTTATCGCCGATTTCAGCAACGGTTGTGTCCAGCACGTCCATGCGACGGCCTGTGATGAATACATGATCCATCCCTTCCAGTACGAAGCGCTTTGCTGTTGCTAGGCCCATACCGGTTGAGCCACCCGTGATTACTCCGACCTTGCCAGCCAGTTTCTTGAAACTGGCCCGTTGCATCAGCCCGTCTGTTTTTGGCGTAGCGTGGCTGAGAGCGTTGGAAGAATTAATATCAATTGCGGTGCTCATATCCCCCTCCCCTTTCTGTGGGCGCTGTCTTACTCGCCACACGTACAGATTTGACTCTAAAATGGTTGATATGTCTCATCGTATGTTTCAATCACATTGATAGGAAATGGCGATCAATATGGAATTGCGTCATCTTCGATAGTTCACCGCAGTTGTGCAATGGAAGGGCTATCGCGAAGCATCCCGTCGAATCCACGTTGCCCAGCCGGCTGCACAGCAGCGTTGGGCCTGGCATCCCGATTCCAGCGTCGGAGCGGATTCCCGGGCAATCTGATCGCCATCGTCCAGCGGCTGGCCATCGGCTCTCCGCGAGGTCGATCCTCGGCGGATTACATCACAAGTACCGACTCGACCTGACGGCGTGAATCAGGTCTGCAGGACCGAGCATCTTATTGCTGAGCACAACTCTCGGCTGAGGTCCGGCGCGGCAAGTGCGTCGTTGCTTCATTCGGTGAGAAAGAAGGCCAGCGCCACAATCGGAAACGTGAACCCTATCCATGATGCCAAGTCCCAGCCGGCAACGGCAAAGGCCCATCCACCTACCGCCGAACCTATCGAGCCGCCGACAAAGAAGGCGGACATGTAGAGTCCATTGAGGCGGCCGCTGTATTCGGCTCCGAGCGCAAAAATGGCGCGCTGACCGAGCGTTAGGTTGGTTGTCATCCCAAAGTCCAAGAGGATCGCCGCTCCGACCAGAAGGGCAATATCGACCACCCTCGATTCCGCCGTGGCAAAGCGCGTCACCAGAAATGCTGCCGCGACTGCGAAAATGGCAAAGGCCGTGGCATGTCGTGTCCAGCCCTTGTCCGCCACGCGGCCTGCAAGCGGTGCAGCAATTGCTCCGCCGCAGCCCGCCAACGCGAACAGTGCGACGCCGTTTTGCGTCATATGGAAGGTGGGGCCGGTCAGCAGCAGCGGCACTGTTGTCCAGAATAGGGCGAATGCCCCGTACAGACAGGCTTGGTACAACGCGCGTCGCTGAAGAACCCGCGTCCGCAGACCCAAATGTGCCATCGATTTCAAGAGGGTACCGTAGGTGACGCCTGTGACGGGGAGACGTTTCGGCATGCCCAGTCTTAAAGCCAGTGCCAAGGCAAGCATGCTTCCACTCGAGATGTAAAACACCATGTGCCACGAGACGAGCTGGGTTAAGAAACTCGAGGCCGGGCGCGCTAGCAAGATGCCAATCATCAGGCCGATCATCACATTACCGACAACTCGACCTCGTATTGTCTCTGGAGCCATTTGTGCGACGTAAGGTACGAGTATCTGCACGGCGACCGATCCAAGGCCGAGAAGCAGCGCTGAGGCAAGGTACGGCAGCGGGCTCATCGCTAGGGCGGAGCCCAGGAGAGCGATGGCGGAGACTCCAATAAGCATCAGGACGAGGCGGCGGTTTTCGATGAGGTCACTGAGCGGGACGATCAAGAGAAGCCCGACGCCAAAACCCGCCTGCGTCATTGCTATGATGAGGCCCGTCTTTGCTGGTGCGAGGCCGAGAGAGACGGCAATTGAGCCAGCGATCGGTTGTGAGTAATAGACATTTGCAGCGAGCAAACCGCAGGCTGTCGCGAGCAGCCCCATCCGCCACGGTGAGATCGCTGCATCAGATGTGTGAACGTCTTTGGTTGTTTGGGAAGAAGAATTCGTCACGTCATTGCCTTTCGGGAGTTACGCGGGCGCCACTAAACTTCGTGCTGGCCAGCCGATTTACGGAAGCGGCGTCACCGCCGTAACGCCAATTCCGCCGTGGAATGAATAAAGTTGTTTGCGAAGCCTCTCTCACCTTCGTCCGGCGACTACGTCTCCGAAGTCCGACAGTCGAGGGCCCCGTCATTAGGTCCACTTGCGGCCCTTCATGTAGTTGAAAAGAGATCTGCTTACGCCACCATCGATCGTCAGCGTCGTGGCCGTGACCCACGAGGCGGCATCGCTCAGCAGGTACAGGACGCCGTTGGAAATATCGGCGGGTTGTCCAATACGCCCAAGGGGCACTGCCTGCCTGCGCGACTCTCGGATGTTGGGGTCCTGCAGGTAGGCCGTGAGAGGTGTTTCGATTGTTCCGGGCGCAACCGCGTTAACGCGGATACCGTACTGCGCCCATTCGAGTGCCATCTGCTCGGTTAATAGGGTGGTACCTGCCTTGACCGTGCTGTATGCACCGGCTCCCCCGTAAGGATGCTGACCACCGATAGACGAAATATTTACTATGACGCCGGCCTTCCTCTCTCCGACCAAATACCAAGCAAAGGCCTGGGACATTAAGAATGTCCCTGTCAGGCCCACGTCGAGCGTCCTGCGCCAGTCGGCCTCTGAGAGCTCGATCAGAGGATTCGCGTCGATCTTAATCGCGCCGTTCACGAGAAAATCGATCCCGCCGAAGGCGGATTCAGCCGTCTCGACCGCTTGCCTGCAATCCGACGCTCGACTTACATCCAATTCGATGAACGTGGTCTTTGCCTCGCCCAATCTGGAGGACAGTTTCTTTCCAAGGTCACCGTTCACGTCGCCAATGACCACGTTTCCGCCCTGCGCGACGATGTCTTCGGCTACCCGTTCGCCGATGCCGCTCGCTCCTCCTGTGACGATCGCTGTCTTGCCAACAAATGAACTCATCGTTTTCCTTCCTTAGCTGAACTGCTTGTGAATCAACCTGCGGCCCCGGGGAGCCGACTGCGCTAGCGCGGTCCGTCGCACTCAGTCCGATCCGAGTTGGAGTTTTCTTGAGGTCGGGTCGGCGGCCGGCGCCCTCGATGAACGATGGTCCAGGGCGACGGGCCGACTGTTTCAGATCGCGGTCATGCCGCCATCGACGGCGAGGTCCACGCCTGCGACGAAGCTTCCTTCGTCAGAAGCGAGGAACAAGGCGGCCGACGCGATCTCCTCCGGGCGGCCGAGCCGCCCGAGCGCGACCCTCGCAGCATCCTGGGCCTTGAGCTCGGGAACCATCTCCAGCTCGGCCGTCCACGAGCGGACGAAGGAGCCGACTGCCGCCTTGGTGGCACTGTAGACGCCCAGGCCGGCGATGCCCTTCCTGTCGGCGATCGAGGTGACCAGGATGATCGACGCGCCATCGTTCAGAAGCGGCAGGGCCTTGCTCACCGTGAAGGCCAGGCCCCGCGTGTTGACCGCAAACTGCCTGTCGAAGCTTTCCTCCGTCATTTGGGCGAGCGGCTGAGGTTCGACGATGCCCGCCGCGGCGAAGATGACATCGATCCTGCCCTTCTCGCTGGCAATCTTGGCGTAGAGCCTGTCGAGGTCGGCAAGGTTGGACACGTCACCCTGCACTGCAGCGACGCTGCGGCCGATCGGCGATGCCGCCTTGTCTAGGGTGTAGACGACCGCGCCTTCTTCAACGAAGCGCTTGGCGGTGGCGAGACCCTGTCCGCTGCTGCCACCGGTGATGACTGCAACTTTTCCTTTGAGCCTTGGCATTGAAATCCTCTTTTGTGGGCACGTTTTACTCGCCACACGTGTAAATAGACTCTAAAATGGTTGATATTGATTCATCGTATGTTTCAATCAAATTGATAGGAAAAGGCAATCAATATGGAATTGCGTCATCTTCGATATTTCACGGCAGTTGTGCAATGGAAGGGCTATCGCGAAGCTTCCCGGCGAATCCACGTTGCCCAGCCGGCGATCAGCCAGACGGTAGCCGATCTCGAAGAAGAGCTCGGGCTGAAATTGTTTACGCGCGCCAAACGCATCGCCGAGCTCACACCTGAAGGCGAGGTGTTTCATGCCGAAGCCGTACGCACGCTCGCCCACGCGGAATTGGCTATTGAGACTGCTAGGCGAGCCTCACGGGGCGAGATCGGAAGGCTTTCGATTGGATTCCTTGGCTCTGCCACATCGGTATTTCTTCCAGAGCTTGTGCGCAAGTTCAAAGCAACATATCCAGGTGTGAAACTGACCCTTCAAGAGCTCACTCCGGTTCAACAGGAGGCTGCGTTCGAGAAACGGGAAATCGACATCGGATTCACTCGGACACTCACCGCGGAACAGAACAGGACCTTCGCATCGCGTGTTTTGTACCGCGATCCGCTGCTGGCTGTGCTGCCGCGCTCACGACCCGTGAAGGGCAAGCGCGTTCGTATTGCAGATTTGGCAAACGAGAGCTTTGTTTTGTTCCACCGTGAGGGCTACCCAGGTGTGTTCGATACGACCACAGCCATGTGTCAGAAGGCCGGCTTTTACCCGCGTGTTGAAAATCAGCCGAATATGTTGCAGACGGTGCTGTCGATGGTTGAAGCAGAACAGGGCGTTTCCATTGTCCCTGCCTGCGCTAGAAACCTGCGTTCAAATGGTGTCCGGTTCTACCGTTTGCAACCAGATGATGTCCGGGTCGAGCTTGTCGCTGCATGGAAAAAAGCGAACCCGTCCGTTGTCCTTCGCGCCTTTTTGGAGTTGATTGATACAAACGCGCCACAGATTCGCGGCAAGGCGGAGCTTCACAGGTGACGCGATTAGGTAAGGGTTGCCGACCATCCAGAAGTTGTCGCTTGGTCTCTCGAATGTAGACTCAAAGCGACTCTCTACCGCGCCTCAATGCGCGCTTGTTTCAGGCGTTTGCGGTATTCGTGGGCCGCTTTTTCAGCATCGTCTTCGCGAGGGCTGCTGGTGGCAAGGTGTCCGAGCTCGTGAGCCAACCAATAACCAAGGGACTCTTCGATATAACGGTCGGCGTCGATAAAGACGGTCCGGCTGGGCAGGTGAGTGAACATGGCGCTGGTGTAACCCGTTGGGACATGCAGGTGAAAGATGCGAGTGTTATCGACGTACTTCCAATGCGGCACGAAGAAGACCCGGAGGGGAAGAACGGCGGGCTGCATGATTTGAATCTGAGCTCGGACAAGAGCTTCCTGTCGAGGGCTGGCACCGAAGACGACGTAGCTGTTTGGCGACGGTGCAGGAGCGGACAGATCACCGCTAACCAGGTTGGCGCTGCCACTTGTTTGTCCCCAGGAGAACTGAGCAAATCCCAAGAAGAAGAGAACCATCCCAGCTGCGAGTTTCATTTGTCACCTCCAAGCGCTTTCTGGAGGCGAAGGTGGGGCTGGTCCTCAGGTAGGACAATGGACGGAGGCTTGATTGCCGCTTGATTGCTTCTTTACGAATAAGGGTTTTTGTTTCAACTGATTAGCGTGTGCTCTTATCCGAGAACTTTCCCTCTTGACGGCGGTGCTAGACTCGCGGTAACCCCATGGCGGGAAGCGATGGCCCTCGATACACCATCTTCCGGGATATTGCGCTTTGCAACCTTCGAGGTGGACCTGCGCGTAGGGGAACTACGCAAGCAAGGTAAGCGGCTTAGGCTGCAGGACCAGCCTTTTCAGGTGCTTGCTGTTTTATTGCAACGGCCTGGCGATGTAGTGACTCGCGAAGAATTGCGTTCACAAATCTGGTCGCGAGATACCTTCGTGGACTTCGATAATGGCCTGAACACGGCGATCAACAAACTCCGCGAAGCCCTGGGCGATTCCGCCGACAATCCTCGTTTCATCGAGACCCTGCCCCGCCGCGGCTACCGGTTCCTCGCCCCAATCAGTGTTGATGGCCTGAAAAAGCCCGCAATTATCGCGCACAGCCGCAAGGTCACTCTGGTTGCTACGGTCGTCGTTCTTCTAGTGCCTGCGGTGATTGCAGGTTGGTTCTGGCGGTCGAGCCGGGTGCGCGTGCTCACCGAGAAAGACACCATTGTGCTTGGAGATTTCGCCAATTCCACTGGCGATCCTGTTTTCGATGGAACGCTGCGAGAAGGCCTTTCTGTGCAGTTGGAGCAGTCGCCTTTCCTGAGCCTTGTATCCGAGGAAGGAATCCATCAGACGTTGCGCATGATGGGACAGCCGGCGAACGCGCGGCTGACTCCTGAAGTGACTCGCGAAGTTTGCCAGAGGACCAACAGCACGGCAGCATTGGATGGTTCCATTGCCCTAATCGGCGCCCGGTATAACCTGATTCTGAGAGCCGTGAACTGTGTGAACGGAGAGTTGCTGGCGAGCACGGAAGCGCAGGCGAACGATAAGAGCCATGTCCTCGATGCCCTCAGCAAGGCTGCTTCGGAGATTCGCACAAGGCTCGGCGAATCCCTGAACACGGTGCAAAGCTACAACACGCCCCTCGAACAAGCGACTACAACCTCTTTGGAAGCATTGCAAGCCTACAGCTTGGGTTTCAAAGCCGAAGGGGCCGGCGACTTGTCCACCGCGTTTGCGTTTTATGAGAGAGCCACGCAAGTCGACCCGAATTTCGCCATGGCTTACTTGGGGATGGCCGGGACGGGGGAGCCCGCAGTGGCACTAGGAAATAGCCGGAAAGCTTTTGCTTTGCGCGACAGGGTAAGTGCGCGAGAAAAACTAATCATCGAAGAAGAGTATCCTTTTTACGCCTCCGGTGATCTTAGCAAAGCCCTGCAGATCTGTGAGCTGGGCTCACGGACCTACCCGCGTAGCTCCATCTTTCATGAGGATCGTGGACAGGGCTTGGGCTTTCTCGGTGAATATGAATCGGACCTCAAGGAGAGTTTGGAGGCCCTTCGACTCGCCCCGTACCGTGGTGTCATATACCGAGAGATTGCTCATACTTACCTATATTTAAACCAAGCCGACAAAGCGGAAGCCACCGCCAAAGAAGCACACGCGAAGAATCTG
>WNFC01003918.1_pt1 | contig 20952 bp, 17 predicted proteins | sample 5400541 | NCBI WGS metagenome assembly WNFC01 (sample SAMN13153342, study PRJNA577476) | soil metagenome | isolation source: 120 cm saprolite under Douglas fir tree site 2 hole 2 replicate 1 | place: USA:California | collected 2015-04-18
TCTACATCCGTACCCGGATCTTGCCGGGAAGGCTGGAGCCGAAGACCCTTCTCAGGGAGGACGCTGGCCCGTCGCGGCGGGAAGCATCACTTGTGGCGACTATATACCGCAACAGCGGTCCAATGCCAAATAATTCCTTGGCGTCGGCTCGATGTCCGGTCAGATCGAGAAGTCCCTGCTCGTACCGCTCGCGCGAGATGACCTGGCCGGGCACGCCGATGACGACCGAGTCGGGCGGCACCGGCCTGATTACGACGGCGTTGGCGCCGATGCGGCTGTCATGACCGATCGTGATCGGGCCGAGCACCTTGGCGCCGGCCCCGATGGCCACCCGGTCGCCCACGGTCGGATGTCGCTTGCCGCGCTCCAGCCTGTTACCGCCGAGAGTGACGCCATGGTAGAGCGTCACGTCGGTGCCGACCTCGGCGGTCTCCCCGATGACCACTCCGGTGCCATGGTCGATGAACAGCCCAGGACCGAGGACCGCGCCGGCTCGACCGCGACCAGCCGCACCGACGGCTTACGCTCCTTGAGCACCTCGCCCACGCCGGTGATCGTGCCGCCAGTGCCGACCCCGGCGACGAAGAGATGGACCGCGCCGTCGGTGTGGCTCACTGTCCGCGTCCCCGGGCTACCCGTCCCTGTCACCGAGCTACCCGTCCCGGTCAGGATCCCCGTCCCTGGCATCGGGCTCCCCGTCGCCGCGACCGGGCTCCTTGTCCTCGTCACCGGGCTTCCCGTCGCCGCGGCCAGGCTCTCCGTCGCCGCGACCGAGCTCCCCGTCTCGGCGACCGGGTTCCCCGTTGCCACACCCGAGCTCCCCGTCGCCGCGACCGAGTTCCCCGTCCCCGCCGTCAAGCTCCCCATCCCCGCCGGGCAGCAGCCCCCCGCCAGGGGGTGCGGCCGCGAATTGGAGCGGGCAGTTCGTCGGCTACGCCGGGGCTGCGTGGCAGCGCGCGTGGGGGTACACGTCGCAGAGCAGCTACGGGCAGGCCCAGCTCAGCGCGGTGGCTGACCCCTCCGCGCCGGGAGGCAGCCCGGCGCTGCAGGTGATATACGGCAAGGGCTCGTCCGCCAACTCCTGCGCTAACTGCCCCAAGCCCGGCGGCGGGCAGTTCTACACCTCGTTCGCCAGCGCAGGGCAGCCGGGCCTGCCCGTCGCGAGCGTGCTGTATCTGCGCTACTACGTCAAGTTCCCGGCAGGCTTCGATTTCGGCCGCGGCGGGAAGCTGCCCGGCCTGTACGGCGGATCGCCCGGCCAGGCCAGCGGTGGTCACCACGGGCAGGCGTTCAGCACCAGGTACATGTGGCGGAACCATCCCGTCGCCGGGAGCCTCAGCAACTGCTCCTCAGCCGTAGCCTGCGCGGAGGTCTACGTGTACGGCCCGCAGATCAGTCAGGGTTATGGGCTAGACGTTGGAGGCACGTGGAACTGGCCGGGCGACGACCGCTGGCACATGATCGAGCAGCGGGTGGACCGGGCCAACGGCGACATCACGGTGTGGTACGACGGCGTTCAGGTGCTGTCCACCACCGGCGCGCTGGGCGGTGCCGCCAGCGTGCCGTTTTCCGGCATCATGTTCTCCACGTTCTTCGGCGGGCACGACACCACCTGGGGACCCTCGAAGGACGAGAACGCCTACTTCGCTGACTTCGCCGTGAGCACCAGCTATATCGGGAAGTCATAGCCAGCCGATCAGGACTAGCGGAGGTCGGCCCGGCGCGCGGCGGCGTCCCATGCCAGGGGATCGCCGGCTGGCTCGAAGCGCCGCAGCCGCTGGGTGGACCGGAGCAGCGCGCGCATCCCTTCGAGGTCGGCCGGGCCCGCGCCGAGCGAGCGGGCCTGGATCAGGATGTTGCCGAGGGCCGCAGCCTCCGCGGGCCCGGCCACCACGGGCAGCCCGCAGGCATCCGCGGTGAGCTGGCACAGCAGCGCGTTGCGCGCCCCGCCGCCGACCATGTGCATGGTCTCCACCTGACGGCCGGACAGCTCCTGGACCTGGCCGATCGCTCGCCGGAAGGCCAGCGCCAGGCTGTCGATGATGCACCGGACCGTTTCCGCCGGGTCCTGTGGCGGGCGCTGGCCGGTCCGGCGGCACGCCTCGGCGATGCGGGCCGGGACGTCACCGGGCGGCAGGAACACCGGATCATCGGCGTCGACCACGGCCCGCAACGGCGGCAGCCGCGCCGCCTCGTCCAGCAGGGTCTCCAGGTCGGCCGGCCGCCCAGCGTCCGACCACGTCCGGACCGATTCCTGGATCAGCCAGAGGCCCATCACGTTGCGCAGGTAGCGGATGGTGCCGTCGACTCCCGCCTCGTTGGTGAAGTTGGCGATCCGGCTGGCCTCGGTCAGCACCGGCTCATCCAGCTCCACGCCGACCAGGGACCAGGTGCCGCAAGAGATGTAGCCGAAGCCGGGACCGGACGCCGGCACGCTGACCACGGCCGACGCCGTGTCATGCGAGCCGACCGCCACCACGGGAAACGGCGCGCGCGCGCCACCCGCGGTGACGAGACCGGCGACCTCGGGCAGCAGGTCACCGATGACGGTGCCGGGCTGGCGGAGCGCCGGGAACAGCCGCGCCGGGATGCCGGCCCGGTCCATGAGATCTACCGCCCAGGACCGGGCCCGGATGTCGTAGAGCTGGGTGGTGGACGCGTTCGTCACCTCCGCGCCCACCTCCCCGGTCAGCCAGTAGCCGAGCAGGTCGGGGATCAGCAGCAGGGTCCGGGCCGCGTCCAGCTGCGGCGTCCGGGCCGCCGCGGCGAGCTGGTAGATCGTGTTGATCGGAAGCTGCTGGATGCCGGTGGCCGCGTACAGTTCCTGCGCCGGGATCGTGGCGTGTACCTCCGCGACCATGCCGTCGGTCCGGGCGTCCCGGTAGTGCACCGGGTTGCCGAGCAGCGCACCGCTCCCGTCGATCAGGCCGTAGTCCACTCCCCAGGAGTCGATCCCGAGGCTGGCCAGGTCGAAGTCCCTGGCCGCGGCGCGCAGGCCGTCCAGAACGCCCCGGTAGAGCCGCAGAATGTCCCAGTACAGCGTGCCGAGCACGGGCAGCGGAACGTTGCGGAATCTGTGCGTTTCGTACAGCTCCAGCTGGCCGGGGCCGACCCGGCCGACCATGACCCGCCCGCCCGACGCGCCCAGATCGACCGCGGCGACCGCGGCGGCCGCGACCGCCCTAGGCTCGCTCACCGGAGGAACGCCGCCGCCACTCCGGCGTCGACCGGGATGTGCAGCCCGGTCGTCAGGGGCAGGTCACCGGCGGTCAGCACGACGACCGCGGCCGCGACGTGCTCGGGGAGCACCTCGCGCTTGAGCAGGGTCCGCTGGGCGTAGAACGCGCCGAGTTCGTCCTCGGGCACGCCGTAGACCGCGGCCCGCTGGGCCCCCCAGCCGCCGGCGAAGATGCCGGAGCCGCGGACCACGCCGTCCGGGTTGATCCCGTTGACCCGGATGCCGTGCTCGCCGAGTTCCGCGGCGAGCAGGCGTACCTGGTGGGCCTGGTCGGCCTTGGCGGCGCCGTAGGCGAGGTTGCTCGGCCCCGCGGCGACCGAGTTCTTGCTGCACACGTAGACGATGTCGCCGCCCATCCGCTGGGCCAGCATGATCCGGGCCGCCTCGCGGGAGACCAGGAACGAGCCTCGCGCCATCACGTCGTGCTGCACGTCCCAGTCGGCCACAGTGGTCTCGAGCAGCGGCCGGGAGATGGACAGCCCGGCGTTGTTGACCACGAGATCCACGCCGCCGAAGGCCAGGGCCGCGACCCGGAACGCCTCGATCACGCTGGCCTCGTCCGTCACATCCGACGTGACGGCGGCGGCGACATCCGCCGAGCCCAGCGACTTGGCGACCCGCTCGGCCGCCTCGCCGTCCCGGTCGGCGACCACCACGCACGCCCCCTCGGCGGCCAGCCGCCGCGCGGTGGCCCGCCCGATCCCCGACCCGCCGCCGGTCACCAGGGCCACCCGGGTGGCCAGCGGCCTGGGCTTCGGGCGCCGCCTGAGCTTGGCTTCCTCCAGCGGCCAGTACTCGATCCGGAATTTCTCGCTCTCCGGGATGGGGGAGTAGCTGGAGACCGCTTCCGCGCCGCGCATCACGTTGATCGCGTTGACGTAGAACTCCCCGGCGACCCGCGCGGTCTGCTTGTCGGCGCCGAAGCTGAACATCCCGATGCCCGGCACCAGGACGATCGCCGGGTCGGCGCCGCGCATCGGCGGCGTGGTGGCGTCCGCGTGCCGTTCGTAGTACGCGCGGTACTCGTCACGGTATGCGGCATGCAGCTCATGGAAACGTTCGGAAATCTGGGGCAGTGCGGCGGATGGCGGCAGGTCGAGGACGAGCGGCCGCACCTTGGTGCGCAGGAAGTGGTCGGGGCAGGAGGTGCCGAGCGCGGCCAGCGCGGGGTGCTTGCGCCGGGCCAGGAAATCCAGCACCACCGGGCTGTCGGTGAAGTGCCCGACCTGCGGGTGGTCGGTGGCCGCCAGCCCGCGCAGCACGGGGGCCAGTGCCGCCGCCCGCTCGCGGCGCTGCGCGTCCGGCAGCGGCTGAAATTCAAGAACAATATCGCCGAACGGCTCCGTGCGCCCATGCTCATCCAGGTACTTCTGGGCCGTGGCGATGATCTCCAGGGAGCCCTCTTCGCATTCATCACTGGTATCGCCCCAGGCCGTGATCCCGTGCCCGCCGAGAATGACCCCGATGGCGCGGGGGTTGCCGCGGGAGAACTCGGCGATGTCCAGGCCGAGCTGGAAGCCCGGGCGCCGCCAGGGAATCCAGCCGACCCGGTCTCCGAAGCAGTCATTGGTCAGCGCCGGCCCATCGGCGGCGGTCGCGAAGGCGATCCCGGAGTCGGGGTGCAGATGGTCGACGTGCGCCGCGCCGACGAGCCCGTGCATGGCCGTGTCGATCGACGGCGCCGCCCCGCGCTCTGCTAGTTCTGACCCCACCGCCCCGCCCAGGCCATGCAGGCAGTAGTCGAAGGCGGCGACCATCATCCCTTCACCCACAGCACCCCGGCGGGCCGGCCCGTCACCGGGTCGGTGACCTCGCCCTTCGCTGAGGTGTTACCGCCGGCGTAGTTGGTGTTGCGGGGATCCGACCCGAGCCGGTTGCTGCGGGCCAGCAGCGCGGCGACCTCGGGTGGTGCCTGCGGGGTCATGGCGTACTCCTTATGTCCCTAGCTGCCCCAGCTGGCCGGGGTGCCGCCGATGCGGTCGGCGGTGATCTTCTCCCCGTAACCGGAGCGGTGGTAGGCGGCGATGGGGTCGGGTTCCAGGCCCATGTCTTCGCGCAGTTGCGCGAGGAGCGGCCGCACGTCGGTGTTGTAGGCGTCCATCAGGACCGCGTTCGCGCCCAGCACGTCCCCGTTCTGCTGGGCGGTGGCCAGGGCCTCGGTGTCGATGAGGAGTGCTTTGGCCGTGGCTTCCTGGACGTTCATGACCGACCGGATTTGCGCGGGGATCTTGGGTTCGATGTTGTGGCACTGATCGAGCATGAACGCGATCCCGGCCTCGGGCCCGAGGGCGCCGGCGGCGGTGACTTCGTACAGGATGCGGAACAGCTGGAACGGGTCGGCGGCGCCGACCATGAGGTCGTCGTCGGCGTAGAAGCGGCTGTTGAAGTCGAACCCGCCGAGCCGCCCGGCGCGCAGCAAGATGGCGACGATGAACTCGATGTTGGTGCCGGGAGCGTGGTGGCCGGTGTCGACGACGACCGCGGCCTGCGGGCCCAGTGCGAGGCAGTGCAGCAGGGAGGTACCCCAGTCGGGCACGTCGGTGGTGTAGAAGGACGGTTCGAACAGCTTGTACTCCAGCAGCATCCGCTGGTCGGGGCCCAGCCGCTGGTACACGGTGTGCAGCGCTTCGGCGAGCCGGTCCTGGCGGGCCCGGATGTCGTCCTGGCCGGGGTAATTGGTGCCATCAGCGAACCACAGCTTCAGATCCCGCGATCCGGTGGCGTCCATGATGTCGACGCAATCCAGCAGGTGATCGAGGGCCTTGCGGCGCACGGCCGGGTCGGGGTTGGCGACGCTGCCCAGCTTGTAGTCATTGTCCTGGAACACGTTCGCGTTGACCGTGCCGATCGCGGTCCCCGCGTCCACCGCGAACGCGGCCAGCTCACGGTAGTCATCGACCTTGTCCCACGGGATGTGCACCGCCACGCTGGGGGCGACCCCGGTGTACTTGTGCACCTGCGCCGCGTCCGCGATCTTTTCCTGCGGCGTGCGGGGCACCCCCGGCTGGGCGAACACCTTGAACCGGGTCCCGGTATTGCCGAACGCCCACGAAGGCAGCTCGATCTTCTGTGCGCGGAGGGCCTGCTTGACGGCCTCACGATCGGCCATGATGGGACTCGCTTTCGATGTGGTGGTGACCAGAGCGAAGTGGCGGCGGCACGGTCAGGGATTCACCTCGATCAGATCGACGCCGAGAAGCTCGGCGGTCGCGCGTAGCTCGGCCATAAGGTGGCCGGTGCCGAGGGCCCAGTGGTGTGAGACGCCGGTGGCGCTCCAGGCGTCGGCCCACTCACCCGGATCGCAGCCGAAGCTCACCCGGGAGGTAGTGTTTCCGATCTTGAGCAGCGGGCCGGGGACGACCTGGCCCTGCGAGGCGACGAAGCGGAAGCTGCCGTCACGCTGCTGGGAGATGCCGAACGTGGTGACCGGGCCGTGGGTGACGTCGAACTCGACGGAGATGCCCCAGCCGCGTTTCCCGTGGTAAACGCCGAGGCCGCGCAGGAGCGGGCGCCGTTGGCTGATCGCCAGGTGCGCCGGGCCGTCGTGGCCCATCTCGACCACATCATCACGGAAGTTCAGCGCCTGCAGTTCGGTGAACGAGCCGCCGCCGCCGAGCCGGTCGACGATCAGCATGGCCAGCGAGGTGCGCAGCTCGTACTCGCCTGCGGCGGGAATGCCGCGGGCGGTCAGCAGTGAGGCGCCGAGAATCATGCCGGCGCCGAGGCGCTCGTGCTGCTCGCCCTCCAGGCCGCGGTGGTAGTAGGCCAGGCTGTCCAGGGCGAAGTCCTCGGCCAGGCGGTCCAGGCCGACCGACACCTGGGCCGCCCAGGCGAAGTCCTCGTCCTGGACGGACGGGTCGATCTCGAACACCTCGCGGGCCAGCGCAACCCGCGCCGCGACCTGGGCGTCGGTGACGGCGTTGACCCGCACCCGCAGGTCGTCGAACTCGATGACCTCCATGTGCCCGCCGAAGTTGGCTGGCACGAGGGTGAGGTCGGTGGAGACGTCGAGCATGCCCGGATACAGGTGGCCCATCAGCCCGTGCCGGCCGTGCCGCAGCGCGCTCCGCACACCGGCGGCCTTGATCCAGCGGCCGATCTTCGCCCAGGCCCGCTCGTCCTCGACGTAGCCCGACACCGAGCGGAACGGGATGCCGCAGCGCAGGAAGGCGTTGGCCATCTCCGGCAGTGGGCAGGCACCGCAGTAGGCGAGCCACTGACCGGTGTCGAAGCTGGCGTGGTCCATCGCCTCGGTCGGCTGGAGGTTGATCAGCAGCACCGGCGCGCCGCTGCGCTGCGCGACCGGCACCAGCATGGAGGCGGTCATGTAGGTGGTGAGGAAGCCCACGATGAGGTCGCAGCCCGCGACCCGCAACTGCTCCGCGGCACGCGCGCCGTCCTCGGCATCGGAGATGAAGCCCACGTCGACCACGTCGCAGTCGAGCGCGCTCATCCGCTCGCTGACGCGAGCCGCCGAGCGCTGCAACTGCGGCAGCAGATCCGGGAACTGCGGCCAGTACGCGCCGAGCCCACCGGATACGAGGCCGACCCTGACCCGGCGTGGAGCGATGTGCGTGACGCCTGTGCCCAGACCAGCGGGCGTCGGGGCGGTCGTGGTCATCGCCTCTCTCCTTGTCCTGGCTGTTGTCCTTGTCCTGGCTGTTGTCCTGGCTGCGGATCGGCCAGCCGCCGTAGCTGGTCGTCCAGGTTGAAGATCTCCTTGAGCAGCAGCAGGCCCTCGTCGGGACGCTGCCCCTGGAGGCCGACGAAGTACCGGCTCATCTCCGCCTGCCATCGCGCGTTGACTTCGGTGGCGGCCATCGCGGCTTGCGCCCGGGCCAGGTCGTCTGCTTCGACGTAACCGATGAGCAGGCCATCGGGACGGGCGAAGATCGAGTAGCGGTGCCATCCGCTCTCATCCAGGGCCCGCAGCATGTCGGGCCACACCGCGGCGTGGCGCTCGGAGTACTCGTCCAGTAGCTCCGGGCGGACCTGCAGCAGGAAGCAGTACCGATTCATGACTCCTCGTTTACCGGCCAGCGTGCTTGGTGGTCGGTGCCCGGCCGGCGCGGGTATCACGCCGGCCGGGCACCGGGTCTGCGATCAGAACTTGAACTGATCGATGTTCGACACGTCGAATACCGTCGGCGGGCCCAGCACGACCGACGGCCCGGTCGCGCCGGCCGGCGCGAGAACGGTGTAGGTGCCGAGCTTGCCGCCCTTGAACGTGGATCCGGTGGTCAGGCTCGTGGTGCCCGAGGCGAGTCCCGCTGCCGCGTAGCCGGCCAGATAGCCCAGGTTGTTCGGGTTCCACAGCTCGAATTCCTTGACCGTGCCATCGTGCACGTAGGTCTTCATCTGCGACGGCAGGCCAAGCCCGGTCAACGTCAGTTGTGTGAGCAGGCTCTTGTGCGTGTCCAGGTACTGCGCCGCGGTCGAGATGCCGACGGTGGTCGGCGAGATGATGCCGCGCAGGTTCGGGTAGGCCGACAGCAGACCCTGCAGCACGGTGAGCGAGGTCGCCGGGTCGTCGTTGCCGTAGACCGTGGTGACCAGCTTCATGTTCGGGTACTTCTTCAACTCCTGCTTCATGTACACGATCCAGGCGTTCTGGTTCGTGGCGCTGGCCGCGGCCGACAGGATGGCGATCTGGCCCTTGCTGCCGATCTCCTTGGCCAGCAGGTCGACCTCAGAGGTGCCGATCTGCTGGGTGTTGGCCTGGTTGATGAACAGATGGCTCGGGCTGGTGCCGCAGTTGACGTCCGAGTCGAATGCGACGATCTTTATCCCGGCCGCGGCGGCCTGATTCAGCGACGGGCACAGCGCCGACGGGTCGTTGCCGGCGATGACGATCGCGCTGGCGTGGGCCTGAATGGCCGCCTGTATCGACGGGATCTGCGCCGCGGCGGTGTCCGCCGTGCCGCTGCTGACGACGACCTTGCCGCCGAGTTCCTTCAGCGCCGTCTGGCCACCCTGGTCGGCGATGACCTCGTACGGGTTCTGGGTGTCCTTCGGGATGTAGTAGACCGTCAACCCCTTCTTAGCGGAGCTCGCGATGGCGGACGCGCCTGAGGTGGCCGTGGTCCCTGATGAGCCGCAGGCCGCAGCGATCGTGCCGACGAGCGTGGCCGCGAGGGCGGCTGTCACCGTGCGGCGCGCGGTCCATAGTCTGTGCATGCCGTTGCCTTTCTGAGGATGGTTGAGCTTGCGGGTTCGGTAGATGGGGTGTGGGGTGTTCAGGCGCGCCGTCTGGCTCGGTCGCGGATCCGCCGGATGGCTTCACCGCCGTTGGGGATGACCACGCTGATCAGCAGCAGGACGCCGAGGATGATGTTCTGCACTTCGGGCTGGACGTTCCGCTGGGTGAGGGCCTGCTGCAGGCAGCCGACGATCGCGACCGAGAGCACGACGCCGACGACTGTGCCGCGGCCGCCGAAGATCGACACCCCGCCGAACAGGACGATCGCGACGACGTTCAGCTCGAGCCCGGTGCCGGCGTCGTAACTGACCGACGCGTTCTTCAGCGTGAACAAGATCCCGGCAAACGCGCACATCACGCCGGAGAGGACGAACAGCCAGAACTTGATCCGGTTCACCCGGATGCCCGCAAACTGCGCGGCCTCCCGCTGCAGGCCGATGGCGACCAGCGCGCGGCCCAGCGGCGCGGCGTGCAGGACTACGCCGGCGACGACGGCCAGGATCAGGAAGATCGCCGCAGAGTAGGCGACCTGCGTTCCCGGGACCGGGGCGACCCCGATCTTCGTCAGCGACGGCGGGAACCCGGTGATCGTGCGCGGCGCCAGCAGGATCTCTGCGATGCCGCGGAACAGGGTAAGCGTGCCAATGGTGACCGCGATCGACGGCAGGCCGAGCTTGGCGACCAGTACCCCGTTGAGCGTGCCGCCGAGCGCCCCGACGACGAGCGCCGCGACCATCGCCAGCCAGACCGGCCATCCGTGGCTGAACAGGACGCCCATGACGGTGCCGGACAGGCCGAGCATCGAGGCCACCGACAGGTCGATCTCGCCGGTAATGATGATCAGCGTGAGCGGCAGCGCCATGATGGCGATCTCACCCATGTTGAGACCGATGTAGAAAAGGTTCGTCGAGCTCAGGAAGGTCGACGACGTGGACGAGCCGAAGATCAGGGTGGCGATCAAGACTCCGGCGAGCGCGGTCTCCCACCGGAGCAGGCCACGCAGTGCGGCACGCCCCCGGCTGCCGTCGACGCTGTCCCTGCGGCTGCCCGGAGTCCTGGTCGCGACGTCAGAGGTCACGGTGCGCTCCTTCGGCTGACCGCAGATTCCGCGCGACTCGCAGGCTCAGCCACCGGTCGAACGCGATGGCGGCCAGCAGCAGGGCGCCGGCGATCGCCTCGTTCCAGAACGAGGAGATCTTGGTCGCGACGAGCGCCTGGTTGATGGTGTTCAGCAGCAGCGCGCCGAGCGCGGCGCCGAGCACGGTGCCGCTGCCGCCGAAGATGGCCACGCCGCCGACCACCACGGCCGCGATCACGCTCAGCTCGTAGCCGATGCCTCCGGTGACATCGACCTGCGCGTGTATCGCGAGGAACAGCGCGCCGGCCAGCCCCGCCAGCGCGCCGCTGACCAGGAAGGCGGTGAAAACCCGGCGTCCGGACGGGATCCCGGCCAGCGCGGCTGCGTCCGGGTTGGACCCGATCGCGTACAGGTCACGGCCCCAGCGGAATGACCGCATGGCGTAGCCGGCCGCCGCCACGACGACCGCGACGATAATCGCCAGCCACGGGATGCCGACCAGGCTCCGGTAGCCGAACGTGATGAAGGCCTGCGGAATGCTGGCGGGGTCGATCGTCTTGCCGTTAACGATCACGCCGTCGATGCCGCGGACGATGTAGAGCATCGCCAGGGTCACCACCAGGCTCGGAACGCGGGCCACGGTAGTGACGAGCCCGTTGATCGCGCCGATGGCCGCGCCCAGCCCGATGGCGACGGCGAAGCCCGCCACCACCGGCATCTGGTGGTGGTGCTTGAAGAGGTCCCCGACGATGTAGGCCGACAGGCCGACGACCGAGCCGACCGACAGGTCCACATTGCGGGTGACGATCACCATGGTCTCGCCGACCCCGAGCAGGGCGATGAGCGCCGCGCCGGTCAGCAACTGCTGGATGCTGGCGGCGTGCGCGAAAGCGTGGTTGTTCAGTGTCGTGAGCCCGAAGACGACGATGATCGCGAGGGCGATGCCGAGTTCGCGGGCCCGCAGCAGTGACTCCAACCGCCGCGGGCGCGCGGTGGGGGTGGGCGTGATGACAGCCGTGCTCATGCTCTGTCTCCCGCTCGCCTGCGGGGCGCTTTGGGGCGCCGCCTTCCCTCGTCGCTCGTGCCCCGCTCCTCAGTCCAGACGGCACCGCGCCCCTTCAGTTCGCTCATGCTGCCGCCGCCGGGTTCTGCCCGGTCGCCGCGCGCATGATGGAGTTCTCCTCCGCCTCGGCGCGGGTGAACTCGGCGGTGATGCGGCCTTCGCGCAGCACCAGCACCCGGTCGGCCATGCCGAGGACTTCGGGCAGTTCGGAGGAGATCATCAGGACGGCCAGGCCCTCGGCCACCAGCCCGTCGAGGAGCCGGTGCACCTCAGCCTTGGTGCCGACGTCGATGCCGCGGGTGGGCTCGTCGATGATGAGCAGCGACGGGCTGCGCGCCAGCCACTTGCCCAGCACGACCTTCTGCTGGTTGCCGCCGGAGAGCGTCGAGACCGCGTTGCGCATTCGCGCGAATTTCAGCTGCAGGCGAGCGGCCCACGTCATGGCCAGCTCTCGTTCCTTCGATCGCCGGATCAGGCCGAATCGGCTCAGCCGGCCCAGCGAGGCGAGCGCGACGTTCTGGTCGATGCTCAGGTCCATGACCAGCCCCTGCTGCCGCCGGTCCTCCGGGACGAGCGCGACCCCGGCCTTCATCGCCGCCAGTGGCCTCCCGTTGGGCAGCTCCAAGCCCCGGACCCGGACCCGGCCCGATGTCCGCTTGTCGATGCCGAAGATGGCGCGGGCGACCTCGCTGCGGCCCGCGCCGACCAGACCCGCCAGGGCGACGATCTCGCCCCGCCGGACCTCGAATGAGATGTCGTTGAAGACACCCTCGCGGCAGAGGTGCGCGACATCGAGGACGACCTCTCCTGGCACGGTCGCGGTCTTGGGGAACATCGCGTCGAGATCGCGGCCGACCATGGACCGGATGATGTCGTCGACGGTCACGTCCTCGATCAGCGCGCTGCGGGTGAAGCGGCCGTCGCGCATGACCGTGACCCGCTGGCAGCTCGCGAAGGCCTCCTCCAGCCGGTGCGAGATGAACAGCACGGCGGCGCCCTGGGTGCGAAGCGCCCGGATCACCTCGAACAGCCGCTCCACCTCGACGGTGGTCAGGGCTGCGGTCGGCTCGTCCATCACCAGCACGCGGGCGTTGAACGACAGCGCCTTGGCGATCTCCGCGATCTGCTGGTCCGCGACCGACAGCCCTCGCGCGATCCGGTCCGGGTCGAGCTGAACCCCCAGCCGGGCGAACAGTTCGTTGGCGCGGCGGTTCATCGAGGCGCGATCGATTCGCCGGCCGGCGCGCAGCGGCTGCCGGCCCATGAAGATGTTCTCCGCTACGGTCAGGTCGGGGAACAGTGTCGGCTCTTGGTATATGACCGAAATCCCCGCCGCGCGTGAGGCTGTGGGCCCGTTGAAGGCCACTGGCTCGCCGTCGATCAGCAGCTGTCCGCTATCCGCGCCGTGCACCCCAGCCAGGATCTTCACCAGCGTCGACTTGCCGGCACCGTTCTCGCCGAGCAGGGCGTGTGCCTCGCCCGGGTACAGGGTGATGGATCCGTCCTCCAGGGCACGGACCTCCCCGAATCTCTTGGTCGCGTGCTCAAGCACCAGCACCGGGGCCGGGTCGCGCTCATCAACGTCGCGCTCATCAGTCAGGTGTTGATTCATCCGATATGAAACCTTTCACCGATCCTGGGCCGGAAAGGTGGGCTTTGCCTACGGCGGCCGGCTGGCCCTCGGCGGCCGGCTTGGCCCTCGGTTGTCGATTGGCCTACGGCGGCCGGCTTGGCCCTCGGTTGTCGTTCGCCTACGGCTGCAGGTTGCCTATGGCTGTCGCTGGTGTCGGTCGGCGTGCGGGTCCGGTTGGCCTACGGGCGTCGGCCTGTGGGGTGCGCTTGTGATCTCGTGGAACGTTTCAAATATGTGAAGTAGTGTCGGACCATGTCACGGGCCTGTCAATAGGTGCCGGGCCATGATGCTTGAATCGTTACAGACAGGTTTCACGGCTGTTGCGAGTCCACGTAGAGGGTGCCGTCGCGGGTACGCACGCTACGCGGGCAAGTCGGTTTGACACGTTCCAATAGACCCATGACACTGACACCACAGGAGGACGCCGTGGCCGATGCGCCGGTCAGCATCAGGGAGGTCGCCGCCCTTGCCGGCGTCTCGGTGGGTACCGTATCCAACGTGCTCAACCGGCCCGATGCCGTCGCGGAGTCCACCCGCAGCCGGGTCCAGGCGGCGATCAAGACGCTGGGATTCATCAGGAACGAGTCGGCGCGTCAGCTCCGCGCCGGGCGGAGCCGCACCATCGGGCTCGTCGTCCTCGACGTGGCGAACCCGTTCTTCACCGACGTGGCCCGCGGTGTCGAGGATGCAGCCAGCGAATCCGGGCTGGCCGTCATCCTGTGCAACAGCGACGACCAGCAGGCGAAGGAATCCCGCTACCTTGAGCTGCTCGAAGAGCACCGGGTGCAGGGCATCCTGATCACGCCGGTGTACGGCGCCGACGAGCGCCTGGCCCGGCTGCAGCGCCGGGGCACCCCGGTGGTGCTGGTCGACAGCAGGTCACCGTCGCGTGGTCAGTGCTCGGTATCGGTTGATGACGTGCTCGGCGGTGACCTCGCCGTGTCACATCTGCTGGCGGTGGGCCACGAGCGGATCGCGTTCGTCGGGGGGCCGATGAGCATCCGGCAGGTGGCCGACCGCCGCGATGGCGCCGTCCGGGCGCTGGAACGGGCCGACGGCACTGCGAGTGACCTGTACGTTATTGAAACTCCGGCGCTTAATGTCTCGGCCGGGCAGCAGGCGGGCGCGGCTCTCGCGGAACTCCCGGCGGAGACCAGGCCCACTGCCGTCTTCTGCGCGAATGACCTGCTCGCACTCGGTGTGCTCCAGGAAATGACCGCTCACCGGATCCGAGTCCCGGAGAACGTTGCCCTCGTTGGTTACGACGACATCGACTTCGCCGCCGCGGCGGCGGTGCCGCTCTCCTCGGTACGCCAGCCCCGCCATCAGCTCGGCCGGTCGGCGGCCCAGCTGCTCATAGACGAGACGCTCGGCGAGCAGGCCCACCAGCACCGCCAGGTTGTCTTCGAGCCAGAACTGGTGATCCGCCAGTCCAGCCAAGCCCGTCGGCGCCGCCCCCGCCGGCCGAAGCGATCCGCGCTGGCTGCGGGTGCCCTAGCTGCGGGCGCCTCCGAGGCTGTCGGATGATTCCATGATCACGGAACATTCGCGGCCACATAGGGCGGTGTGCCAAAGGGGAAACGAAAACGGACACTGCGCGCCCGGCCGCACACCTGACCATCGAATGGACAGCCCAACTCTGACCCATCAGCCAAGCACACCACCCCTACCAGGCTAGCGACAAGAGACCGTCACCAGGCCGCGCGGGCAGTCCCACGTCGCACCCGCGCGGCCCCCACCCGAGGAACCGCACCCGCTGAGCAGGTCGGCCCACCCACCCCCTGCCTTGCGCCGCCCCCGGCCGCGCCGACCGTTTCCCGCCGCTACCCAGGCAGGCTCAGCGCCGCCATCCGGGCGCTCATCACCAACGCCCGGCGGCCGCGCTTCGGCTTGACCACCTCGATGCGAACTATCCGCATGGTGGCCGGTCGCGGTCGTTGATGCAGGTCAAAGGCTTATCATGATCGGATGGAATCGGTGCTGGCACCACGGGCCGCCCCTGGCCACACACAGCAAACCCCGGCACACCCCCGCACAGGCCCGCGACACGGTGTATGACCACTGTGCGCACCGAAATCCGCCCGGCACCCCCTCCTGCCAGCATCGGCCCTCCGGGCCGAGCGGGGGAAACCACAGGGGAACCCTTCCCCTGAAGCCCCAGGCCGACAGGGCCTACTCAGCAAACGCCGACTAAAATCAAGTTCAGCGTCCGACGCACACGCGGTTGTGCTCACTGCAACTGGGCGGTCGTGGGCTGGCAGCACGCCTGCCAGGAGCCCGGTTCGCCGACGCGTTAGCCGGGCCGGGCGGCAGCCACGCCGTTACTGAGGACGCGGTAAAGCTGGCCGCGCGAGCTGATGCCGAGCTTGGTGAAGACGTTGCGCAGGTGGGATTGGACGGTGCGCGGGCTGAGGAACAGCCGGGTGCCGATCTCCGGGTTGGACAGCCCGTCGCGGGCCAGCCGGGCGATCTGGGCCTCCCGTGCAGTCAGCTCAACCGTGGTGGCGATGGTGCGCTTGCGGGCGGTCTCGCCGGTGGCCCGCAGCTCGCGCCTGGCCCGTTCGGCGAACGCCTCCATGCCTATCGCCTCCAGCATGCGGTGGGCGGTACGCAGCTGCTCCCGGGCGTCAGCACGACGGCGCGCCCGGCGCAGCCATTCGCCGTACAGCAGGTGGGCGCGGGCCAGCTCGGTACGGGCACGGGTCCGGCCGAGGCGGGCTATCGCCTGGCGGTATAGGCCCTCGGCCTCCTCGCCATCGCTCAGCAGCGCGTGCGAACGCGCCTGGACCCCCAGCGCCCAGTCGGTGCCGCTGGCGCCGGTGATCTCGGCGAGCCGCCGGTAGGCACCGGCGGCTGTCTCGCTCATCCCGCTGCGTGTGGCGGCCTCGATCAGCTCGGCCAACGCCCAGTTTGAGAAGCCCAGCTCCCGGTCGTTCGCGGTGGCCCGCTGGGCCGCGGCCAGGGCCTTCTGGTAGCGGCCGAGACCGTTGTTCAGCACTGCGTTCGCCCGCTCGGCCGCGGTTATCCCAAGTCCCTCGCCTCGCGATGGCACGTCCTTGACGGTGGCTTCGATCAGCGCGGACGCCTCGATTTCGTCACCGCGCAACGCGGCGAGGCCCATAGCGGCATACGGCGTGAAGTTGGTCCCCGTCGCCTCTGTGGCCGCCTGCACCTCCTCGACCAGTGATGCTGCGGCGGTCAGCTCACCAGCGAAGAGGAGCACGTATACGCGTCTGCTGAGGGCCAAAGGAAGCTCAATGAGCGCGCCGACCTTGCGGGCACGCTCGACGTACCGCTTGGAGAGCACCTCGGCGCGATCGTCATCCCAGATGTGCATCGCCGCCGTAAACGCCAGCGACAGCCAGCGCAGCTCCTGGTCAGCGGGCATGCCGCCGCCGAAGGCGATCAGTGCCCGGCGCAGGATCGGCAATGCGGCCGCGTACCCCTCGTTATAGAGCGCTGCCAGGCCATCGAGGAGGAGATCGGATGCGCCCGGCGCATGCAGCGGTGGCGGCGCCGCACTGACCGCCCGGGCCACCGCCAGCACGTCGGCACCGGGACCGGCGAGGCGGCCAGCGAAGACCGCGGCAATCATCGCATCCAGGTAGGTCGCCCGGGCAAGATCGGCGTCGATCGGCTCCAACCGCTTGGCGGCCTGCAACAGCAGCGGTGCGGCGTCGCTGCCCCGGCGTGTGGCAAACGCGAGCTGGGCGCGCACGAGATCGGCACGAGCACGCTGGAACTCGCTGAGCGGCCCGGCTTCGGCCATGGCCAGCAGGTCCAGCGCCGCACCGGACCCGCCCGCCTGGACCTTGGCCTGCGCCGCGGCCAGCGCCCGCCCGGCCCGTTGCGCCGGATTGGGCGTCAGGACCGTAGCCCGCTCAAGGAACGCCGCCGCGGCGGCTAGCCCGCCGCGTCCCTGCGCCCGGCCGGCCGAGCGTTCAAGCTCCGCGGCGACGTCCTCATCCGGCCCGGGGGCGGCGTGGGCCCGGTGCCAGGCGCGGCGGTCGGGATCGATCGCCGGATCGGTGGCCTCGGCCAGGGCGCGGTGCAACTGCTGTCTCTCCTCCAGCGACGCCGACAGGTAGGCGGCCGAACGCACCAGCGGATGCCGGAACAGCACCCGGCCGCCGAACTCGGCCAGGCCCGCCTCGGCCGCGGGCCCCGCAGCTTCGGCGCCGATCCCGAGCCGCCCGGCCGCCCGCCACACCAGCGCCGGATCCCCAGCCGGCTCGGCCGCGGCGAGCAGCAGCAGCCGCCGGGTCTGGGCCGGAAGAGCCTCGACGCGCCGCCGGAAACCCTCCTCTATCCGCCCCGGCAGCGACAGCGCGCCGGGCAGCCCGAAACCGCCAGCCAGCTCCGCAGCCGGCAAACCGCGTGGCAGCTCCAGCAGCGCTAGCGGGTTGCCGCGTGTCTCGGCGACGATCTGATCGCGCACCCGCTCGTCCAAGGGCCCGGTCAGCACCGAGCCCAGCAGCGCCCGCGCATCGTCTTCTCGCAGGCCCCCTACCACCAGCTCCGGCAATCCCGACAGGTCACCGCTCGGGACACGGGCCCCGAATACCAGCCCGACCGCCTCCGCCCCCAGCCGGCGCGCCACGAACGCCAGGATCTGTGCGGAGGCATGATCGAGCCACTGTTCGTCATCGACCAGGCACACCAGCGGCCGAGCCGCAGCCATCTCCGACAGCAGGCCCAGGACGGCTAGGCCGACCAAAAACCGGTCCGGCACCGGCCCCGCACTCATCCCGAACGCGGTCCGCAGCGCATCCCGCTGCGGCCCTGGCAGACGGTCAAGTCGATCCAGCATCGGTGCCAGCAACTGATGCAACCCGGCGAACGCCAGCTCCATCTCCGACTGGACACCCGCGGCGGTCGCCACCCGGCAGCCCAACGCCCGCCCGGCCAGGTATTTCAGCAGCGCCGTCTTGCCCACACCCGGCTCGCCACGCACCACCAGCGCCCGGCTCTCGCCCGCCCGGACAGCCCCCAGGAACCGGTCCAGCACGTCACATTCGGCGTGGCGGCCTAGCAGCTGCGCCGCGCCTCCCCGCATCGGAGAATCTGCGGACCCCGGCACGACACCGACGCTATACCGCACCTTGGGCCAGCGCACCAGCCGCGACGGCCAGCCAGGAGCGGAGCGGCGACCGGCCCGCGGCGGCTTCTCACCGGCCCCACCACGGACGGCCCGCGGCGGCTTCTCACCGACCCCACCACGGAGGGCCATCCACCAACATCAGCAAGAGAACTTCGGTGCGCTTCCTCATCCGCCTGAGGTTTCTGGCCTGGGTGGTCATCGAGCATTTCGGTGCGTGCGACCCGTGTGCGCAACGGCTGCGCCGTTCACCGCCGGCGCGCTGCTTATCCAGGTATTCCCGGTCGCGCCGCCGCGGCCGCTAGCAAGCTGGCGCCCCAGCCAGCCGCCGCCCAGCCATGGTCAGCCACGTGTGCCGGCCACTTGGCGGATACGAGCGCGGCCCTCCCGGCATGACTATGGCACCGCACAGGCGCCCGCTGGCAAGCACCCGCAGGCAACGCGACGGATGCGCACGCCAGCCGACGACCAGAGACAGAAAGGAGCAGCCATGACCATCGAAAATCGGCACATGCAGGTGAGGTGCGGGCTATGACTGCTGAATCTGCCAAACCGTCGGCGAGCCGCCGCACCTTCCTCGCCGGCACGGGGGCGGCTGCGGCCGGCACGGCCGCGGCCGCCCTGCTCGGCGGGCCGCTGGCGGGTACCGCCCAGGCGGCGGGGCCGGTCTGCCCGCCAGGCCAATTCGCGCCGGTACCCAAAAGGGCGCTTGGCCCCCCGGTCAACGCCGACGGCTACTTCGTTGGCCAGATCAAGGGCGACCTGTACTGGGTGACCGACTCTTTCTACACGGCCATGTTCCTCACCACGCAAGACGGTGTTGTCCTGGTCGACGCGCCGCCGACCATCGGCCACAACCTGCTGCGCGCGATCGGCGCCGTCACCCAGGCCAACGGCAGGCCCAGCCAGGTCACTCACCTGGTCTACTCGCACTCCCACGCCGACCACATCGGGGCATCGTCGCTGCTGGGCTCGGATGTGGTGCGGATCGGTCACAGCGAGTGCCGCACCCTGCTGCTGCGCGACAACGACCCGAACCGGCCACCCCCGGAGGTGACGTTCGAGGACCACTACACATTGACCGTCGGAGGCCAGACGCTGGAACTCGCCTTCCACGGGCCCAATCACACCCCGGACAACATCTTCATCTGGGCGCCCGGCCAGGAGACGCTCATGCTGGTGGATGTGATCTTCCCCCGGTGGGCGCCGTTCAAGAACGTCGCCGTCTCCCAGGACATCCCCGGCTGGATCGGGGCCCAGGACATCGCGATGGGCTACCCGTGGCACACCCTGGTAGCCGGGCACCTCGGGCGCCTCGGCACGCGTGGCGACGCGGAACTGCAGATCGCCTACGTCGCCGACCTGCTGGCCAGTGCCCGTGCCACCCTGGCGAGCCTGAATCCGACGCCGTTCTTCAAAAAGTACGGGGACAACGCCTGGGCGATCTTCAAGGTCTACCTCGACGCGGCGTCGGCCCAGGCGGCCGCCCCGGTGACCCAGAAGTATCTCGGCAAGCTGGCTGCCGCCGACGTTTTCACCTTCGACAACGCGTTCGCTGTCCTGGAGTCGCTCCGGGTCGACGGCGGCGTGCTGGGCCCGTTCGGAGACCACCCCTAACCATGGCGGCCGGCCACGCGATCCGCGTCCGGGCGTCCGGGGAGGGCGCCTGACCCGGCCGCACCTCATCCTTAACCCTTGCGTAAGAGAGGAACCGTGATCATGGAACTTCGTTCCCTGCTGACGTCCGGCCACAGTGTCGCACTCGGCGTCCTGGCCCTCGGGGCCGTGCAGTCGGGCCTGACCCTGGCCATGGCGGGCGGCGACAGCCCGCCTATGGGCTGGACCCCGATGCCCGACCCCGCCGACGGCGGTGTCGGCAGCCCGCCGTTCCCCATGAACCTGACCGCCGAGGAACGGGCGAACCTGGAAACGTTCGACGTGCTGGACTTCGACGTGTTCTCCCGCCAGGACTGGTCACGATTGGGTGAAAGCCACGCCCCCTACATCCGCGTGCACTGGCCCGACGGGCACTACACCGACGGCATCGACAAGCACACCGAAGACATGGCGGCCCTGTTCGTCTGGGCCCCGGACCTGCGGATCGAGGCCCACCCGCTGCGGGTGGCCAAGGACAATCTCACCGCCGTCACCGGCGTCATGAAGGGCACCTTCACCCAGCCGATGCCCGACGGCAAGGGCGGCACGATCACGCCCACCGGCAACGCGTTCGCCCTCAACATGATCACCGTCGGGATCTGGAACCGCCAGGGCACGATGGACGAGGAGTTCCTGTTCTGGGACGGCCAGACCTTCTACCAGAAGATCGGCCTGGCCTAACCCGCTGGCTGACGTCTCCCTGCTCAACCCCTTCGATCCTCCCTCCGCCCGCAACGAGCCCGGAGCGGATCTAGGCTCGCCAGGATGAGCCCGGAGCGGATTTGGGCTCGTTGGGCTGGCGCGACGACTAGCTGAACTCGGTCGTGTGCAGTCAGGGAGGGGCCGGCTCAGTCCTTGGTAGCCGGTGGCTGGACGGAGCGGGCGAGGAGTTGGGCGACGTCGACGACTTCGAGGGTTTCTTTGGCTTCGCCGGTGGTTTTCTTGGCGGCGATGGCGTCGCCGAGCATGACCAGGCAGTAGGGGCAG